>SESE01000281.1_pt1 | contig 22427 bp, 28 predicted proteins | sample 3171371 | NCBI WGS metagenome assembly SESE01 (sample SAMN06051881, study PRJNA518727) | freshwater metagenome | biome: subpolar coniferous forest; feature: holomictic lake; material: water; isolation source: holomictic Lake 442, 13 m depth | place: Canada: near Kenora, Ontario | collected... | reverse complement strand
ATCGCGGGAACCCCTTGCCACAGGGGATTCCGGGCAAAAACCTCTTGACCGCCCATGGTTCTAATGCCTCTGGACTGTACCGTCCAGAAGAGGTTTTTTCGCGTTCTGGTTCTCAAAAATTCTGTACTAAAACTGCCTCTAGTGCAGATTTTCTTGCCACGATTTGCAATTGGCCGTGATCCGTTTGAACGGCTTGTAGCTGCTTGCATCTGAGCCACGGAAAATGCTCCCGAACCATAGATTATCATCTGATGATACAATTCACCATGCGTGAAGACCACGGAATAGCCAATCTGCTAGACCTACACGATCAGATCATTGATCAGGACGGTGGCTATTGGGTGAAGATCGAGGCTTGGCGTGTCGAGGTGACAGCGGACGTCCCACACGGAGTCCGTTATTCGCTGACGCTCCACGAGCCTTACGGAAAGCGGATTCTTGGATACGACAACGCGCATGCGGTAAAACCGCCGAAGAAGTTCAAGTATGCCGGGCAGCGCCTGACCTACGATCACAAGCATCGGCATGTGAGCGACAAAGGCGTGCCCTACGAGTTTCAGGATGCACAGCAACTCCTGATCGACTTTTTCAACGAGGTCGACCGGGTTCTGAAGGAGACGAGACAAAAATGAAAGCCATCGTGATCGGTATCATGCCGCAGGACAAGATTCGGGAGCGGGTCTTGTCGATTGCTCGCGGCGAGCACAAGCCAAAGTCAGGTGAACCGAAAATCTGGTTCACTTCGATGCGCTCTCTCGCCGAGGTATTGAGCGATGAGAATCGTGCTTTGCTTCAAGTAATCAAGGAGACGAATCCGCAGTCCATCACGTCCTTGGCCGAAACGACTGGACGTAAGCCAGGCAATTTATCGCGCACCCTCAAGACCATGTCGAACTATGGCATCGTCGAGATGAAACGCGAGCGCAACCATGTGCGTCCTGTTGCCAAAGCGACCGAATTCAGGATTGTCGCCTGAACTACATCCTCGTGAAATCAACAGGTTGCGGCGTAGACGGTTTTCGTTGGCATACTTCTGGCCCGCCAAAGTATCAGACACAGCGCCCCTTTCGGGGCGTTTTGTTTTTAGACCCCCCAATAGCCCCCCCCCACAATTGCAACAGCTTGGATCGAAATTGCCCTGCTGCCAATATTGGTTTCATTTGACTGAAATCTGGTTGGACATCTAGCCTGACTCACGGCATCTCACCCGCAATCATCAAGTCCCATAGCGGTCATGTCAAAATTAACGTCTTGGAGCTTGTAGCGCCAGATTGGGGGGGGAGGATGGTAAGGCAGAACAAAACACCACAGCAGGTCAAAAAGCCAGAGACGAAAAAGGCGGCAAAGCAAAACCATACTCTGCCGAGCGAGTATTCCACAGTTGTTGCACAGATGCAGGTCAAGTCGGCTCCTAAGATCGAACCGCCACCAAAGACCAACTCGGTACAGTCCGACATAACGCCACCGCTGGATAAAGCGCCTCGGCAAGCCGACGCTGATTTCCGCGGGCAAGTTCAAGGTCGAGGGCAATCCCTATCAGCCGCTCGATGACGAGGCCCGGGCCTTCATGCAGTCGCGTGTGGATGATTACTACGCGGTCTTCATCAAGGGGGTCGCGCGTGGCCGGGGAGTTTCACTCGGACAGGTGCGCGACGGGATGGGTCAGGGACGCGTGCTGGGGGCGGAGGCCGCTCTTGCCGAAAACATGGTCGACGGCATCATGACCTTTGACCAGGTGATCAAGAAAATGCAAAAGGAGGCGCGGGCGGTGTCGAGTCCGCGCGCTTTCTCGGCTAACCGGCTGGCTGCGGCGCGTCTATCGATCGCAGAATGAGGAATTATTTCGGCTTCGCGAAATCAGACTATGCAGCCTGCAATAGAAACTCAACTTTCACAGCCTCAAACGGAAAAACAATTTGCCCGTCGTCGGTACGGTCGAGCACTCCAGCGTTAAGCAACGCTGTGACGTCGCCGTGCACAGCCTTCACGTCACGCCCGGCGCGGCGGGCGGCTTCCCGAATGGATACTGGCCCTGTCCCGCAGAGCACTTTGAGCAGTTCCCATCGCTTTTCGGTTAGCACCCTCCAAAGCAACTCCGGGGTGGCAAAGCTGATACGCGCAGTCTTTTGAGCCTTTCCGGTCTTCCAGGCACGCGCAAAATCAGACATCGAATCAGCCGGCGTTCGTACATCAAGCGTTACGGTCTTCATGGTTCCACCTCGCTATATCATTCTGGAAGTCGGCGATCAATTGATCCGGTGTCTTAAAAACGTAAGCCGTTTCCTTTCCGTCGAAGTGCCGGTGATCGCCTTTCCCGACTTCGTTGTCGTAACGCAGAACGCATTTCCCTCGCACGACATACGCCAGTCTGTATTTGAAGCCGTGTGGTGACCCTTTGATTGGCTTTGGAAGCCGCCACAGGACCAATTCAGCAAACGCCGACTCAGAGTAGATGATGCGAGTACAAATCAGTTCAACGGCCTTCATGTTGGAGATAGTGCCAACATCCGCAACCGTTGTCAATCACTCCAACGGCTATGTCCTATGGCGAGGGTGTCGCGGTATCTCGCCACTCGCCCGGTGTTCCTCTGAGTTCGCACGTCTCGTATGCCTGCATCACGTTGTTGCATTTCAATCACGAAACCTGATCTGAACAACACCAACTATGTAACCCCCGTCCGACTCCGTCGAGTCTGACTGTGCAGCACCGCGCGGCCCGTGGGTCGCCGTAGCAGACCGAACCGCCTGAAGTCCTTGGGCGGTTTTTTACGCCCATCGAACCCGCCCTGCGCGGGTTTTTCCTTTTGGAGATCCACCCATGAGCAAGAAACTCCGCGAGCTGCAAGCCCGCAAATCCGCCGTCGTCACCGACAAGGCCGACGCCCTCAAACAGGCCGGGGCCCTTCTCGACCAGGCCGCCGCCGAAACCCGCGACCTGTCCGCCGAGGAACAGATCGCCTTCGACAGCTTCCGTGCTGGCGCCACAGCCAAGTCCAGCGACATCGAACGTCTCCAGGCGCAGATCGACATCGAACACGAACTGATCGCCGCCCAGGCACAGATGGGTGTGCAGGAAGCGGTCAGTATTGTTGTCACGGAGAACGTTGAGTCGGATCCGAAGCGCGGTTTTGTCAGCGTCGGCGAATTCATGCAGGCCGTGTATCGCGCCGAGAAGTTCGGTCAGAGCCCTGACCCGCGCCTGTTGATCGGCGCCGCCCTGCCTTCAAGCTACAGCAATGAAGGCGCCGGTCAGGACGGAGGCTTCGTGGTGCCTCCGCAATTCTCCAAGGACATCTTTACCCTCTCCTTGGGTGAAGACTCGCTCCTGCCCCTGACCGACGAAGTCGAAATCAACGGCAACAGCATGGCCTTCCCCAAGGACGAGACCACCCCCTGGGGCACCAACGGCATTCGCGCCTTCTGGCAGGGCGAGGCCTCCACTGCCGTGGCCACCAAGCTCGCCCTGGGTCTGGCCACCTTGCGTCTGAAGAAACTCATGGCGCTGGTGCCCACCACGGACGAACTGCTGGAAGACGCCAATGCCCTGGCGAGCTACGGTTGCATGCTGAATCGTCACATGCGCGGTGCTCAACTGGTCTAGTTCCTCTTTGAGGAGGCCCATGCGTGCGAGTTCGGTGCGTGCAAACTCCAGCGCGGCGCGTCCAGAGGCAAATACGCTGGTTCCAGTTTCATCACGGTCACCGACAAGAAACTCGGGGACGTTCAGGCCAACCGTAACGTCGGAGCACAGGCCGTGAAGTCTCGCTACGGGAGGATGCGCGTTAGGCTGGCCGGCGGCACTGCCGATGTGGTCTGGCGCGAGATGCCGAGCACTATCGTTAACTACCGATGCTGGAAAACACTATGCCCGACATCGCCCAGCAGACAATCTATGCCACTTAGTGGCACAATAAGAGCATGAAGCGCGTATTCAAGATCCGACATTTCAGTCGCTGGATGCGGAAAACGGAACTCACCGACCGCGTGCTTTGCGGCGCTGTGGCAGAAATGGATCGGGGTTTGATCGATGCCGATCTTGGTGGCGGGATTGTAAAGAAGCGGGTTGGGCTTGCGGGCCGTGGAAAACGCAGCGGTGCCAGGACGCTAATAGCGACCAACAAGGGTGATCGATGGTTCTTTGTCTTCGGGTTCGAGAAAAATGAACGAGCCAATATCGGAGACGACGAACTGTAAGCTTTGCAGGAGGGCGCTGAGCAGTTGCTAGCCAGAACCGGGCGGCAATTGGACGAGGCGGTCAAAGATGGTTCGCTACTGGAGATTTGTGATGACGACAAAGACGAAGGTTAAAGCCAAGAGCCGGATCTTCGAGGCCGTGCACGAAACGGCCAGCGATCTTCATCGTCTTGGTTTTATCGACAAACGCAAGATGAGCAAGTTCGACGCGCTGTGCCTTGACCCGGTGCCGGAGTACAACAGCCAAAAGATCCGTGCGCTACGTGACCATCTGCAACTTAGTCAGGCTGTTCTTGCAGCAGTTTTGAATACCAGCCTGTCGACGGTTCGTAAATGGGAAGTGGGTGACAAGCATCCCAGTGGCCCGTCGCTCAAGTTGCTCAATCTACTGGATCGTAAAGGGCTGGAAGCTGTGCTTTGATTACCGAACGAGTTTGAAACTGGCTGATGGATGTTGCTGATGCGGAATGATGCGGATACGACCATATGTATGCGGATGAGATATTTTGTGTTGGCATACCTTCTGCCCCGCCAGTACCTTGTCATACAACGGTCTTTGACCGTTACCGAAGCCCCGCTAAAACCCGTGTTTACCGGGCTTTGCGTTTCTACTGGTTGACCTCGAAACTCATGCCAATATGAGTTCCCGCGTCTTTTGACGTTGGCGTGAGCGACAGGCCTTGAAGCGCGAGGCGCATATCGGTAGAGTGCGCCACCCTAGCCTTCGCGTATTCCCCATGCTCCCGACCATCGAACAACGAATCGCCGCTGAACTCGGTGTCAAAACCGCCCAGGTCATTGCCGCCGTGCAATTGCTCGATGAAGGCGCCACCGTTCCATTCATTGCGCGCTACCGCAAGGAAGCCACGGGGGAACTGGACGACATCCAACTGCGTCTGCTCGAAGAACGTCTGACGTATCTGCGCGAACTTGAAGAGCGCCGCGCGGCGGTGCTTGCCTCCATCGAGGAACAGGGCAAGCTCACTGCCGGACTCAGGGCCGAGATCGAGGATGCGGCCACCAAGCAGCGCCTCGAAGATCTCTACCTGCCCTACAAGCAGAAGCGCCGCACCAAGGCGCAGATGGCACGCGAAGCCGGCCTGGAACCCCTCGCCGATGCACTGTTCGACGATCCCGGGTTGCTGCCGGAAATCGAGGCCGCCAAATACGTGCGCCTGGAACAGGAGCCGGCCGAGCTTCATGTAGCGGACGTCAAGGCCGCGCTCGACGGCGCGCGCCAGATTCTGATGGAGCGCTTTGCCGAGGATGCCCTGCTGCTCGACAAACTGCGTCGCCACCTGCTCGACCACGCGCTGCTCGTCTCCCGGGTGGCTGAGGGCAAACAGATCGAGGGCGCAAAGTTCCGCGACTGGTTCGACTTCCGCGAAGCGATCAATACCGCCCCGTCGCACCGCGTTCTGGCGATGCTGCGCGGCCGCAACGAGAACATCCTGCGCCTGTCGCTCAAGACCGCGTCCGAACTGGAAGACCCGCCGCGCTCTTCTCCTTGCGAAGCCATGGTCGCCGGTCATTTCGGAATCACGGACAAGGCTCGCCCGGCTGACAAGTGGTTACTCGAGTCAGCCCGTTGGGCTTGGACCGTCAAGCTCTCGCTGCACCTCGATCTCGAACTGATGAACCAGTTGCGCGAACGTGCCGAGGCGGAGGCCATCCGCGTCTTTGCCCGCAATCTTCACGACCTGCTGCTGGCGGCGCCGGCCGGACCGCGAATCACGATCGGCCTTGATCCGGGGATTCGCACCGGCGTTAAAGTGGCGGTCGTCGACAGGACCGGCAAGCTCGTCGATACGGCGACAATCTTTCCTCATGAGCCGCGTCGCGATTGGGAAGGATCGCTCGCCGCAATCCGCCACCTCGCGCAAAAGCACGGCGCCGAGCTCATTTCCATCGGTAACGGCACAGCCAGCAGAGAAACGGACAAGCTTGCAGCCGAACTGATCAAGCGCCATCCGGAACTGAAACTGGCCAGGATTGTGGTGTCTGAGGCCGGTGCGTCGGTCTATTCGGCCTCTGAACTGGCGTCAAATGAATTTCCGGACATCGACGTATCGCTGCGCGGTGCAGTTTCCATTGCCCGTCGTTTGCAGGACCCTCTGGCCGAACTGGTCAAGATCGACCCGAAGAGCATTGGCGTCGGTCAGTACCAGCACGACGTAAATCAGGTCAGGCTGGCGAAGTCACTCGTCGCGGTGGTCGAGGATTGCGTGAACTCGGTCGGAGTCGACGTCAATATGGCCTCAGTGCCTTTGCTCACGCGCATCTCAGGCCTGAATGCGACGCTGGCCGCCAACATCGTGGCGTACCGGGACCAGCATGGCGCCTTCAAGAGCCGCAAACAACTGCTGTCAGTGCCGCGTCTGGGCGAGAAATCTTTTGAGCAGGCGGCCGGATTCCTGCGGATCAGCAATGGCGACAACCCGCTTGATGCATCGGCGGTGCATCCCGAGTCCTATCCGCTGGTCGAACGGATTCTGGCTGACATCAAGCAGGGAATCCGCGAAGTCATCGGTGACAGCAAGGCGCTGCGCGCGCTCAGTCCGGAGAAATACACGGATGAGAAATTCGGTCTGCCGACGGTGCAGGACATTCTCAATGAACTGGAAAAGCCCGGCCGTGATCCGCGCCCCGAGTTCAAGGCGGCCGCCTTCCGCGACGGTGTCGAAGAACTCAAGGACCTGGAGCCCGGCATGCTGCTGGAAGGGGTGGTCACCAACGTCACCAATTTCGGGGCCTTCGTCGACATCGGAGTGCATCAGGACGGTCTTGTCCATGTCTCCGCGCTCGCCAACAAGTTTGTCAAGGACCCGCACAGTGTCGTCAAGGCCGGCGATGTGGTGAAAGTAAAAGTGCTGGAGGTGGACGCCGCGCGCAAACGGATTGCCTTGACCATGCGTCTCACCGACGAAGTGACGGCGAAGAAGGACAGCAACGAGCCGGGGCGAAGCGGCAAAGCCGGCCTGCCGAAACGGGAGGTCCCGTCAGCAGGCGGTACCATGGCAGCAGCATTCGCCAAGCTCAAGCGCTAAGGGGCCGCTTCCGTACAAGGTTCCGGCAGCGGACATTGCTGTTCATTTGCGCTGTTCGAGTTCCTCGTTCAATGTTCTCGAAGCCTGCCAGAAAAGCAGGCTGGCCATGCCGCCGAGAATGCCGACGACCAGCATCGAATAGCGGATCGCTTCCGGGCCGTGCCGGGAAAAGACGTAGTCGTTGAGCAGGCCTATGGTCAGCGGGCCGAGGCCGAGGCCGATCATGTTGGCGATGAACAGCAGAATCGCCGAGGCGGTGGTCCGCATGCGCAACGGGGCGATGCCCTGCACCACGGAGAACATCGGACCGACGTACATGGCGCCCAGGGCGTAGAAGGGAATAAAGCAGAGCAGCGCCAGATTCCGGTCGGGCAGCAGGGTGAAGCCGACGACGAAGGGGATGCCGAGGAAAGACTGGAAAGCCGGCAGGCGCATGTACCAGCGCTTGTCCCTGGCGCCGAAATGATCGGCCAGCCGGCCGCCGAGGAATGCGCCAAGGCACCCCGCGACGCCGATGGTCCAGCCCAGATGAAGACCGATTTCGGACCAGGTCATGCCATGCACGCGGCCGAGAAAGGAAGGACCCCAGGTGAGCACGCCATAACCCGACAGCGACTGCACCGACGATGCCAGGGCAACGAAGATGAAGGCGCGACGCGTGGCCAGAAAACGCAGGGTCTCGACCAGCGAGACCTGCTCGATGTCGGCCTGGCGATTCTCCGACCAACCGCGCGGCGGCTCCTTTATCGTAAGGCCGACCAGGGCCGCGAGAATCACGCCGGGAATACCGACGACAAAGAAGGCGACACGCCAGTTGTAGTGCTGGACCAGGTAGCCGCCGGCGAGAAATGCCAGGGCGGCGCCGACATACACTCCCCATGCATAGAGCGACAGTGCGGTGGCGCGCTGCCGCGGCGGGAAATAGTCGGCAATCAGGGCGTGCGCCGGCGGGCTGCCGCCGGCCTCGCCGACGCCGACCAGCACGCGCGCCAGCGCCAGTTCGGCAAAGTTGCGCGCCAGACCGCAGGCGGCGGTCATGGCGCTCCAGGTAATCAGGGCACCGGTGATGATGAATTTGCGCGAGCCGCGATCGGCCCAGCGGGCAATGGGAATGCCGGCAAAGGTGTAGAAGAAGACGAAGGCAAAGCCGGAGAGAAAACCCATCGCCGTGTCGGATACGCCGAACTCCTGCTTGATCGGCTCGATCAGGATGGCGAGGATCTGCCGGTCGATGAAATTCAGGACATAGGTCAGGCTGAGCAGCGTCAGCACATACCAGGCGTAAGGCCCTGCCGGCCGCACCGCGGCGGCTTCCGGCTTCGGGTCGGTCGATGTATTTGTCATTAATCGGGGTGGGCTGTTCCGGCTGCAGAGCGAAGATGCAACGTCTCATTTTAGAAGAGGCCTCCCGGCACCAGGCGCCATGGCAGCATTTTTTCTTTCTCACCGGCACCATGCCACGGGCGCACCGGATCAAAGGCACACTGGTACGATGTCGCCGACGACCTGCCGCAATATTCCGGATTCCCGAAATAATCACCGAGGATTGACCATGACCATATCGATGTACCAAGCCAGCGCGCCGCGCTTTGCCGGCATGTTGCGCAACCTGGATGCCATTCTGGCCAAAGCAAGGGCGCACGCGGCTGCAAAGAAGATCGATCCCGCGGTGCTGCTGGCGGCGCGACTGTTCCCGGACATGTTCCCGCTATTGAAGCAGGTTCAGATTGCCACCGACCACGCCAAGGGTGCCGTGGCGCGGCTGGCCGGCGTCGAGGTGCCGAAGTTCGAGGACGGCGAACAAAGCTTCGAGGAACTCCAGGCGCGCGTGGCCAGGACAATCGCATTCGTCGAATCCTTTTCCGCCGCACAGATCGACGGCTCGGAAGAAAGGGAGATTGCGCTCAAGATCGGCGGACAGGAGATGAGCTTCCAGGGCATGCCCTACCTGCTCGGCTTTGCCATCCCGAATTTCTATTTTCATCTGGTGACCGCCTACAACATCCTGCGTCACAACGGTGTGGAAATCGGCAAGCGCGACTACACCGGCAATCCCTAGCCAGGGCACCGGACAAGGCATGCGCTCGACTCGTGCCACAGCCGCCCTCGCACGCCTGAATTCGCGGAGCGGGGGCCGTCACTACTTCATGGCCCTTACCGGATCCGGCCTGTTCATCCTGCGCGAACGGATTGACGGGTCGGATATCGAGCTTTCCGCTGCCCTCACGCTGGACGATTTTGTGCGCCTTGCAGATTCGATGGGTCCACGAAAGCTGGTCCGCATCACCAGGAGCGAGGCCGCCTTCATGCAGCAGTTGCTGAAAAAGCCCGTACCGCCGCAATAGCCCGGACTCCTCTGAAGGCAAAATCCAGTTCCAGCCGGAAAACAGTCCGCACTCATGTTCAGCAAAGCCACTCTCAAATTCCTCGACGAACTGGCCGCCAACAATAACCGGGCGTGGTTCGCAGCAAACAAGCCGCGTTATGAATCGCTGGTGCGCGAACCGGCGCTGGAGTTCATTGCGGCGATGGCTCCTACCCTGGAAAAGTTCGCCCCGCACTTTCGCGCCGATCCGCGCAAGATGGGCGGATCGCTGATGCGGGTGTTCCGCGACACGCGCTTTTCGCGGGACAAGACGCCGTACAAGACCAACATCGGCATCCAGTTCCGCCACGAACTGGGCAAGGACGTCCACGCGCCCGGCTTCTATGTGCATATCGCCACCGACGAGTGTTTCCTCGCTGCCGGCTGTTGGCATCCGGAATCGGATGCGCTGGGGCGGATCCGTGATCACATCGCGCAGAAACCCGACAAGTGGATTGCCGCGCGCGACCACAGAAAGTTCGTCGCGCAATGGTCGCTTGCCGGCGACAGCCTGACGCGGCCGCCGCGCGGCTATGCCGCCGATCATCCGGCAATAGACGATTTGAAGCGCAAGGACTTCATCGGTATGGCGCCATTGTCCCGGGCCGAGGTCGCCGGACCGGATCTGGTAAAACTGGCCGGCACCGGATTCAACGCCGCCGTGCCTTTCATGAAGTTCCTCTGCGAGGCGCTGGAAGTCCGCTACTGAACCCGCCTGCCGCATCTGCAACGTAACCAATTGAAGCGCAAGGAGAACATGGCATTCCGGCACAGCCGGGCGACAGCAGGCGGGTGACTTGACGATCCCGTTCCGGCCGACCCGGCACCGTTGGCAAGATATTCAGCGGCTGCGTCAACCGATTCGGCGCTGCCGCGTTAATCGCCTACAGACTGCCAATGTCTCAGGTCGCAAGCTTCGGCTCGGGCCTTATCATCCACTTTCTGAAGGAAACTAAATGAGCAAGTTGATCGCCGTACTCGTAGCTGGCCTGTTTGCCACAACCGTATTCGCGGAAGCTGCCGCTCCGGCCGCAAAAGCTGCCGCTCCGGCTGCTGCTCCGGCCGCTGCTGCTGCTCCGGCTGCTGCAAAGACCGAAGCCAAGGTTGAGGCCAAGGCCGAAGCCAAGGCTGATGCAAAGCCTGCCAAGGCCGACAAGCCCGCCAAGGCTGCAAAGAAGGCCGACAAGGCCGCCAAGGCTGATGCACCCGCTGCCAAGGCTGATGCACCCGCTGCTGCCAAGGCCGACAAGCCCGCCGCCAAGGCCGATGCACCTGCTGCCGCCAAGGCCGCCGAGAAGCCCGCTGCCAAGTAATCGGTAGTTGTGCTGCAAAAAAAGACAGGCTTGCCTGTCTTTTTTTTCGCCGCCATTCGGCGCTATAGCTGTTTGTGATCGCCCCGGGCGAAGATTCTTGATCACCGGCAACCTGCCGCATACTAAAATCGGTCACGCAGGAATATCGCCGTTTGCCCGGCCATTCGGGAGTTCAAGATGCTCACGCTCGACGACGCACTTCGCATCTCACTGGCCGCCCGACGCGCGGCTGCCGGCAACGGCTGGAATGTTGCAATCGCGGTTGTCGATGACGGCGGTCATCTGATCACACTGGAGCGGATGGACGGCACCCAGAAAGGCTCAGTGCGTGTTGCCGAGCAAAAAGCCAGGACCGCCACTCTCTTCAAGCGACCGACGAAGGCCTTCGAGGACGCCGTATTGCAGGGACGTCCGGTCATGATGACTATGCCTGAGGTAATCTGCCTGGAAGGCGGCTTGCCTCTGGTTCGCGACGGCATTCATGTCGGCGCCATCGGCGTTTCCGGCGTCAAATCATCCGAGGACGGAATTGTCGCGGAGCAAGGTGCATTGGCACTGGGCGCTTAGCCCGCGACGCCGGCCCGGCCACTCCGCCGGCGCCCGGGCAGAATCGCCGATGTCGTAATATTTTGGCGGTGCTGGAATAAACGCAGGCATTCCGGCGTTCATGCAGGGGTAGGACCCAACCCCAACGGAGAACACTATGAAAACAATGATTCAGCACAGGCTAACGCCTGCTGCCTCGGCCTTGCGTGCAGCAGCCGTAACCAAACTCGCTCTTGCCCTGACCGCAGCGGCCGCACTGGCGGCCTGCTCTGCCTACGAAACCCGTCCTGCCGCCCCGGCCATGGCAGCCAACGGCGTGCTCACCGGCAGCAACAGCATGACGCTGTACACCTTCGACAAGGATGCCGCCGGCAGCGGCAAGAGCGCCTGCAACGGCCCCTGCGCCGCCAACTGGCCGCCGCTTTATGCGATGGATGGCGATACTGCCGGCGGCGACTACAGCGTCATCACCCGCGATGACGGCAAGAAGCAGTGGGCGCAGAAGGGCAAGCCGCTGTATTACTGGGTCAAGGACCAGAAACCGGGCGACACCACCGGCGACGGCGTCAATAACGTCTGGCACACCGCCAAGCCCTGAACCGACGATGGAAGGCAGCGCGATCCTGGCCGAGATTCCCCGCCTGCGGCGTTATGCGCGGGCCATGCTCGGCGATCGCGCCGCGGCCGATGATCTGGTGCAGGACACGCTGGAACGGGCCTGGTCGCGCCTGTCGCAGTGGCGGGCAGGCAGCGACATGCGCGCCTGGCTGTTCGGCATCATGCACAACCTGCGGGTTGATCAGCTGCGCCGGCCGAAGCTGATCGCGCAGTCCATCGACAAGGATGATTTCGAGGTGCCGACACGTCCCACCCAGACCGATGAACTGGAGTTGAGAGATCTCGACTCCGCTCTCGGCCGCCTCCCCGACGAGCAGCGCGAAGTCCTGCTGCTCGTCGCCCTGGAAGAAATGAGCTATGCAGAAATCGCTGCGACGCTGGGCATCCCTCTCGGCACCGTCATGTCCCGCCTGTCGCGCGGACGGGAACGGCTGCGCCTGATCATGGACGGCCAGCAACCCGCCGCCAACCTGAGAGTCGTGCGATGAGCAAACTGCCGATCAGCGAAACCGACCTGCAGGCCTATGTCGATGCCGCACTGCCGCCGGCGCGTCGCAGCGAGGTTGAGGACTACCTGGCCGCCGAGCCGGAAGAAGCCCGGCGGGTGCGCGCCTACCTGGCCCAGAAACAGTCCCTCAGGGCCTGCTACAACCCGATACTCGACGAGCCCTTGCCGCAGAGTCTGAGCGCGCTGGCGTCGCCACCCGCAGCCGTCGCTGAGCGTCCTTCCCTGCCCTCCCGCTGGTCACTGCAGCGCATTGCTGCCGGCATCGTAATCGCACTGGTCAGCGGCCTTTCCGGTTGGGCGGCGCATGACCGCTACCCGCCGGCGGAAAGTCTGGCCAGAGCAGCGCCGCTGTCATTGCCGCGCCAGGCTGCGGTGGCCCATGCCGTTTTCAGCCCCGATGTGCGGCGTCCGGTCGAAGTCAGCGCCGAACATGAAGACCAGCTCGTCGCCTGGCTTTCCAAGCGGCTCGGAACACCGGTGCGGCCGCCCAGGCTGGGGCCGCTCGGCTATGAACTGATCGGCGGCCGCCTGCTGCCCGGCAACGTCGGCCCCGTTGCCCAGTTCATGTACCAGGACGCCAGCGGCCAACGGCTGACGCTCTACGTCTCCACCGAGAACACGGCGAACCGCGACACCGCCTTCCGCTTCGCCCAGGAAGGCGCGGTCAATGTCTTCTACTGGATCGACGGCAAGTTCGGCTATGCGCTTTCGGCGGGAATCGACAAAGGCAAGCTGGCCCTGGTGGCGACGGCGGTGTACGACCAGATCGAGCACAAGTAGCAGCGGCGGTCGCAAGCGGTCGCCGCTACGCCGGCAATCAGCGGGGCGGTACCGGCGCCGTCTGCCTGGCCGCTGCCTCGGCCTCCCGTCTCTTCAACGTTTCGGCATATTGCCGCGCCCGCTCGTCGATTTTCCTGGTCCGCTCGGCATGCTGTTTTTCGCGCTCTGCCCGCTTTCTGGCGTTCTCCGGTGCCTTTGCCGCGCGCATCGCCTCCTCCTCCTGCCGCTGCGCGAGTTTCTTTTGCCGTGCCGCCTGCTCGGCCGCCAGCTTGAGACGACGACTCTCAATCTTGGCCGGCTCGGCCGCTGCCATTTGTTCGCGCCCGGCAGCACGTTGTGCTTGCTTCTCGCGATAAAGCTCCACGTCCTCGCGCTGCCTGGCTTCGCGGGCCGGCGCCTCGGCCTGGCGCTTGACGTCCTTGGCCTCGGCCGCCAGGCGGCGGGCCTCGCGTTCGGCCAGACGCCCCTCGCGCTGCAATGCATCAGCCTTCCTGACTGCATCGGTATGCCGTTGCTTCGCCGAATCAATGCAGTTGATGGCAATGACCTTGCTGTGGCATTCCGCTTTTTCTGCGGCGTAGAGCTTCTCCGCCTCCGCCTTCAGACGCTTGCCGCTGGCACTCTGTGCTCTGGCATCATCAAGCGACAGCGCAGGCTGTACCGGCGCAGGCTGCGCCGAGACGCATGCCTGGGCGAAGATGAGAGCGAAAGCCAGCCAGCGTCGAATGTGCATCGTTTCTCCTTGCGAAGGGAGAGCTTAATGGGTTCTGTATCCGGATGAAAGCCGGGACAGCACGGAACACGGCGACTCAGTCCGTAACCGCGGCAGTATCGGCGCGACGCGACAGCAGGGTGGCAAGGAGACCGCTGGCAACAATCAGAATCACGCCGATCCAGCCGGTCCATGGCAGCGTCTCCCCCCACAGCAGCATGCCGAAGGCGCTGGAAAATACCACCGTACTGTAGGCGAGGCTGGCCGAAACCAGCGTCTTGCCGCGCTTGTAGGCGGCGGTCATGCAAAGCTGGGCCAGCACGCCGAAGCCTCCCACTCCCAGCAGCAGCAGCCAGCCGCGCCCGTCGATGGCATGGAAGGGACTGGCAGTCAGCAACCAGGGCAGGCCGCCCAGCGCCGATAGGGCGGAGAAATAGAATACCGTGCGCCATTCGGGCTCGCCCAGTTCGCCCAGTCGCCGCACGTTCAGATAGGCGATGCTGGAAATGATGCCGGAGCCGAGGCCGAACAGCGCACCCGGCCATTGCCCGCCGCCCAACGCGGGTTGCAGCAGGAAGATCACGCCGACGAATCCCGCCGCCAGCACGCCGTAGAATCCGCGCCGCACCGGCTCCTTCAACCACAGTGCCAGCAGCAGCGCCAGAAACAATGGCGAGGTGTAGTTGAGCGTCACCGCGGCCGCCAGCGGGATCATGCTGATGGAATAGAAGTACATCACCAGCGAGACGAAGCCCGCCAGGCCGCGCACGACGTGGGTTCGCGCATGGGGTGTTGCCAGCGGCAGCCGGCGCACCAGAACATAGCCGCCGAGAATCAGCGTCGCGATGAAACCCCGCCAGAACACCAGCTCCGCAGCCGAGAACTGCGCCGCGCCAAGCTTTACGCAGACGCCCATGCTGGCAAACAGCAGGCTTGCGGCAATCATCCAGAGTGACGGCATAAAAACAGCACGGTCGCCGGCGACCGGCCGGCGCACGCAGCGGAACTCCTTGGTCAGATGTGCGCGGCCATCACCCGCCGGTAGAACTCGTGGAAGTGCTGCATGCCGTCTTCCATGGGCGACTGGTAGGGGCCGACTTCGCTGCGCCCCTGCTGCATCAGGGCACGCCGGCCGCGATCCATGCGCTCGCCGATGTCGTCATCCTCGATCGCCGTCTCCATGTAGGCTGCCTGCTCGGCCTTGATGAAGTCCGGCTCGAACAGGGCAATGTCCTCGGGATAGTAGAACTCGACCACGTTGAGGGTCCGGTCCACATCCTGGGGAATCAGGGTCGACACCACCAGCACGTGGGGATACCACTCGACCATGATGTTGGGGAAATAGGTGAGCCAGATTGCGCCGTGCCTGGGCATCTCGCCGTTATAGTACTCAAGTACCGCCTTGTGCCAACGCTGATAGGTGGCCGAGCCGGGCTTCGCCAGCGAAGTGATGCCGACGCGCTGCACCGAATACCAGTCGCCGAACTGCCAGGTCAGGTCGTCGCAGGTGACGAAGCCGCCGAGTCCCGGATGATAGGGCGCAACATGGTAGTCCTCGAGATACACTTCGATGAAGGTCTTCCAGTTGTAGTTGCACTGGTGCAGTTCGACGTGCTCAAGCTTGTAGCCGGTGAAATCGAGTTCGCCGGCGATCTTCATGCCGGCAAGATCGGCATGAGCCGAGCGCGGGCCCTTGAACAGCAATCCCCGCCAGTTCTCGAGTTTCCGCCGGGTCAGATTGAGGCAGGGATTGGCCGGGAAATGCGGCGCCCCCAGGAGTTCGCCGCCGGCGTCATAGGTCCAGCGATGAATCGGGCAAACAATGTTCCTCGCATTGCCGGCGCCCTGCAGCATGATTGCCTGACGATGACGGCAGACATTGGACATCTCGTATAGGCCGTCCGGCTGGCGCACCAGCATGCGGGCGTGGTCATTCCACTCCTGCGAACGGTAGTCGTGCACTTCGGGGACCATCAGTTCATGGCCGGCATAGCCCGGTCCGGCGTCGAAGATCAACCTCTTCTCCAGTTCGAAGAGCTTTTCGTCGAAATACCACGCAACCGGAAACTGCGACACCCCCGGCGAAAGGAGCGTACGCGGGCCGACATCAGACATGATTCCCAACCTCCAAGAGGGCCTGCCCGGAAACCGGAAACGGGCGGAAATGACCGCCAGGACCGGCGCGCCGCCAACGCTGAAGCAGTGGCGCAATTGTAGCCAATTTGACCGGAGGGCGCACCTAAGGTAATTTCGCGGTTTCCCATTGCCGCTGGTCACCGCTTCCGGCCAAGGCTTCACTTATGGCCACTATCTCGAACACTCCTGCAGACACCGGTTCAGCAAGCCCAGCACCCCCGTCGTTTGAAAGCGCCCTCAGGGAACTGGAGGGCATCGTCGCCGCGATGGAAGCTGGTCAGATGCCGCTGCAGGACGCGCTCGACGCCTACCAGCGCGGCGTGGCCCTGTTGCGCCAATGCCAGGAAACACTCACCGCGGCCGAGCAGCAGATACGCATTCTCGACGCCGGCGGCTTGCACGATTTCGACCCGCAAGCCGGCGGCGAAGCGGAAAGCTGAGACATCAATGAACTTTTCGACCTGGATGTCCGGCGTCCAGCAGCGCACGGAATCGGCCCTGGAGGCTGCCCTGCCCGCGGCCGCACTCTCCCCCGTGCGCTTGCATGAAGCAATGCGCTACTCGGTGCTTGGCGGCGGCAAGCGCGTCCGTCCCTTGCTGTGCCACGCGGCTGGCGCAATCTTCGGCGCCAGCGCCGGCGCAATCGACGCCGCGGCAGTCGCGGTGGAACTGATCCACGCCTATTCACTGGTACATGACGACCTGCCCTGCATGGATGACGACGTCCTGCGACGCGGCAAGCCGACGTGTCACGTCGAGTTTGACGAAGCGACGGCACTGCTGGCCGGCGACGCACTGCAAACCCTGGCTTTCCACACCCTGTCGCAGCGCATGGCCGGCATTGCCCCGGCACGCCAGCTCGAGATGCTGCATCTCCTGTCCGTTGCCTCCGGATCGCGCGGCATGGCCGGCGGGCAGGCCATCGATCTCGCCGCCGTAGGTCAGCAACTGAGCATCGGCGAGCTGGAATTCATGCATATTCACAAGACCGGCGCGCTGATCCGGGCCGCGGTGCTGCTCGGCGCCCATTGCGGCGAAGCCGTGCCTGACGATCTGGAGCGTCTCGGCCACTTCGCCAACCGGATCGGACTGCTGTTTCAGGTGGTGGACGATATCCTCGACGCCGAGGCGAGCACTGCCACACTGGGCAAGACAGCGGGCAAGGATGCCGCGCAGAACAAGCCGACCTATGTCAATATCCTCGGCGCCGACGAAGCCAAAACCATGGCCGGCAAACTGAGACAGGACGCGCATGACACCCTGGCTCCATTCGGCGAGGTGGCCATGCGCCTCCACGAAATTACCGACTTCATCGTCGAGCGGACCTTCTGATGACCCATCCCTTGCTCGACACGATCAATTCTCCAGCCGATTTGCGCGCCCTGGAACGCGACCAGTTGCCTCAGGTGGCCGAAGAACTGCGGGCATTCCTGCTCGACTCGGTATCAAAAACCGGCGGACACCTGTCCTCAAACCTCGGCACGGTTGAACTCACCGTCGCACTGCATTACGTATTTGACACCCCCGAGGATCGCCTGGTGTGGGACGTCGGTCACCAGACCTATCCGCACAAGGCGCTCACCGGCAGGCGCGCCGGCATGGAGCGCCTGCGCATGAAGGATGGCGTCTCCGGCTTCCCGCGCCGCAGCGAAAGCGAGTACGACACCTTCGGCGTCGGCCATTCATCCACATCGATCTCCGCCGCGTTGGGAATGGCCGTGGCAGCCCGCAACAAGGGCGAGGAACGCCGCGTCGCCGCAATCATCGGCGACGGCGCGATGTCCGCCGGCCAGGCCTTCGAGGCGCTCAACAATGGCGGCGTGATCGACGCCAACCTGCTCGTCATCCTCAACGACAATGACATGTCGATATCGCCGCCGGTCGGCGCGCTCAACAAGTATCTGGCGCGCCTGCTCTCGGGCGGCACCTTCAATGCCGCGCGCCGTGCCGGGGAGAAGGTACTGGCCTCGATGCCGACCGTGCTGCAATTCGCCAACCGCGTCGAGGAGCACGTCAAGGGCATGATCTCGCCGGGCACCCTGTTCGAGGAACTCGGCTTCAACTATCTCGGCCCGATCGACGGTCACGACCTCGATGCGCTGATTCCGACACTGCAGAATCTGCGCCGCCTGAGGGGTCCGCAATTCCTTCATGTCATAACCCGCAAAGGACAGGGCTACAAGCTTGCCGAAGCCGATCCCGTCCTCTACCACGGTGTCGGCAAGTTCGACGCCGCCAACGGCATCGAACAGGGCAAGGCACCGGGGCGGCTCACCTACACCCAGGTATTCGGCGAATGGCTGTGCGATCAGGCTCAGGCCGATTCACGCCTGATCGGGATAACCCCGGCGATGCGCGAAGGCTCCGGAATGGTCCGCTTCGCCCAGGATTTTCCCCAACGCTACTTTGACGTCGGCATCGCCGAGCAGCATGCGGTGACCTTTGCCGGCGGGCTGGCCTGCGAAGGCATGAAGCCGGTGGTGGCGATTTACTCGACCTTCCTGCAGCGCGCCTACGACCAGTTGATTCACGACATCGCGCTGCAGAATCTGCCGGTGGTGTTCGCCATCGACCGCGGCGGCCTGGTCGGCGCCGACGGCGCGACCCACAACGGCGCCTTCGACCTGTCCTTTCTCACCTGCATTCCCAACATGGTGGTGATGGCACCAAGCGACGAGAACGAATGCCGCAAGATGCTGTCCACCGCCTTCGCGCTCGACGGCCCGAGCGCCGTGCGCTACCCGCGCGGCAGCGGGCCTGGCGCGGCCATGGAGGCGGGGCTCGGAACCCTGCCGCTGGGCAAGGGCGAACTGCGCCGCAGCGGCAAGCGGGTGGCGCTGCTGGCCTTTGGCGCCATGCTGACGCCGGCGCTCAGGGTCGGCGAAACGCTCGACGCCACGGTCGCCAACATGCGCTTCGTCAAGCCGCTCGACACCCGGTTGGTCATCGAACTCGCGGCGAGCCACGACCTGTTGGTCAGCATTGAGGAAAATTCCCTGATCGGCGGTGCCGGTGCCGAGGTGGCACGCGCTCTTGAATCGTCCGGCCTGAACACGCCGCTGCTGCGCCTGGGTCTGCCCGACAGGTTCATCGACCACGGCGATTCGGCACTGCTGCTGGCAGAGGCAGGCCTTGACGAGACCGGTATACTGCGCAGCGTAGCAAGCAGACTTGCCACGCAAGATAATAGTTGAGTGAATCTGTCGGATAATGCTATAGTCCGTTGCAGAACATCACTCAAGCACCGAGAAGCGACATGAATAGCAGGGATCCCATGGCTCGAACCGAAAAATCCGTCATTGCAGACGTTCAGAACAGCGCAGATTCGCGCCAGTTGCCGATCAACAAGGTAGGCATCAAGGACATCCGGCATCCGTTCAAGGTGTTGGACAAGAGCGGCGGCGTGCGCCACACGGTCGCCACCTTCAACATGTATGTCGGACTGCCCCACAATTTCAAGGGCACCCACATGTCGCGTTTCGTCGAGATTCTCAATGTGCATGAGGACGAAATCTCGGTCGAGAGTTTCGAATCCATGTTGCGCGAAATGGTGTCCCGTCTCGAGGCGGAAACCGGCCATCTCGAAATGAGTTTCCCCTATTTCATAAACAAGATCGCGCCTGTCTCCAAGGTCAAGAGCCTGATGGATTACGAAGTCACCTTCATCGGTGAAATCGTCGAAGGCGGCCGCTACCGGCAAACCATCAAGGTCGTGGTTCCGGTCACCAGCCTGTGCCCCTGCTCGAAGAAAATATCCGACCGCGGCGCCCACAACCAGCGCTCCCACGTCACGATAGCCGCCACCACCAATCAACTGGTGTGGATCGAGGATATCGTGCGCATGGCGGAAACCCAGGCCTCGTGCGAACTCTACGGCCTGCTCAAGCGTCCCGACGAGAAATACGTCACCGAGCGCGCCTACGACAATCCGAAGTTCGTCGAAGATCTGGTGCGCGATGTTGCCGGTGCGCTGAATGCCGACCCGCGCATCGATGCCTACGTGGTCGAAAGCGAAAACTTCGAATCCATCCACAACCACTCGGCCTACGCGCTGATCGAGTGCGACAAGAAGCGCTACTGAGTTACGCCGCGCCAATGAAAACGGGCCGCCCGGTGTTGACCGGGCGGCCCGTTGATTTTTGCGCGGCGTCGAATCAGGCCTTGCGCGTGAGCTTCTCTTTGATCCGGGCCGACTTGCCGGAACGGTCACGCAGGTAGTACAGCTTGGCGCGGCGCACGTCACCCCGACGCTTGATCTCGATGCTGGCAATCAGCGGCGAGTAGGTCTGGAAGGTGCGTTCGACACCTTCACCGGACGAAATCTTGCGCACGATGAAGTTCGAATTGAGGCCCCGGTTGCGCCTGGATATGACAACGCCTTCGAACGCCTGAACGCGCTTGCGGTCGCCTTCGACCACATTCACATTGACGATCACGGTGTCGCCCGGTGCAAACACGGGCACCGTCTTGCCCAATCGTTCGATTTCTTCTTTTTCAAGTTGCTGAATCAGGTTCATGACTTACTCCATCTAGTTATGGCTGCGACCAACGCTCGCCAACCTTGCGTGCAGAGCAGAACTAGCCGTCCGTTCTGGTGCCCGCCGTTTCTGTGCCTTCCTGCTGGAATTCAGCCAGCAGATCGGCTTCTTCCCGGCTCAGCGGCCTGACCTCAAGGAGGTCCGGTCGCCTTTGCCAAGTCCTTCCCAACGCCTGCTTCAGGCGCCAGCGCCTGATTCTTTCATGGTTGCCGGACAACAGCACTTCCGGCACCGTAGATCCTTCATACACCTCCGGCCGCGTGTAGTGCGGACAGTCCAGCAAGCCTGCGGCGAATGAATCCTCTACCGCCGAAGCCTCGTCGTTCAGGGCGCCCGGCAATTGCCTGATACAGGCGTCCATCAATGCCATCGCCGCCAGTTCGCCGCCGGAAAGTACGAAATCGCCCAGCGACAGTTCCTCATCCACGCAACGCCCGATCAACCGCTCATCGATGCCTTCGTAGCGGCCGCAGAGCAGAATCGCCCCGTCGCTTGCCGCCAGTTCCGCTATGCGCCGCTGATCAATCCGCGCACCCTGCGGCGACAGGCAAATCACTTTCGCCCTGCCACCCCTGCCGCTTCCCGCGGCGTCTTTTGCTGCAACAATCGCCTGCTCCAGCGGCGAGGCCATCATCACCATCCCGGGGCCGCCGCCATAGGGCCGGTCATCCACCGTTCGATGCGCGTCCTGCGTCCATTGCCGCGGGTTCCAGCATTCGATCTGCCACAATCCCCGCTCCAACGCGCGCCGGGTAATTCCCGATGCCGTGAGTGCCGCGAACATCTCAGGGAACAGCGTAATGACATCGAAGCGCAAGCTCACCAGTCGCTATCCCAATCGACGCGGATACTTCCTCCCGGAACATCCACCGCCTTCACTACCTGTTCAACATACGGCAGCAAGCGCTCATGCTCGCCGTCCGCCACCACCAGCACCTGGTTCGCACCCGTCTCAATCAGGGACTTGACGCGACCCAGGGGCCGATCCTGCAAATTCACTACGCTCAGGCCGATCAGATCAGCCCAGTAATGCTCGCCTTGCTCCGGCGCCGGCAGAGCCTCGCGCGGCGCTCCGAAATAGCAACTGCCCAGCGCTTCCGACGCGTCCCGATTGTCAATTCCGGCAAGCTTGGCAACTACACCGTCGCCATGCCGCTTGATCGCCACCAGAGCGCGGGGCTTCCAGCTTTCGGCTGGCGCATCGACATCGGCGCAAAGCCACCACTGCGGCATCTTCCGCCAAGCCTCGGGATCATCGCCGAAGGGATGGATCCGCAGCCAGCCATCAACACCAAACGGGGCAACGATCCGCCCCAGAACAATCATGCGATTCAGGCGGCTACCGTCCCGGCGGCCTGCTTGACCAGACGCGCGGCAGTCGGCGACAGTTGTGCGCCATGGCCCTGCCAGTAAGCGAGGCGCTCGGTATTGATCACCAGCCCTTTTTCGTTTTCGGCGGCAACCGGGTTGTAGTAACCGATGCGCTCGATGAAGCGGCCATCGCGGCGATTGCGCGAATCCGCCACTACCATATTGAAGAACGGGCGCTTTTTGGCACCGCTGCGGGCTAGACGAATGACAACCATGGTGTTCTCTTGAAAAGCAGGAAAGCCGGTGATTTTATTTCAAAAAGCCGGATAAAACAAGGTATGGCGTTCGGCTCTGGTATG
>SESE01000280.1_pt1 | contig 22471 bp, 29 predicted proteins | sample 3171371 | NCBI WGS metagenome assembly SESE01 (sample SAMN06051881, study PRJNA518727) | freshwater metagenome | biome: subpolar coniferous forest; feature: holomictic lake; material: water; isolation source: holomictic Lake 442, 13 m depth | place: Canada: near Kenora, Ontario | collected... | reverse complement strand
AAGTGCGAACAGGCTTGCGCAGTACGTGACGCCTGGCCGCGAAGCGTGTTACGCAGATGTCGCACTTCCAGCGCCGTAAGCCCGGGGAAAACCGGCATACCTACTTTACGTCAATGCTGGCATGGCAACCGCATTGGAGGGAGGCATACGCAGCACGGAGCCGCGCAGCACAAGGAGACACGGAAATGGAAACAACGACCGTCCAAGGATACGAGATCGCCGGCGCGAATGACTGGATGGCAGAGGGCTCCGAGGCGTACCGTCGCGACGCTGCGTCGCGATACGGCGCCGCATCGGCACAGGACGTCTACGGTCTCATCTTCGCACACTACGAGTGGAATTTGTCCAGACTAGGAGTAGCGGAGCGTTCGCTCGCTCTAGACCTCCTAATAGAGGGCTACGAAGCTGCCCGAGCTGAAGCCGACTCAGCGGCGGCATCGTGGACCGTACGATACTAGAAAGAGAATGACGATGATCTCGACCCTCACATGTTTAGCGATATCCGATCCCGAGCGCGCAGCGGAACAAATCCGCTGCGCGATGCAAGCAGCGGCAGGTAGCAGAGCCTTAGCTGCGAAGATCCTAGGAGTCCCACTGCGTACGTTTCATCGCGTAGCGTCCCGATTGGGGCTGAACCTAGGGCCGAGCGTTTATGACGTGGCACTGGAAGCGCGCAGAAGGAGCCCACGATGAACCCGATGAGCCAATTCGCTGGGTTTGCAAGTATCTGCGTTATTTTATTGGCGTTGGGTTGGGGGTGGAAGGAGGCCCACCGAACTGAAGACATCCTTCGGTCCACACTGGCGACACCGACGGTGGCCCCACCACCGCCACAACCAACGGTGCCACCACCGCCACAACCAACGGTGCCACCACCGCCGCGGCCAACGGTTTGGCTGTTCAAAAGCGAAAAGGATGTGATTGGTGCCGAAGGGTGCTTAGCAATGCGGCTAGGAATTCCTGAGGTGGACAAGCTCGTAGCGAAGTTCGCAGACCCAGACAAGGAAGAGGTGCTCCGCGGCTTAAGGTCAGGTTGCTTATTGCGATATGAGATTCGTTTTGTGACTGTAGGGACACCGATTACGGTGCTGTCTTCCACCAAGCATCTGCTTTACGTGCGCGTCAACGAAGGTGACTTGCGCGGCCAGACCGGGTATATACTAAATCAGACGTCACATTAAATCCGTAGCCTCGCGCCTCGACAGACTCGTGGGTAGGGTGTGGCTGCTGCAGGACCACTGCGGCCGCGCCACGAACCCTCCCCGGTTGTGTGGCGAAATCTTTTTTTTGACTCCACACAACCAAAACCTCGACAAAATTACAAGCCCCGTAACGGGTGATGCACCAAACGGTGCAAAACGGTGCAATCCCCTCCTATAGGGTGAGTGCGCGCGCAGTGGGCGAGCGCTTCAACCACGGAGGCTCGGGTGACCGAACCAACGCAGGGCAACGGCACGCCCGAAGTGCCGCAGGGTGGCGACGACCCGAATTCGACGCAACTAAGAGCCCCTCAGTACCTCACATCCGAAGAGTTCAACCGAGCGTTTGGCGCGCGAGAACGAGCCGCAGAGAAGCGAGCTAATGAAACGTTTCAGAAGTGGCGAGAAGTCTTCAGTAGTGAGGTCGCGGAACTGCTTACTGCTAAGTTGGCAGAACAACCCAAACCTGAAAAGGGCGATAAACCGCGGACCGTCGAGGATGCACCTGAATTTAAGGCGCTGCAACAGCAGCTCGCCAAGATGCAGGACCAGCTAAAACGAGAAGCGGATCTCCGAGCGCAAACAGAAACGAAGGCAAAAGATGTCTCGCTTCGGCAGCGTATAGCGGAGCACGCTTCGAAATATGGGATCGATGCGACACGAGCACGATATCTCACAGGTCACCTGGTGGACGCGGAGAAACGTGTCCGATGGAGTGATGACGGCGAAGCCGTGCTAATGAAGATGGGGGATGACGAAGTTGATTTCAAGGAAGGCCTGACGGCATTTTTGAAGTCCGATGATGGGAAATTCTTCCTGCCTCCCACTGGAGCAGCAGGTAGTGGTGACAGGCCTCCGAGCGGAGGCATCCTGACGCCTAAAAACACGACGCGCGAGCAATTGGCTACAGCTTTGGTCGGTCATCTGACAGGCCGGTAGTGCAGACTCGCGCGCCAACGCACGCGAGGAGAATATGGCAACTCAAGTACTTTCAGACATCAGCGCGGCACTCAGCACCTACTTCGATGGTGAGCTGCAGCGACAATTCAACCGGACGAGCGTCCTTTGCGAAGCTCTTCCGAAACTCCCCGGTGGCGGAAAATCTGTCAATTGGGACGCCCGGCTCAATCGGACCACGCACGCTGCGGCATTCACTGAGGGCGCGGATGTCGCCGCTGGCGAATTCAACGTCGACCCCACCGTCCCAGCCGTGCTCCCGTGGGGACAGTACCGTGTAGCGTTTAGCTTGTCTGGTATTTCCGTTGCTGCTGCGGCTACATCGCCGGGCAGCGCGGTTGAATTGCTAGACCAGTTTCAAAGCAACCTCGAGGATGCGGCTAGCGATCTCGTCTCGATCATCAACTCTGCGCTCTACACTGGCACTGGCGCCAATAACCAAATCGCCGGGCTGACTGGGGCCGGAGCGTTGGCGCTTACAGGGACCTATGCGGGAATCCTTCGGTCGACGTACAGTGACTGGGCGGCGAATGTGTCCGCTAACGGCGGGACAGCTCGCAACCTGACGAAAGGGATCATCGATACGCTCGAAGCTGCTGTGTACCGGTCCAGTGGGAAAACCCCACGGCTTATTGTCACAACGCCAGAAGTCGTCACGAAATACGAGTCGCTGTTCGCAAATGAGATGCGTGTACAGGTTGACCGTGGCGAGCTTTCTCCGATCCCAAATATGCCGAACGTCGGTGCGCCGTTCATCCCGTCGAACACGGGATACACCGGGCTGACTTACAAGGGCATCCCAGTCCTTCGTGACCGAGATTGCCCCACTGGCAAACTGTTCTTCCTGAACCCTGATTTCGTGAACATCCGGGTGCTTCCGCAAGCCAACCTGGGCACCGTGTCTCGGTCGGAAAATCGCCAGGCTCCTGCTGGTATCTCTGTGCGCGTCGAGAGTCTCGCGAAGACTGGAGACGCCGATAAATTCCAACTGGTCTCTTACCTGCAGCTGCAGGTCAAGCGGCCTAACACGTGCGGCGTCCTCGCCGACATCTCCGAGAGCTGATGTTCACACAAACCAACTGGAAAAACCCGACATCGGCGGCCGTGAGTTTTGATTACTTCGTGGCCCCCGGTGTTTCGCACGCAATAGTCATCCAGCCAGGGGACGTGTGCTCACTCCCCTCCGAACTGGATGCAGCCATCCGTACGTCGTGGGGCGGAGGTCTCGCTCCACAATTGGTGCAGGTGTCTACACTCGCGCAGTCAATCGCAACTGCGCCAACAATGAGTAAGGGTAAGAATCATGATTGAGGTTCGCAATATACCGGACATTTTCGGTACGCTCATTGAGCAGTCTTACAACGCGATGCGTCGCGACACGACGTTCGTCGGGACTCGGTATCATGCCGACATTTTGCAGTCGTGGACCGGCGATCCTGCGGTTCCTGCAGTGACGAACGAAACCGTGACCGCGGCTGCGGCATCATCGACGCCCACGGCCTTGACGTCGGTCAACATGGCGAAGGCGGTCTACAATCGGCATATTGCCGACGGCACCTATGTCCATGTTGCTGCAGATGCGACTAACCCAGAGGTCCATGCCGACGCAACGGACCAAGCCACCGCTATCGTGCTGGCGAACTCGCTGAAGGTGCACTTCAATGCGCACTTGATACAGTCCGGCAAACACTACAACAACGATGGGGTCAACGAGGTCGTTGCTGCCACTGCGGACGATGCGGAAAAACTCTATACGATGGCAGAAGGACTCAAAGCTGCCATCAATGCGCACGTGGCAAGTGCTCCTGCTGGCTACGCGATCAAATTGGTGACGCCCTAACACATGGCATTCTCGGAAACTGAGCGGGTGCAAGTCCGCCGGTGGCTCGGGTTCCCTGCGATCGTTTCGCAGGCAGTCTTACGCCTCGAGAATGCCCTCACGCTCGCGCAGTCAGTTGTGGATGGCGGTGGGCGCCCAGACAACTCCACAGAAATTGCGGTGCGTGGGTACCTAGCGCAGTTGGTCGTCATTGACGCTGCGCTCACGGATTCGGTGGCGAAGGGAATGGCTCTTCGGGTAGACGGGTCTACGGACCTGGACTACGCGAGGCGTTATGCTCTGGCCGCGAAAGACGGTAGGCGCCTCGTGGGTGAGATTTGCGACGTGCTCGACACGTCGCCCATTCGCGATGTGTTTGGCCCCAGGGCGACCACTCCTGACGCCTACGAAGCCAGGTGGAGCCAGTCCGCCATGGTGGGCCGGTGACCCTGCGCGACGATCTCCTCCCCGTGGTCGATGAGCTCCGGGGACTCCCGGGGGGCCTCGGGTTCCGCGTCTACTCGAGCGTCTCGGTCATCAAGAAGGTGTGGACCGGTGGGCGGCCCGGAGTAGGGACCGCGACGACGACGACGACCGCGATCACCGTAGGTGGGCATCCTCCGAAGGTAGAAGCGGTTTCGTCACAAGATATCATAGCATCTGGGGGGCTCTATCACGCGGAGGACCTGCGGGTGGGGCCGATGACCCCTTACTCAGGAGGTGTGACAGGCGCAATGATTGAACCAACCTTGGCAGTTGGGAACGAGCTCATCTGGGTTGTCATAGGCCCTGGTACGGCCTCGGCGGGCGACTACTATCACCGTCTGACCTCGCACACGGACAATGCGCTGGGGTGGTATGTGACGCTGCGAAGGACTGGGGCGCGGCCGTAAGTGGGCATCGGCTCTGCGATTCTAGATGCGCTAGGGTTTGGCGACGCTCCGCCACTTCCGAAACTTTATACTCACGCAACACTCTATCTCAACGGAACGAAGCTCGCAGAGACCACACAAATTGCTGTGCGGCTCGATGCACATACATCTGACATCGAGACTGTAGACATGGGATTTGCTGGGGTGTCACCCGGCGCGTCTAGGGTGATCATCACTGCGAGCAATGCGATCCCATCAACAGACTTTGAACTGCACCCTTGGGCCTCTTCGGATAGTTTTATGGGGCTTAAGAAAGATAAGAAACCCCAGGACAAGCCCGTTGAATTGGGGGTGTGGACTGCGAAATCCTCCCTCGTCACTCTAGGTTGGTTCCGCACTTACAGTATCACATATGCTGTCAACGGACGCGCGGAGTTGTCGTTTGAATTCGTAGGGTTCTCGAAACCGTGGACGTTCCCTAAGTAGCCGTGCACATTTCAGCACTTGCAAACATTGGTGCTGCCGCAGCATCGCTAGACCGAGCGATTGCGCTGATCCCTGGTAGTGTTCGGTCTGGGCTCGAAGCTGTTGCAAAAGTGGCCGCAGCCAATGCGAAGGCTTCCCAGGCTTTCAAAGACCACTCTGGCTACCTACGAAAGAACATCAAAGGTTTTGTTTTTACAGGAGGCCCGTACGAGTCTCATGTGATGGCAGACTCCTTTTATGCTGACTGGGTGGAGTATGGCCGAGGACCAGTGCGGCCTATCCATGCCAAGATGCTCCGGTGGTTCGTAAACGGCCGACCAGTGTTCAGTATGTACAGCAAACCGTCAAAGCCTAGGCTGTTCATGACGCGCGGTGCCAAGATGGCCGAAATCGATTCGTATTACCAGATCAATGGGCATGTTACCAAGGCCATTAGGCAGGCGGGTTAATTGGCCACTACACCGCTAGAGTATGGGACATTTAAACACGGCGCGGTAACCTTCCCGCTTCCGTCTTCGACAGCTAAGACGCTGCTCGTAGATGCCGATATCGCGCTGTCGACTGTAATCCTTTATTTCGCGGCCATGTTAGAGCTACACATCGGGGCTCGACTTACAGCTCAGGCGACACTGGCCGGGCTTTCGTGGCCTAAAGCCGTGGCGCTCTCGGTACCGTATGACCCCGAGCCGTACCTCCTCGATGCGTACCTCGGGTTCCCGCTTCTCGCTGTCTACCGCAATTCTGACGTCATCGATGACCGTACGGTCCAATGGCGCGAGACCGTGTCTGAGTGGAGCGTAGACTATGTATTGCCACCACTGTCGGCAGCGCAAGCTGAGACGCTTGGCCCGATACTAAACACCGTCGGTAGGGTACTCGATTACGCAGCCACCACTGGGGGGGATGCGTCCTATCTGCTCAATGCGAGCGTTTGGGAGACGTGCGAGCTTTCTAGAATCCGGTTCCTGCGTGCCACGTATGGTAGATGGGAGAAGGCGAGTGGGCATGTGTTCCATGCGTTCCGTGGGACCCTCGAAGTTTCCGAGAGAACGGCACCAGTCACCGGTGCGTTTGGCGCGATGAGCGCCGTGGTCTCGACCATTCAGATCGAGGCCCCAGACGAAGATCCAGTTACAGTTTAGGAGAACGTTCGATGTCAGATAAAAAGATGCGCGTCAAGGCGCGCGGGACAGCCATGGTTTGCGACTATAACGCGCTAGAAGCGGGGGGACGGCGGTTCATTGGCCGAGCCTACGATCCCAATATGGGGACGTCTGGCGGGTGGCCAACCACTGGCGTCCAGGAGGTGCCATACCGGATAGAGTATGCGGATGCTATTCGCAACGGCGATCTGGAAGCCGCAGACGCAGAAACCGCCGCGATTGCTGGCGTCGTATTCAATGAGGTCGCATAATGGCTACCGCTGTTCCCCTTACAGGTCTCGCAGCTAACGATCCTGTCCCTGGCGCATATCTCGAAATTGTCTTTGCTGCGGGCCCCGCGCCCATTGGCGGTGGCACCTACGCGGCGCTTTTAGTCGGCAACAAGGCCGCCTCCGGGACCGCTACCGAAAACACCACCATCTACGGCCCCGACACTGCGACTACACTCAATAGCACCGTGGAGGCTAACACGCTCTTCGGCGAACGGTCCGAGCTTGCTCGCATGTATCGGGCATTCCTGATGATCAACAACTCCACACCAGTCTACGCAATCGCTGTCGCGGAGAGTGCGGGTGCGGCGGCGACTGGGGCAATTACGTTAGCGACTACCGCAACCAGTGCAGGCGCATTGCGCGTGTGGGTCGGTGACAAGTTCACTGATGTGGCGATCACGAGTGGTGACACCCCCACGGTGATCGCGGCAGCCGCTTGCGTCACGATCAACGCGCAAAGCACATGGCCCGCCACCGCCACTGCAACTGAAGGTGTTATCACCCTAACCGCGGCCAACAAGGGCCCCCGAGGTAATTGGCGAGTTTTCTCTGCTGAGATCATCGGCAGCGGTGTTGGAACTACGGTAACACCTGCGGTAGTTACATACTTTACCGGCGGGACGACCGCCGACAGTAGCACTGCGGCGTTGGGGAAGATTCTGTCGGAGCGGTTCTACTACATCGTTTCTGCCGCCAATGATGCCACCCAGCTCGGTGCACTGGTAACGCAAGTGGGGCTGCAAGCTGCGCCTATTACTGGGATCCGTCAGCGGGTCTTTGCGGGCAGTGTTGACACCATTGGAAACACCATTACTATTACCACGGGAGTCAATTCGGCGCGAGCTGAGCTCATATGGCAGGAGAAGAGTGATCTCCCACCGTGTGAACTCGCGGCCGTATATGCTGCAGATGTCTCGCTCTTTGAGGCTGGGCTTCCACCTCGAATGAACTTCAGTGGCTTCGGGAACGATGCGCAAACTTCAGCATATTGGGTTATAAAAAAACCTCGATGCGGGACGAGTCCGACTCGTACGACCATCAGTAGCGCGCTCAAGAATGGGATCACTCCCATCGCAAACTCGCGCTCTGGAACCTATATGGTCAAACGGATTACTACCCGCAGTCTGAACGGGTCCATTAGTGACTATCGGATCCGCGATGCGCACAAGGTCACGGTCTGCGACCGTTTCGGTGACGACCTGCTCGCCAAGCTACAACTACAGTTCCAGGGTAAACTCATCGCGGATGATCCGAAGCCAGGGGCGAAAGCCCCGCCTCCTAACGTCACAACACCAACAGTAATGAGGGCCTGCGTCGTTGCGCTTATCCGTAACTACGAAGACATTGCCATGGTCCAACGTGGTGACGAGATTGTGGCGGGGACTATTGTCGACCGCGACCCTGCCAACGCGAACCGTATGAACATCAGGATCCCATTGCAGACGGTGGACATCCTCGACCAGATGGCAACTGAACTGGACCAGGTGGCTTGATATGGCACTCAAACTTTATACACAAGCCACACTCTTCATCGACAGTACGATAATCGCAGAGTGTGAGAGCATACAGATCACTGCTGACTCGAAAGCGCAGATCGTCGAAACGATTACGGGGGGGCTGTCTGGCATCACCAAGGGCGCGTCACAGCTCAAGTTTGCCATCAAAAATGCCGTGCCCGATGCTGCGTTCGAGATGGACACAGGAAAGTACTTCAAAAATGGTGGCATCGATGCGGGGAAGTTCTGCGAACTGGCTGTTGCCGCTGGAAGCAAGACGATCGCATCGGAGGTGTTCATTAGCAACTGGGCACTGTCTTATCAAGTCAATGGCAAAGCAGAGTTGAGCTTTGACGCTATTGGGACTTGGTCCGATTGGGAGTAGAAGCGCACCACTGAATGGCTCTCCTAAAACTCTACAGCCAAGCGATTCTGTTTCTTGACGGGTCCGAGCTTGCTGAGTGCGAGAGTATCCAAGTAAATGGCGATTCCAAGGCGCAGGTTGTCGAGACCATCGCGAAGGGATTCGCGGGGCTCACCCAAGGCGCTGCGCAGATCAGATTCACTGTCAAGAATGCCGTCCCCGATGCGGCATTCGAGATGAACCCAAACGCGTTTATCAAAAAGGGTGAATACAAGGAGATTGCGGTACAAGCAGGGGGCAAAACCATTACATCAACAGTGATGATCAACACCTGGTCGTTTTCCTACCAGATCAATGGTAAAGCCGAGTTAAGCTTCGAGGCTATCGGGACTTGGGCCGACTGGGAGTAATGACAGTATAATGTCGGACTTTATGCTGTACTCCCAGGCGCTCCTGTACCTGGATGGCAACAAGTTGGCTGAATGCGACAGTATCCAAGTCCAGGGCGATTCCAAGGCGCAGATCATTGAAACGATTGAGCAGGGTTTCTCGGGCATTGCTATGGGAGCCGCCACGCTCCGTTTTTTGGTCAAGAACGCTGTTCCGGATGCAGACTTTGAGTTGGACCCCAATAAGTATATCAAGAAGGGCGAATTTAAAGAGCTCATGGTGTTCGCAGCCAGCAAAGTCATCACTACTACTGTTTTCATCAACAACTGGTCGTTCTCCTACCAGGTGAACGGCAAAGCCGAGCTGACCTTCGAGGCTGTTGGCGCTTGGTCCGACTGGAGCTAAATGTGCGGGTTCCGAAGACTATCAATTTAAACGACAGCGCGCAGGGGCATGCGCCGCCGACAGATGTGCCTGCCAGTGAACTGTTCTTGAAACTGTCAGCGTCGGCTAGGCCCTCCGAGGTAGTGGATTTCCCACGTAAAGGCCCGGACGGAGAGCCTCTTGGGCAGGTCCGCATCACGATATTGACTGAGCGCGATATCCTTGCATCGGCCGTTGAGGCGGAGCGATTCACGCAGAAGATGCTACGGACGCCGGAGCGGCCGTCAGATTCTGTGTCGCAGGGCTACATTGACGTCTACCGTCACGAGTCCGCAGTGCAGTTGATCCATCGCAGTTGTAAACGCGCCGAAGACGCCCAAGCGCGTATGCCCGCGTTCCCTTCCCCGCATGAAATCCGGGATATGATGACTCCTGACGAGATTGGCGTTCTTCTCGAGTCCTACTTCCTCGTCCAAGCCAAATATGGCCCCATTGTCGCACGGATGTCTGCTGAAGATGTCGAAGCTTGGGTCTCGAGACTTATGGTGGGAGGCAACGCGCTCCCTTTAGCCTTTTTGTCCTCGGAGATGAGGGATGCGCTCATCGTGCGTATATGCTCCCTGCTGCAGAGCTCACCGACGGACAATTCCTCTGCTGGTGTGCCGCTCAACGAGTTAGACGACAACAGCAAGATGCAGGGAAGTCTTAGTTAGTGACGCAACCCGTCATCATCCCGTTTCAGGTAGAGGGCGTAGACCGCGTCCTGGGAGCGTTCAGGACCATCAAGGACGCGCTCCGGGACTTAGCCTATATCAGCCCTTCGAACACTGCGACCGACGCGTTTGCGGGTGGGGCGAAGGCCGCCGTTGCTGCCACGAAGGAGGCCACGAAGGAGGCTATCGCCTCCGATAGAGCTCGGACGGTCGCAGCAGAACGGGAAGCTGATCGGCGCCTAAAACTGGAACTGGCGAACCTACGCACTGCTGAATCGGCACGTAAGCAGGGGGCAACGGTCGACGCTGCGGCTGAACGGCAAAAAACGTCGGTCGCCGAGGCCGAGGCGAAGCGCCGGCACCAGCTAGAAGTTGCCAACATCCGAGCGAATGCCACGTTACAGGCGCAGGACGTGGCGAACAAGGCAGCCGTAGAGCGTCAAAAAACGACTATTGAACAGCGCGAGTTGGACCGCCGCATGATGCTCGAGCGGCAGTCGATGTCTGACCATGCCACGCTACAACGACAGCAGTTGGCGCACGATGCGACTCTTTCGCAGCAGCGGCAGTCGATGGCCCAGAATGAAGCGGCTCGGCGGCACCAGGCCGACCGTGCGTCACACCAGCAATGGGCGAGCACAATTACAGGCTCCGTGCGCGGCACTGTTGGCACCATGGTGGGCCTCGCGGGGGCGGCGATGGCACTTGGTGGGGGGTTCACGCTGGCCGACGCGGTACAGGGTGAACTGTCCGCACAGGGTGCAGCGCGTGCATTATCAATCCAATCAGGGGCGTATTCTCAAGACCCCAAAGAGCGTAAGGAGTCGGTGTCTGACGAGCAAGTCCTGACTCGAGCGAAAGCGGTGTCAATCCAGACAGGATACAAGCTCGAAGAGATTATCGGCGCGATGCAAAAGTCGTATGATAAGAGTGGTAATGTCCAGTCGACATTGGAGATCACTCCTTTCATGGCGCAGATATCACGAGCGTTCAATGTGAACCTGGCTGACACTGCGTCGGTCGCAGGCGCAGCGTTAAACAGTGGTCGCACTGTAAATGAGACGCAAGCGGCATTACGGATCGCGTTTTCGCAAGGCAGGGCAGGGTCGATCGACCCCGGCGACTTGGCTCACTACGCGACACGGTTGGTGGGGGCGTCGGAGCATTTTAAAGACAGAAACGCCGCGATGGCAGACCTGGGCGCAGGGCTGCAGCTAAGCCCCCGAGGTTCTATCGTGGACGCCGCGGAAGCGACGACAGCCATGGGCCGCGTTGCGGACCGGCTTTCGTCGAAAAGTAGGGTCTTTAGTGAGCAATTTGGGGTGGACGTGTTCGCGGATCACAAGACAGGTGCTCTGCGAGGTATGAACGATATTATCCTCGAATTGATCCCAGCGATAGCAAAAACTGCGGCGCATGACGAGTTTGGATTTAAAAAGGGGAAGAAAGGGAGTACCGATGTCGTTGGGTTCCTATCCAATCAGTTTGGGTTGGAGGGGGCTAAATTCATGCAGGGGTACTACCAAACATTCAACCGTGGCCGGGTCGAGGAGTTCGAGCGCCAAGATCGCGAAATGTCCGCAGGGAAGCGTAAGAAGGGCGACTACGACATCGAGGCTGGGATCGACGCAGGTATGAAGGAACTGCGGGCTGGGCTCGAGAAGTTTTCGGAAGGCCCGAAGCGTTACAATAACGAAGTCCAAGAGTCCGCCGCGAGGCTCGCTGCGCCAGACCTCCAAATCGCGGTAGAGTACGAGAAACTGCGGCAGGCCATTGGCGAGCAGATTGTCCCTGAGTTGTTAAAACTCGTCCCCGCGTTGAAGGGTGTGATCCCCCACATCCAGACAGCGATCGAGATGACCGCTAAGGGACTCGATGCATTCAATGCTCATCCTGTTTTGGGCATAGGTGCCATTATTGTCGCGAAGGTGGGGGCCGACATTGCAAGTGCGGCTATCGGTGCGGCGATCTCTCGTGCGCTTGTTGGCGCTATCGCGGCGCCCGCGGCGGTTGCTGCTGTTACCGCTATCGCGGCGCCCGCGGCGGGTGCTGCTGTTACCGCTATCGCGGCGCCCGCGGCGGGTGCTGCTGTTACGACTGCGGCTGGTGGAGTCGCGGCCGCAGGTGCAGGCGCGGCCGCAAGTGCAGGTGGCGGTACGCTGCTGGCCGTAGGTGCCCCCGCGGCGGCTATCGCTATCGGTGCAGGGCTTGCCATATACGCAGGCAAGTCGGCTATAGACAGCCACTTCGACCAGCTCGCAAAAACAGATTCCTCAGATGCGGCATACCCTGCGCTGCTAACCGCGCAAAGCGCTAGAATTGAGCGGATGCCTGACGGTCCAGAGAAGCTGGTCGCGAGGTCGGATCTTCTCCAGGACGCAAGAAAAAAGCAGTCGGAAGCCAGACGTCAGGCAAGTGAGGGTGGGGGGTTAGGGACTGTGTTGACTGTGGCTGCTGCTGCGGCACTGGCACCAGGCATCCGTATCGTTCAGGCTCTTGGCGGCAACTCCATAGGTGAGGGCATGGGGCCTAGCGACGTCAACGACGCATTTGGCTCCAAGCAAAAGGTTGCTCGCGATAGAGTCTCTAGGATCCAATCTGTTATTGATGCTGTCCCAGGCCACGAGCAAGAGGACAGCCCCGAATATCAGCAAAGCTTGCTAACAGAAAGACGACTTTGGGCCACGCGGAGCTCGGCACCGGCGGAGCCGGTCCCGCCCGAGCAAGCAGCTATGCGGGCGTTTGGTTTTATGCGACAAATTACGGGTCGAATAAGTAATCGTGATGCAGCCCCAGCTGGGCAAGACGCCGAAGCCGCGAGCAGCCCATACCTCGTTTTGAGTGCCGGTAATGGTCTCGGTGGGATGGGTGCACCCTCCACATCTAGTGGGATGACGACGAGCTCAGCTGACATATACGCCCCGCCGCTGCCAGGGCCCCAGTCTAGTGCACCAACCGGAGAGAAGTCCGCAGGGACCGTGGCCACCGAGGCGGCGAACGCGTCATTAGAGGCGTCGAACAAGCTCGCCACCCAACTCAGTACTTCGACGGGGCAGATCGAGGCCTCGCACGCTACTACCGTAGCGGCTCTCGACCGCAATACAGCCGCTCTTGAGAAGGTAAAATTCCCTAGTACTGGTGGGGGGAAGATGCCCAACCGTACTTCCAGCCCCGAAGCTGCGGTCAGCGACGAGAATCAATAATGCCCTCGCCCGCGCTACTCCCAGACATCCTATCACAGCTTAAACCGTGCACATTTCGTGGCATTGAGTTTGTAGTTAGCAGCTTCAACGTACGGCTCTCCCACGACTTAGCGGAGCACAAGCGCGTCGGCATCGACGGCGGGAGCGTGGAGGAAACCGGCCGCAACCCGCTGGTTTTTACGTGCAGGGCAATCTTTCGAAACCACGTTACGGTTAATAAGGCTGCTGGATACTTCGCTACGAGTGCGATGTATCCAGACAGGTTCCAACATTTTTTGGATGCTGTGGGAGATGGGACAAATGGGGATCTGCAAACTCCCCACATGGGAACGTTCAAGGTAAAGGTTCGGTCCGTCAACGTCCCACTGAATCCGAACATCCGCGATGGGGTCGATGTTGACGTCGAGTTCGTTGAGTCCGGCGAAGATGCGCTCCCGAGCTTGTCCTCTGTCACGAGCGCCAAACAGGCAGGTGCGGTTCTCGATGCCAAGAGCAAATTTAAGCCTCCAGAGGATGAGAAGGACGGCTTCAGTTTCGAGAGCATCATGGGCGCGATGAATAAGGCGGCTGGGTTAGCCAATCGCGTAGAGCTACTGCAGAAGCGTGTGCTAGGGAAGGTGAAGGCCGTCATCTTTCGAGTGAACCGCACGGTCAGTGCGTATAAGAGCCTAGCGAACTCAGTCGGCGACACCTTGGATGGTCGTACGTATACGAGCCTAGCGAACTCAGTCGACGACACCTTGGATGATCTAACTGCGAGCGTTGAGCAGTTGGGTGTGCAGTTGGGTGCGCCTCTGCGAAAAAAACAGCAGTTGAAGCGGAAGTCTGACGCGACCGAGGCGGTCGTAAAAGCATTGCGCGCTGCAGAGCGGGTGCGTGCGGCGGCTCTCGCTAGTGCATTGCAAGCTGCTAAACCCCCAAAGTTGAAGGTCTACGTGACGCGTGGGGAGATGACCATGTCTGCGATTTCTTACGCGCTCAAGGTCCCTATTATGTACTTAGTGGTCTGGAACCCAGGATTGGCGTCAAAAGTGTCGGTTCCTTCAAATACAATGGTCAGATATAAGCCCAATGCCATTTGAGTGCGTGCTGCGAATCCCTAGCACCGGTGAGGATGTCAGCAATTGGATGGACTATCGTTGGGACTCTGATTTCCTGACGCCTACGGATGCGTGGCTATTCCACCTCGGGATTGAAGACCGCACGACCATACCTGATTTGGTGAGGAGCACTCGTCCAGGGACGCCTATTGAGCTGGCCCTCGTAGACTCCGAGGGCGACAAACTGGATCAAGTGCTCGCTTCAGGCGTTGTCGATTCTGTTTTGATTGAGTCTTCCAGAGGGGGGACTGAGATCACAATTGCTGGTCGTGACATTATGTCACGCGCCATCGACTCGATGCTGGACCCGTCGAAGTTTTCTTTTCAGCCCGATCAGTCACTGTTCGATATTATTACACAGGTTCTAAAACCATTCGGGCTTACAGTTGTCGATACAACAGACTGCGGCGATGTATCGTTCAAGGGCGCGCAAACTCGTGGGGTTCGAACCACGAAGCGTGGAAAGACAGCCAAGAAGTCTCTTCTCACCGAGCAGCTAAAAGTACAAAAACACGAGGGGGCTTATGCGTTCTGTGCGAGGATCGCCAAGCGCTGTGGGCTCCACCTGTGGCCTGGGACAGATGGGGAGACAGTCTATCTAGGAAAGCCGGACTTCGTTCAGGACTCGTTGTTCACCATCTTCGTGTCGACGGAGCAAGAGATGAACCCAGAGTATGTGCCACTGAAGTCCTCTGCGAAGTTCGACGCTACCGACCAGCCGAGCGCCATTGTCGCATCTGGCAGAAGTACCCGGCCTAAATCAGGTGCGGCGACGGCTCCTGTCACTGTAGCGCCGTTCGTCCCGGGTTTTGTATGTTCACCAACACGACCCGCAAAGCCTACGAATACGGTGACGACGGTTCACACGGTAGCGATGATCAATGAACTCGTGGCGTTCGATGGGGACACACAGGTTATCGATGCTACTGAAATAAAGACGCAGTATCCTGCCGCGACGCTTTTGGATGTCAGAAGCGGAGCGTTTGAAGATTCTCATCTGATGCCGTTACCGCACGCAAAAATCATCTTTTTATCCGACGGCGAGAGTCATAGCGGGGAGCAGGTAGTGAATGTAGTTCGACGTGAGATGGCCAACCGTCAGCGGCGGGCGCTCGATGTTAGGTACACTATGGCAGGACATACGCAAGACGACATCCCGTGGGCAGTCGACACTATTGTTGATGTGCAGGACGACATCCTAGGCATCCATGAGCTAATGTATGTATATGGGGTTTCCTACAAGAAAAGCCGACAGTCAGGCACTACCACTGATTTGCATCTTGTGCGTCCTTACACATTGGACTTTTGATGTCTGAACTAGATGTCCTCGAGATAATGAACGTGACCCAGGAGGAGGACCACCTGCTAACTGCGCAACTGGGCGATGCGTACGGCGGCACACCAGTGAGTGACGGCGCAGAGGTGTGGCACCACGCGGGGTTCAGTTCGAAACCCGGGGTTGCGGAGCCCGGCAAGGCCGCTGCGCAGGCCGTAGTGCTCGTCCGAGGCGGGCGGGACATCATCCTCGCATCTAGAGACGTGCGCGCACCTGGACCGCCATTACGCGACGGCGAGACGGCTATTTTTAACTGCGGCGCCGATGGGACCGGCACATCTAGGGTCCTCATTCGCAACAACGGTGACATCGAAATCTATTCGCCCACATTGGTTTTGCTGGGAGCGTCTGCGAGTAATAGTGCGGTTCTGGGAGAGCCGCTAGTCGCGGCGCTGGCAACGATGGTCGCTATATACAACGCTTTTGTCTCGACATTTGGTAGCCACACGCATCCACACCCAATGGGGCCTACCGGTGCGCCAACTGCTGGCGGCCCAACGATGAGCGACCCCACTGGGTTTTTATCTTCTACAGTAATGGTGCAGCCGTGATCGGCTCAACGCCATTCGGCACTGGCGCGTATGGGCTGGAAACGTCGACGCCAAGTGTCCAGACCACAAAGACGTTTTACGACTTGAATGGTAATCAGCAGGGGAGCAGGTATGTCGACGCGTCTACGGGTGATTATGTGTTTGTAGATGGCCTCCCGATCGGCGAAGACAACCTCCATCATCGAATCCGATTGGCTATCCTCACGGTGCGTGGTTCTAGTGTTGACTTTGGGTTGGGAATCGCCGAGATTGGCTCAGTTATCACTGAATCAGTCCGATTGCAGCGGGCCCAGGACGTTCGGCAGGCACTTTCTCGCCTTGTCAAAGAGAAACTTATCGAAGTCGTCAGTGTGGCAGTGGATACATCTGTTCGACCGGTCAAAACGACGATCCAATGGCGCGACGTGCAAAACAATAGCATCCAGGAGTGGAAAGCGTAGTGAACATCCCCAAGACGCCGGACACCATCCGGGACAATTACCTCACGACATACAAGAACGCGCTAGTGGAACAAGCTGGGATAGAAAACCCTAACGTTCTGCCAGGGTCTGACGCGTGGATTGACGCGAGCGCTCTTGCGAATGAGCTTTACGCAGTGTTTTCGGCTGCAACAGCTTACGCGGACGCTATGATGCCGGACACAGCTGATGGGGATGACCTAGTTCGGATTCTTGGGTTTTTTGGGTTGTCGCCTCGTTCTGCAGTCGGTGCCGTCGGGAGTGTTACCTTGTTGTCGAATAACCCGAGCGCCATTGCGCAGGGGGCTGTTCTGGTCGGACCGTCGGGGCAACAGTATCAGGTATCCATAGGGGGTACATATGCAAACGGCTCGGCTGTTCCGGTAGTTGCGACATCTACCGGTGCCGTGACCAATCAGCCCGCGGGTGTTGTACTCCGGTGGCAGACGCCTCCGTCTTATGCAGCGCATACTGCCGTAGTAGGCGTTGCGGGGTTAGTCGGCGGTGCAGATGCTGAGGACTTGGAGGCGGCGCGGGCTAGGTTGTTTCAATTTTTACAGGCCCGGCCAATGAGTGGGAATTGGTCTCATGTGGCGGCGTTATGTGAAAACTCCTCCGTGGCTGTGCAGAAGGCGTTCGTTTATCCTGCCGTTGAGGGCGGGACGACGGTACACCTCGCGGCGTTAGGACCTGTGAGTGCCACATCGAAGAGCCGGGTTATTGACAGTGCGGTTTTGACTACTGTTATTACACCCTACGTTGTCCAGCAACTACCTGAAGGTGTATTGTGTACAGTCACGGGTACGGCTGACGTCAGCGAGGATGTCTCGTTTGCGATTTCGATCCCAGATGTCACAGCGGGGAACGGCTGGGTAAACGCAGTCACATGGCCACAGCCAGACACTGGGGACGAATTTAACCTCGTCGGGACTGTCACAAATGGGGCAATATTCGTAATCTCGTGCCCAACCGCGCCCTTCGCGTTTTCGACACGGATCGCCTTCTACGACTACACTGCGTGTAAGCTGCAAACCGCACTAATAATTGCAGTCACTACTATCGCCAACGATCACACCGTAACAATCGATACGACATGGGCAAACATCGTTGCTGGAGACTGGGTTTTTCCTATGTGCAGGAATGCGTCAGCATATGTCGCATCGGTACTTGAGACGTTTGCGTTTATGGGTCCGGGCGAGAAAACAAGCAGCAGAGCTCTTTTGCCGAGGTCGTTGCGGCACCCATTTGTCCGGGCTCAGTACCCTAGCTCTGTAGGCCCAAATATGCTTCGAGCGATCTCGATGGCGGGGGACGAGGTGCTCGACGTGGGGTTTCTTTACCGATTGTCCGCCGGTGCCCCTCCGGCACTGCCGTCTCCTGTTACTAGTCCACCTAAGGTCTACATCCCTCGTAGGATTGCATTTTATCCAGTATGACGCTACCAAACATCGATACGTTGGCCACCTATGGTGGCGTAAAGTCCGACTCCGAGTCAGGTTGCGCTGTGGATTACACGACAGATATCCGAGCGGATTTGTGGAATAAAGTTGCAGCTTCGGCAGCAGGTCTAACTGTATTTGCTGTCCGTGCATGGGTGCGGTTGCGGGAGGATGTGGTCATTACTCCGAATGATCACATGGCGGTTTGGGGCAACAACTATGTCCTCAAGCCGATAATCGCCTCGGCCGGCAACGACGTATACACAATCACATGGCCCTCTGTTGTTTTCGATTTGGTTGGGGTAGCGCATAATCTGTCGCTTCGTGCGGGGTGGGCCAATGTCGGGTGGAATGTGAACAGCCTTACGTCAGATTCAGGCACCGATAATGTTTCAGTTTCCGCCAATGTCGCAACAGCAACGCTCGCCTATCCTCTTTCTCGCGGTGCGCGAGTGATCTTCGTTCTATAGAACCACTACTATGCCATTGCCAGCAATTGACGATATCGCGGCTTATGGAGGGTTTCGGTACGCGCGCGGGCTCCCATTCGACCCACGGTATGAGCGTAGGCTCAATGATGTAAGTTCCGCGCTGGCTGTTGTTGCCGGGATGACCGCAACATGCCCGAGGGTGTGGGGGCGCATAGCTTGGGATCCTAGCGGCGGCGGCACGGCAACGGTGATTCAGAGCGCTGCGGTATGGGGTGCGGCGGTTCCGACGACTGCAATCTTGTTCCACGGGACCGCCGACGGGAGCGGATTTAGTGTTACATGGCCAAGTCCGATAGTCGACGCATTAGCAAACTCACAGTTTCTACGCCTTCGTTTTGCGTGGGGGAATAATATGTCTGGCGGTGGGGTTGTAGGAGTCTCGTTGATTGGGCCAAATACAATGAAAATTTGGCTGTCGAGCGCTGCTGTAACAGTGGACGTGTTTGGCATATGAACCTCGTAGATACTAGATTCGCGAGCCTAAAGCACAACGCTTCTCCGGTGGTCAACAGCGCGACAGATATGGACGCGAACCAAGCAAATCAAATGTACGCCTCTGTTGCGATGGGAGTGAATACTACGGTCCTCGCTGTAGCCCAGTTCCGTTACAATAGCACTACGTTAGTTTCATGTGCGGCGGTGTGGGACGACCATGATGCGACGGCCCCAATAATTATCTGCGCCGAGGCCGCATCGTGGGTTACTCATCGGTTGGTATGGCCTGGCTATGGTCATCCGTTGTCGCGTGTCCGTATCGGAGATGTTGAGCAGCCCGTCGCGTTCAAAGCTGCTTGGGTTGCGTCAGACGTCCCGTTTGTCGTCCGAGCCGATGTAGAGTTGTGGAATGTAGTGGTTGTTACATCGCAAACGTACGCAAGCCTCGGCTACGTTTGGCATTACCCAACGTTTACCGTTTTTTTGGTGTAGCCCATGCCTACCTTTGGCCGCTCGAGCCCATCGGGCCAGTTGTACGGTGGAAGTAAACACGTTGCTACGATCGTGCTTGAGTCTTTGTTATCCGCTCGTGGGTCTGCGTACACGAGCGACGACACTTCAGCGATCTATGCGAAGTGCGCTGCTGCCGCGCGAGAGATTGCGTATGCGTGGGCCACATCACACCAACTCGTGTTTTTATGGGATGCTAACTATACGCCCTTTCTGGCACGGTGGGAGGCCATGCTGGGAGTAAGGCCTAGTATGTCGTCGACGGATGCAGAACGCCGCGCCGCTGTTGCTGTGAAGTTGTTTGCATTTTCGGTCGTGTCTACACACCACCGGATGACAGCTGTGGCTAGGGACTCTATGCCAGGCTGCGTCGTGGTACTCACGCGCGACGCGGCTAACGCGGCAGTGGAGATAAGCAGTTCGAAGCCCAGCGACATGGCTCAGGGAGTTTTTGAAGGATACTTGGCAGCGGCATTCGCTGCATTAGATGAAGCGTTACCTGTGTGGGTATCCCTACCAGGTACCTGAGGTCCACAATGCCCAGCCCGATTTGTAAAGTAAACGGAGTCTCTACGGTTGACGGAGTCGACGTCGCCGGCGGCTCTACAGTCACCATCGCCCTTTCGAATGCCGCGGGGGTTATGTTATGGACAGTGGCGTGCGTTGGGTGCGACGAGGAAAACTCAGTTGGTGCAGTAAACGACGCAGTCACACTCGACTCTGTTGCGCTTACCGCAACGTTCGTAATGCCCAATGTGGCATCGGGTGGCACGCTTCTCTTCGAGTCAGTAGTTAACGCAGGGAAAGATGTCAACGGGACGCCGCAGGACTCATACCGTACTAGATTCGGAGTCTTTCAACTGGGAGTCTTTGGGCTCCGAGTCGGGGCTCTGAACGAAACTACAGAGGGAAGTGCCGAGTTTGGGTGGACGAAAACTATCAATACGGCGATCCGGTTGTATGATACAAGCAGATCGGCGACCAGTATTGTCGCCACCGTGTCGGGGTTCGGTGGCAGTCTGTCGGTGTCCGATACGACGGTGCAGCATGCACTCGATACCCTCGACGATCACGGACACGCTGCCGGGGTGGGGCTGGCACCATCGTTCAAAGTGGACAGTGTGGCCACATCGGCGAACGTCACCGCGGCGAACCTGAACACGCTGACGGGGGGAGGAGAGACTACGCTCCACTCCCACTCGGTGGCAGTGGTGGTCTCTGACCTACGCCTCGCTCTAGGCACGAGCGCCCGCTACGACTCGGTGGCCACTCTGCCCGAAGGCGCGTTGATCTACGACGCGACGCTGGTCGTCGCCACGCCCTACAGCGCGGGGACATCCATCTTGGCGTTCGTCGACTCGGGGCTGTCCCAGACCCTCCTGTTGGCAGGTGGGGATATCGACCCGAAGGTCGTGGGAGTATACACCAAGTCGCTGCACTTACAGGTGACGGCGAACAAGGTGAGTGTACAGGTTCGAGGTGCGCCGGCTACAGGGGCTGCGCATCTGCTCGTCAGATATACAACGATGCCGACACGCGAGGACAGCGTCACCGCGACGGACATCGACAGAGGATTACCTATGGCAGTTCTTGTGAAGACAGTTTCGATTATCAATGACAGTTTGGCTACGCCACCTACGAACCCGCAGCCGCTGGACTGCTACCGAGTTCCTACCTCGCCGCAGGGCGCGTGGTCAGCGATTACGGTAGGCAACCTCGTGTCGTGGGACGAACAGATATGGCAGGACCTGGGCGCACTGAGCGCCAAGGACCGTGTTGTCGTGGCACCATCAGGCAGGACGCCAGCAGGTAGTTTCGCCGCGCAGGGTGGGAAATACGGGACGTGGAGTGGTAGCGTATGGGCGTTCGTATCGCCAGCCAATTCAGATGTCGCCGTTGTCATCGCCGCCAACGCGCCGGATTCGGGGACACTGTATGTCTACTGTCCGGATGCATGGTGGACGCAGAATGGGCTCTCGCGCGTGACAGTCGGAAATGCCACCAAATCCGCGGTCGTCGCGTTCGCGCCTGTTGAGGTACAGACGACCGATGCGACCGTGACGACGGTTACGGCGCTCACGACAACCCCGAGTATCAATTCACATATTGTTTTCGATGTGCTTGCGCAGGCGATCAAATCTGATGGTAGCGTCGCTGTAACGCTGCGAAGGTCTGCGTCGTTTAGGCGGGGCAGTTCAGCACCGGTCCTGATTGGATCCGCGATAGACAACGGTAGCACATCTGATTCTGGTGGCGCAACATGGAATTTGGCGTTCAATATCAACACTAACGCTATCGAGACCCAAATTACCGGGCAGGCGGCTACGAGTATTTCGTGGACTGTGGCATTGACCGTTAGCCGTAGGACAATCTGATGGGGCTGTTTTTGTTTCGTGCGGCGCGCAATGACACTCATATGCAACGATTCGTATTAGGCCATGGCATATTTGGAGGGGGGAACATTGGCCCCTCCACTACGTACACTGACAAATACACATATAGCAGTGACGCAGTGGCTGCCGGTACTGCGTTGGGATTGGCGAGGGACTTACTGGCTGCATGTGGGAATGCCGCAGTAAACATATTTGGAGGGGGGAACGACGGCTCCTACACTACGTACACTGACAAATACACACATAGCAGTAACGCAGTGGCTGCCGGTACTGCGTTGGGATTGGCGAGGCGCGGTCTGGCTGCATGTGGGAATGTCACAGTAGGCATATTTGGAGGGGGGCTCTCCGGCCCCTACACTACGTACACTGACAAATACACATATAGCAGTAACGCAGTGGCTGCCGGTACTGCGTTGGGATTGGCGAGGGTCTACCTGATG
>SESE01000276.1_pt1 | contig 22700 bp, 17 predicted proteins | sample 3171371 | NCBI WGS metagenome assembly SESE01 (sample SAMN06051881, study PRJNA518727) | freshwater metagenome | biome: subpolar coniferous forest; feature: holomictic lake; material: water; isolation source: holomictic Lake 442, 13 m depth | place: Canada: near Kenora, Ontario | collected... | reverse complement strand
ACCAGGAACAGGGTGTCGGCCACTTCCTCGGCCAGGGTCCGTAACCGCCGAGCATACTCCAGGCCCGCCACTGGATCGTGGATGGAGCAGGGACCCACCACCACGAAGACCCGCGGGTCCTGGCGATCCAGGATCCGCTCCAGGGTGCGGCGGCCTTCCAGCACGGTCCGGGCGGAGGCTTCGGACAGGGGCACGCGCTGGTGGATCTCCTCCGGCGTGGGCATGGGCACAAAGGCTTCAATATTGAGATTCTCGGTGGGTTGCATGAGCGGCTACCTGGGCTGGGTGGGGGAACGCGAAGCGCCGAAGCGCGGAAGTCTGAACCCTCTATTCTGCCCTATGGACCTGGAAACCGCCCCAGCGATGAATCCCGATGGCTGCGGGAGCACCCACGTCTCCGCGATCTCTGCGTTCTCGGCGGTGAAGTCCCCTGCCCGGAATTCCCGCCTGTGCCTCAGTTGTTCAGACTATTACAGCCCGAGAGCCTACTCCAGCTGCCTCTGTGTCCTCTGCGGATCTCTGTGTCTTCTGCGTTCCTGCTTTTCCCACCACGCCCGCCACCGGGAATTCCTCTACTCTGGCTACAGACCACTCAATCCACTCAGGGACCCCCTCCATGGACCTCGCTCACGCCGATAAGGACCTGCCCCTGAAGGAGGACATCCGCCTGCTGGGCCGGGTGCTTGGCGATACGGTGCGGGAGCAGGAGGGCGAAGAGACCTTCGAGATCATCGAGCGGATCCGGCAGAGCTCGGTCCGCTTCCGCCGGGCCCAGGACTCCAGCGCGGGCGACGAGCTGAAGTCCATCCTGAAGCACCTCGGCTCCAGCCGTGCCATCCGGGTCATCCGCGCCTTCAGTTTCTTTTCCCAGCTGGCCAATCTGGCGGAGGACCAGCACCACATCCGCCGCTCCCGGATCCACCGCACGGACGATACGCCACCCCGGCCCAGTTCCCTGGAGCACGCCCTCGCCCAGGCTGCGGACGCAGGGTTGAACGCCGCAGGCCTGAAGGACTTCTTCTCCGGGGCCCAGGTCCGCCCGGTGCTCACGGCCCACCCCACGGAAGTCCAGCGCAAAAGCATCCTCAACGCCGAAATGGAGATCGCCCGCCTGCTGGATGAGCGGGATCGCAGCGCCTCCACCTCGACCCCCCGGGAGGCCACCCTCCGCAGCGAGCACCTGGAGCGCCAGGTGCTGCTGCTCTGGCAGACCCGCATGCTGCGCGGCCACCGGCCCGCCGTGCTCGAGGAAGTGGCCAGCGCTCTCTCCTACTTCGAGCGCACCTTTCTGCGGGAGGTGCCCGCTCTGTATGCGGACCTGGAAGATCGGCTCAGCCTGGATCCAGCCTGGGGGGATGCGGAGCTGCCGCCCTTCTTCCAGATAGGCACCTGGATCGGCGGGGATCGGGACGGCAATCCCTTTGTCACCGCCGAAGTCCTGGAGGGAGCCCTGCGCATGCAGACGCGGACCATCCTGGACTTCCTGGTGCAGGAAATCCAGGCCCTGGGGGCCGAGTTGTCCCTCAGTCTCCAGGTCGCCCGGGCCTCGCAGGAGTTGCAGTTGCTGGCCGAGCGCTCTCCGGACCGGGCCCCCCAGCATGCGGACGAAGTGTACCGACGCGCCCTCACCCTGATCTTCGGGCGCCTGGAGGCCACCCGCAGGCACCTACTCACCACCGCTGCGGAAGCCTCCGAAGCCTATCGCTCGCCAGGCGAGCTGCAGGCCGATCTGGACATCCTGGATCGCTCCCTGCGGGCCCAGGGCGGACGGCGCCTGGCCCGGGGCCGCCTGCGAGCGGTGCGGCGCGCCGTGTCGGTCTTCGGCTTCCACCTCGCCCCCCTGGATCTGCGACAGAGCTCCGAGGTCCACGGGCGCGGCGTGGCCGAACTGCTGGAGGCCCTGCGGCCCGGCACCAACTACCTTGGGCTGAGCGAGCCCGAGCGCAGCATCCTGCTGGCGGCGGAGCTGGCCAGCCCGCGCCCCCTCGCCTCGCCCTTCCTCACCTACAGCGAAGAGACCCGCGCCGAGCTGGCCCTCTTCCGCGCTGCCGCCACCGCCCAACAGCGCCTGGGCTCCGCAGCCCTGCCCAGCTGCATCATCAGCCATACGGAGGGGGTGTCGGACCTCCTGGAGGCCGCGGTACTGCTGCGGGAGGCAGGCCTGCTGCGTCCCGCCGAAGGCCGCCTGGACCTGAACCTGATACCCCTCTTCGAAACCATCGAGGACCTCCAGCGCAGCGGCGAGATCATGGACGGGCTGCTCAGCCTGCCCCTCTACCGCCGCTTGCTGGCCGGCCGGGGCGACGTGCAGGAAGTGATGCTGGGCTACTCGGACAGCAACAAGGATGGGGGCTTCCTGACCTCGCGGTGGGAGCTCTACAAGGCTGAGCTAAACCTGGTGGCCGTGGCCGCTCGGCAGGGGGTCCGCCTGCGCCTCTTCCACGGCCGGGGCGGCTCCGTGGGCCGCGGCGGCGGCCCCAGCTACGAGGCCATCCTGGCCCAGCCCCCGGGCGCGGTACAGGGCCAGATCCGACTCACAGAACAGGGCGAAGTGATCGCCGCCAAGTATGGTCACCCCGCCGTGGGACGGCGCAACCTCGAAGTGCTGGTGGCCGCCACGCTGGAAGCCAGCCTGCCCGCCGGGCCAGATGGCGGAGATCAGCCCCGCTTCGCCGCCGCCATGGATGTCCTGTCAGAGCAGGCCTGCCGGGCTTACCGGGATCTGGTCTACGGCACGGAAGGCTTCGAAACCTTTTTCTGGGAGTCCACGCCCATCGCGGAAATCGCCCAGCTCAACATCGGCTCGCGCCCCGCCAGTCGAAAGGCTGGGCGCTCCATCACCGATCTGCGGGCCATCCCCTGGGTCTTCAGCTGGAGCCAGTGCCGCCTGATGCTCCCGGGCTGGTACGGCTTCGGCTCGGCGGTGCGCGCCTTCCAGCAAGAGCGCGGCGCCGCGGGCCTGGCCCTGCTGCAGGAGATGCACCAGCGCTGGCCCTATTTCCGCGGCCTGCTCTCCAACATGGACATGGTGTTGGCCAAGGCCGATCTGGCCATCGCCTCCCGCTATGCGGACCTGGTGGCCGAGCCAGCCTTGCGCGACCAGATCTCCAGCCGCATCCACGCCGAATGTGAGGCCACCATCGCAGCCCTGAAGGCCATCACCGGCCAAGGGGAACTGCTGGAGGACAACCCCGCCCTCAGGCGCTCCATTCAGCACCGCTTCCCCTACCTGGATCCCTTGAACCACCTGCAGGTGGAGCTGCTCCGTCGCTACCGGGGCGGGGATGCCGATGACCGCATCGAGCGCGGCATTCTGCTCTCCATCAACGGCATCGCCGCCGGGCTCCGCAACAGCGGCTGACCCGCTTCCCCACACCGCAAAGGGTCACCCTGGGCCTCCGCGGCCCAGGGCTTGGTTGCTGATTTGTCTAGATTTTTCACTTACAACCACTTTGTTGTTCCCACATTGCAATAAATTCATTTTTCATGTGAATTAAGTTTCCATTGTTTCAATTATTTTCCTATAATCATCCAATTCCCCCAACTAGGGCCTCCCATGCCTTCCTGGCTTCCGCAACTCATGCAGGATCGCCACCTGCGAAGAGTGGTATTGATTCGGGCCTCCCTTTGGACCTTGACCATAGCTCTGTTCATGGGTCTGGGAAGCTATTTCTCCGCCCGCGAAGCGCGGGAGACCGCCTTGGCGCGGGTCCATGACCACTTCGATAAGGAAATACTGCTCCGCTCTTGGGTCTCGGAACGCGGGGGTGTCTATGTGCCACTGGATGACAAGACCCCCGCCAATCCCTACCTGAAGGACATCCTCGATCACGAGATCACCACCACCAGGGGCAAGGTCTTCACGCTGGTCAATCCGGCCTACCTGGCCCGGCTGCTGCACGAGCAAAACCGCACCGGAACCGGGATAACCAGTCGCCTCACCAGCCTCAAGCCCATTCGCCCCGAAAATGCTCCCGATGGTTGGGAGCAGAAGGCCTTCGCACGGATTGAAACCGGCCAGCGGGAGTATTGGGAGGAAGTGAGGTTCAATGGTCGCCCGCAGATCCGCTACCTGGGTGCCCTGATCACGGAGCAGGCCTGCCTGCCCTGCCATGCCCACCAGGGCTACCAGGTCGGGGATATCCGGGGCGGCATCAGCATCACCGTTCCGCTGATGCAGACCACTGGCCTCCTGGGAACAGGGGTTCACCATGTCGCCACCCAGGTCGCGATGTTCGGCCTTTGGCTGTTCGGACTCGCCGCAATCCTCCTCGCCGGCCGCTGGAACCTGCACCGGCACCAGGAACTCGTGCAGGCTGAGGCACTCCTGCATGCGACCCATCTCCAGAGCAAGGCCGTTCTTGAAGCCGCCCAGGTTGGGACCTGGGAATGGAACATCCAGACCGGTGAAACCGTCTTCAACAGCGTCTATGCACGCCTACTCGGCTACACCCACAAGGACCTGCCACCCCTGACCATCAAGGCCTGGGAAGGAATCTGCCACCCCGACGACCATGGTCGGGTCGCCGCCCTAGCCGCCCGCTGCTACTCGGGCAAGGTGCCTGACTACGACTGCGAGTTGCGGCTGCGCCACAAGGACGGCCACTGGGTCTGGCTCTGGGACCGCGGCAGCCTGGTCGGCCGCACTGAGGCAGGCGAACCCTTGCTGATGGCCGGGATCGGCACGGACATCACGGCACGCAAGGAAGCTGAGCAGACTCTCATCAGTCTCAATACCCGCCTGGAAACCCGCGTGGCCGAGGAAGTGGCCCGCAACCTGGAACAGGCCCGCTACATGGAACAGAAGGCCCGCACCTCGGAAATGGGCGAGATGGTCAGTGCCATTGCCCATCAGTGGCGCCAACCCCTCAACACCCTCAGCATCATTCTGGCCAATATGAAAGACGCGGCCCGCTGTGGGGACCTGACCCGCCCCTATTTGGAGGAAAAGCTCACCCAGGGGGACCTCCTGATCCAGAAGATGTCCACCACCATCAACGACTTCATGAGCTACTTCTGGGGCGACAAGACGGTGGAGGTCTTCTCCGTCCGGCAGGCGGTCCAGGAGGCTATGGCGCTGGTCGAGGCTGGTTTCCAGCACCACGCAATTGCCTTGACCCTGGATGGCAATGAGGATGCCTTGATCAAAGGCTATCTCGGGGAGTTTTCCCAGGTGCTGATGAATCTCCTATTCAACGCCCGGGATGCGATCGCGGGCCAGCGGATGAATAATGGCGCGGTTTGGATGAACATCTTGGTTGCAGATTCGGCCTGTCAGCTAACCATCACCGATAACGGTGGCGGCATCCAGGGGCAGCCCATCGAGCGAATTTTCGCCCCCTACACCTCCAGTAAGCCCCAGGGCAGCGGCCTGGGGCTGTTTCTGTCCAGGCGTATCATCGAACACAGTCTGGGCGGCCAGCTCAAGGTCCGCAATACGGACAACGGCGCCGAATTCACGCTTGTCCTACCCATCGCGGAGGTAACCCATGACGCCCAATAGCCCTGATCAGGACTTCCTGGCCAGCCTCACTGTCCTCCTCGTCGAGGACGAACCCGAAGTGCGGGAGGCCATGGCCGAGTTCCTCCGCCGCCGGGTGGGTTGCCTGCTGCTTGCGGCCAACGGCCAAGAAGGGCTGGCCCTCTTCAAGGAGAAGCAGCCGGCCCTGGTGGTCACCGATATCCTCATGCCCATCATGGATGGCCTCACTATGGCTGGTCAGATCCGGGATCGCGCCCCCGGCACCCCCATCCTGGTGGTCACGGCCTTCGGCCAGATGGACTACCTGATGAAGGCCATCGACATGGGGATCGACAGCTACGTCGTCAAGCCCGTGAAGGCCGAGCTGCTGGAAGCCGCCCTCCTCAAGTGCGCCCGGGCCCTGCGGCTCGAGGCCGAGTTGGCCCTGCTCCGTCGGCAGCGCCTGCAGTACCTGCAGACCCAGCATGAAACCAATATCGGTGTACTCGCGGGCGGTCTGGCCCACGACTACAACAACCTGCTCCAGTCCATCCTGGTGTCCCTCTCCCTCGCCAAGCGGTGCCTGCAGGACACCGCCGAAGCCCGGGAATGCGTCCAGATGACGGAGGAGAGCTGGCGGGAAGCCAGGGAACTGGGGCAACGCCTATCGCTCCTCCATCCCTCCCCGGTGGAACATCGGCAGTGCTCGCAGCTCGAACCCCTGCTGCGGTATGCCTTGGAAGAAGCTCTTGGACAGACAGCCTGCCACCCTGAATTCGATCTGCCTGAAGACCTCCCGGAGCTGCGCTTCGATGAAGGGCAACTGGAAACGGTCTTCCGCACCCTGGCCCGGAACGCCGCTGAGGCTATGCAGGGTACTGGCACCCTGCATGTTAGTGGGCGGGTGTTGACTGTCCCTGAGGACAATGACCTCGGCCTGCTCGCCGCCGATTACCTGCAGCTGAGCTTCCGGGACGAAGGCCCCGGCATCCTGCCGGAGATGCTGCCGGTGCTGTTCATGCCCTACTCCTCGACCAAAGACCGCGGCTCCGATCGAGGCATGGGCCTGAGCCTCGCCGTGAGTCAGGCGATCATGAAGCTCCACCAGGGGTGCCTCAAGGCTGAGTCCGTCCCCGGCGAGGGCGCCACCTTCCACCTCTACCTGCCCATTCCCGCACCCAGCGCACTCAAGTAGGGGCGCCGAAATCCTTCAGGCCAGCCGCGTGGGACAGCCTTCATAGCGCCCCCCCGGCAGGAGTCGCTCCCGCTTCATCACCACGCTGTGGGGAGCGACTTTGGCCCCGGCCCCGATATCGGCCCCGTAGAGCAGCACAGCGCCCATGCCCACGGTGGCCCCAGCCCGGATCTCCACCCGGTCGATCTTGAGCACCCGATCCTCGAAGGTGTGCGCCTGGAAGAGGGCGCTCACGGTGGCCCCATCGCCGAAGGTGAGCATGTCGGGATCCACCACCTGGGCGAACCCCGGTCCCAGCAGCACACCCTGGCCGATGCGCATGCCCATGGCCCGCAGGTAGGCGTTCAGCAGCAGGGTGCCTTCCATGGCCCCGAGGGTGCCCCGGGCGAACTGCGCCCAGACCACATAGAGGAAATCCCAGCGGCTGCACCAGCAGGACCAGAGCGGATGCACGCCGGGCTGGACCCGGCCCAGCAGCAGCCACTTCAGGACCAGCGCCAGCGCAGGAAAGGCCAGGGTGGTTGCGAGTCCCGCCAGCGGGATCGCCACCAGGAGAAACGCGCCCGGGGTGAACGCCGCTTCGGCCCAGACCAGGCCTCGGGACCAGGCGACAAAGATCAGCAAGGGAATCAGCGGCAGGGTGAAGCGGAGGGCCTCCCAGAAGACGCGGTTCCAGTAGCGAATGAAGGTTGGCTCGTGGGTGAGGGCCCGGTCACAGGCAACGACCTCCCGGCGCGGCAGCTCAAAGGCCGGCTGACCAAACCAACTGCTACCAGCCAGCATGCCGGGGTCGTGGACCAGGGTGCTGACCCCCACCAGCACATCCGCCGGCAGGGTTTCGCCCGGCGGGATGACCACATGGTTGCCCAGGAAGGTATTGCGCCCCAGACGGACGGCACCCAGCTCCACCTGCCCGCGCCCAAGGCGTGGCCCGCCCAGGTAGATGCCGTCCGCAAAGAAGGATTCCGGGCCGATTTCCACCAGTTCGGGCACCACATCGAGGATGGTGCTGATCTCGCAGCCCGGCCCCAGCTTCATGCCAGCGGCGCGCAGCCAGCTGGGCCAGAAAAGGGTGCCGCTGAGCCAGTCACCGGCGGCGTTGACCAGCCCCGATTTGAGCCAGACCCGCAGGTAGCTCAGGCTCCAGCGGGGCACCACCCCGGCCTGCACCCGGCCCATGCCCCGACAGGCCAGGGCCATGGCAGCCAGAGTGAGCGGAACAGCGAACAGCACCAGCAGTGTCAGCGACAGCAGCCCCGGCCAGGCGAGGCCCCGCCCATAGAGCAGGGCCAGGGCGTGCTCGGCATCCACCCCCTGGCTCCAGGCGGCCAGAATGAGCAGGACTTCTCCTGGCAGGGCCACCAGCAGACCAAGTAGGGTCCGGCTTCCCAGCAGGGCCAGGTCATAGACCCAGGGCGTGACCGCCCACCCAGGGTGGGTCAGGGCTGGCAGGGCCGGCACCATTGCCGCATAGCGGGCCGGCACGCCCTCCCAGCGCTGGCCCTCGGGAATGCTGCCACCCGCCGGTAGCGAGGACAGGGCGCCTAGCACCGCCCCGGCACCCAGCATCGTCTGGGGACCCACTCCCGCCCGCACCTCCAGGACGCTACCGGCGCCAAGCTGGATGGGGCCAATCACCAGGTGGCCGGCCTCCAGGTCCACCAGCCGTACCCCCGCGTCCAGCCCCAGGACGGCATCGTCGCCGAGCTCCAGCAGATCCCAGCCCCCCAGGGCCAGGTTCACGCCCCGGTGAATGTGGACCCGCTGGCCAATGCGCGCGCCCAATGCCCGCAGCACGCTGAGCCGCAGGCCGGTGCCCTCGAGAATACGCCAGGGAATCATGCGGGCCGTCTGCACCACCAGCCAGTGCCTGAGGTGGAAGGCACTCCAGGCGGGGATGCGGGCCGGTTGGTAGCGACCGATGATGAGATTCTTCGCCGCCACAGTGAGCAGGACCATGGCCAACCCATAGACTGCGGCGCCAGCCATCACCAGCAGCGGCGCCAGCAGGAGGAAGGAGACCAGGCCCAGGCCGCGGGTGAGCCAAGGCAGCGCTTGGAAGGTCAGCAGGTAGGCCAGTGGCGTAAACAGGGCCAGGAGGAGCAGCAGCCACAGAGTCTGCAGGCTGGTCACCAGCGCGGTCCTGGCCCGGGGTCGTGCCGGCTCAAGCTCGCCGGACGACGCTCGCTGGTCCGGAGCGGCGGCGGCGACCCGCAACGCCAGGGCAGCCACCGTGCGGGCCTCGTAGAGATCCCGCACGGCAATGACTGCCGTGGCGGGGTCCTCCCGCAGGACCGAGACCACCATGGCAGCGGCCAGGGAATCCCCCGCCAGGTCCGTGAAGAAGTCCGCCTGGAGGGAGATGGCCCCGGACCCCGGCAGCACCCGCCGGAATGCCTCAGCGATGGCCTGCTGCAGAAGGTTCTGCGGCGGCTGACAGTCTGCGGCGGGCGCGCCGGTGGGGTTCACCAAGGGCAGTTGGGCCCGGTCCAGCTTGCCCCCGACACTGCGGGGCAGTACCGCCAGCACCGCAATGCTCGCCGGCACCATGTAGGCCGGCAGACAGGCGGCCAAGTGGGCCTTGAGCTCCGTCTCCGCTGGGAGCGACTGGGGCGCCACCGGCACGATGAAGGCGCGGAGGCTGCATCGGGGCTCTTCCCCCTGCACCACGCAGGCGGCCTCCCGCACGCCGGGATGCTCGGCCAGCCGGGCCTCGATGGCCTCGAGCTCGATGCGGTAGCCCCGCAGCTTTACCTGGGCATCGATGCGGCCGAGGTAGACGAAGCGGCCCTTCGGATCCTGGTGCACCCGATCGCCCGTGCGGTAGATGCGCCCCAACTGGGGATGCTCCTGAAATTTCTGCGCCGTGACCTGAGGCCGCCCACGGTAGCCCCGGGCCAGGCCGACGCCACCCAGGCAGAGCTCCCCCGGCTCGCCATCCGGGACCTCCGCCTGCGCAGCATCCAGCACCCATGCCTGCAGGCCTGGCACCGGCCGGCCGATGGTGATGGGTGCCCCGGGCTGGATGCGGGTGCGCAGACAGGTGACAGTGCACTCCGTGGGACCGTAGCCGTTCTCCAGGCGCAGGCCCTCCCCCCAGGCATCGGCCACATCCCGCGGCAGGGCCTCGCCGCCGACATAGACCAGCGCCAGGTCCGGCAACTCGGCATGGGGTGCGCGGCAGGCAGTGGTGCGCAGGAGGGTGGGGGGCGGACAGAGGACCGTAATGCGCTCCTGCTGCAGCCAGGGCACCAGGTCGGGCCCCAAACGCACCGCAGCATCGTCCATCACCACCACCGTGGCCCCCGCCGCCAGAGCCAGCCAGACCTCCTCCACGGAGGAGTCATAGGCCGATGACGAACCCTGGGCTACCCGGTCCCCAGGGCCAAGCCCGAACTCCAGCAGATCGGAACCCACCAGGTTCGCGATGCTCCGGTGCTCGATCTCGACGCCCTTGGGCTGGCCGCTGGTGCCCGAGGTGTAGATCAGGTAGGCGAGGCTGCCCGGCCCCAGCCAGGGCAGCGGCGGCAGGGGCTGCTTCGGGGAGGGTTCCCTAAGAATGGCGGCCACATCAAAGCGCCTACCGCCCTCGCCAGCCCGGACGCGCGCCAAACCCGCTTCATCCGTGAGCAGGGCCACGGGCTGAGCGTCCTGGAGGATGGCGGTCACCTGCCCGTCCGGGAAGGCCGGGTCGATGCAGGTATAGGCGCCACCGGCCCTCAGCACCCCCAACTGAGCAGCGTAGAGGCGCTCCGAATCCCGCGGCAACAGAATGGCCACCACGCATTCCCCGGTCACCAGCGGGGCCAGCTGCTGGGCCACCGCCTGGGACTGGCGGTCCAGCTCCGCGTAACTCACCAGCCTGCGTGCGGGTCGGCCAGGTCCGGGGGGTATTTCCACCGCGATGCGCTCGGGCCACTGCACCACGGCCTGCGCGAAGTAGGCGTGGAGCAGGCCAAGGGAGGCGGGCGGTGGGTCCGACAAGGGGTTCATCAGGTCAACTTCAGCAAAGGCGCAGAGCCAGTGAACCATTGTTTCCCTATGACCAGACTCACTCAGCCAGCAATGCGCCAGGCCGGGATGAAGGTGAATAGTGCCCTGGCCACTGAGGCACTTTTCTCTGCGTCCTCAGCGGCTCTCAGCGGCCGCTGCGTTCCAGCTTTTCCCTCCTTCCAGATTTTCTGCTCCAGGGACAACCCGGGGGCACGGAAAAGCACTGGCCCACAGCATGGGTTTCCAAGTACTTTGGGCATGGTTCTTTCACTCCTGAAAGGGTATTGACCGCCATGGCCCATCCCGCTCTTCTGCCCGTGGTCCTGACCTGCAACACGGATCTCCGCTTCATCGACCTGATCCAGGTGGTGGGCGCCGAGTTCCTGAAGCACCTCAGCTTCAGCCAGGATGATGGCGAACGCCTGTGGCTGGCCATCCAGGAGGGCATTGCCAACGCCATGCGCCACGGCAACAAGCTGGAGCGGGAGCTACCGCTCAAGGTCACGTTCACGCCGAAGCCTGACCGCTTCGAGATCCGCATCGAGGACAAGGGACCAGGCGTGGATCTGGATTCGTTGCCCAATCCCAACCTCCCCGAGAACCTCCTCAAGCCCGGCGGCCGCGGCGTGTTCTTCATGCGCCAGGTCATGGACGAAGTCAGGATGGAGCGCACACCGGAAGGCTCCACCCTGGTGCTGGTGAAGGCCCGCAAGGTCCGCGACCCCCACGGGTCAGGGGCCAACAGCTGCCTTTAGGTGCTGATCAGCCTTTCGGGCCCTTGATCCAGGCGAATTCCGCCGGCATCTTCACATAGAAGAGGGTGGTCTCTTCGGCCTGGATGAAGCTGAGGAAGCGGTCCGCTTCATCGTCCGAGGCGATGAACTCCACCACCACCGGCAGGCGACCCGCCAGCTCGAAGAAGTGATCCTCCAGCAGCCCGTGGCGACCGAAGCCCGCCATGGCCTTGAACACAGAGCCGCCATGGAGACCTAGGCGCCGGGCATGCTCCAGCAGCCACTCGTAGGCAAGGTGGTGGTGGACTTTCTTGTCTTCCTGGACATAGAACCTGAGATACACGCCCTTCATGTCTCCTCCGGTCAACTCTTCAGCATGGCATTCACCGTCAGCATGCCAAGGAAGGTCAGGAACAGCGACCCGGCCAGGTGCGCGGACACATGGGCCACGGCCCACCCATATTCGGCCCGACTCAGCAGGTTCACGGCCTCGGCGGAGAAGGTGGAGAAGGTGGTTAGTCCCCCCAGGAAGCCCGTGATCAGGAACAGGCGCAGATCCGGGGACAGGCCTGGATGTTGTGAGAAAAAGGCGACAGCCATGCCGACGAGGTAGCCCCCGATGAGGTTCGACGCCAGGGTGCCCATGGGCAGCGCAGGATAGGTGGCATTCAGGTAGATTCCCAGGCCCCAGCGCAGCCAAGCCCCCACTGCCGCCCCGACCCCGACTGCAAGAAAGGAATAGACGCCCATGTGGCTCCAGCAAGGAACCCAGGCTAGCAGAGAAGAAAAGCGGAACGCAGAGGACGCAGAGGGCAACTGAGGACCCAGCTGCGCCCTTCTCGGTGCCTTCTGCGGCGCTCTGCGTCCTCTGTGTTCCCGCTGTTTGTTCTGCCTTGCTCGCCCTGCCGGCTCGCAAACAAGATTACTTGGCCAGCTGCCCGGCGGTCATGAAGCGGATGCGGCCCTTGCTGCGGGGGACCAGCTTCTCCAGGGCTTCCACGGTTTCGGGGTAGATGTGCCCGATGATCACCACGAAGCCTTCCTTTTCCGCCAGGTTGATGGCCCGCTCCCACTGCTTTTCCATTGCGGGGAAGGCCTTGTCATCGTCGAGGAACACGCGCCGCTGCACGGTGGGAATGCCCAGCTGTTCCGCCACATCGAAGGCCACACTCTCCTTTTCGGTGCGGCTGTCGACAAAGAACAGCTTACGGGCCTTCAATTCCTGGAGCACCCAGCCCATGCGCAAGCGATCCGGCGTGATGCGGCTCCCCATATGGTTGTTCACACCAACCCGATGAGGGATCTCCTCCAGGGCCTTGCGCACGCGGTGACGGACCTCGGTCTCCGGCAGGTGGTAGAGGATGGCGTCCCGGCCCGGATCCCGCCCTGGACCGGGGTAGCCCACCGGCTCCATGGGCAGGTGCAGCATCACTTCCTTGCCCAGGCGGTGGGCCACTTCGGCGCTTTCGCGGGTGTATTCCAGGTAGGGCAGCACCGCCACACTGAAGGGAATCGGCAGGCTGCACAGCCGGGTCACCAGTTCTGGCTGCACATAGCCCAGGTCATCCACCACCAGGGCCAGTCGGGGCAGCGTGGCCGAGGGTTCCATCGGTGGCAGGGCTGCTTCCGCCGGCGGCTTGGCCTTCGGCTCGGGCTTCTTGGGCTGGGGCTTCTGGGATTCGGGCTTCTGGGCCTCCGGCTGAGGAGCCTGGGGCCGCATCGGGGTGTCACCTCGGCCACAGCCCTGCTGGCCCAGCAGAAGGCCTGCGCCCAGGCCCAGGGCGAGCATGAAGACAGCCCAGCCCAGCAGGGCCAGGGTCGAGGTGCGTTGCCCTTTGCCTCGCGCCAAGTCAGGAGGCCTTCGCGGGTGCGGGTGCCGGCGCCGGGGGCGGCGGGGTCTGGAGAGCCGTCATGACCCGGACCAGGGCGTCCTCCGTATCGGTCAGGCGCAGCACCTGCTCGGGGGCCACACCCTGGCGGTCCAGCTTCTCGCCGCCCAGGCCGACCCAGCGGCGGGAGACCAGTTCCACTGCCCCGCCCTGCTTCAGGGGGAAGCGGACCCGTTCCACACCGAGCCCCGAAGTCCGTTCCCCGAAGGAGCGGGCCCCGCCCTTCTTGATGCAGGCGGCCAGGACCTCCGGGGCACCCAGTGTGGAACGACCCAGCAGCAGGGCCAGGCGCGCGAAGGGCGCACCGGTGTCGGTGACGGCGATTGCTCGATCCGGCTTGCCGGCCTCCTGCAGGGTGCCAAAGGTGCCTTTCAGGCCCAGCAGGCCGGCCACGGCCGCCGCCTCCTGCATGGACCCCCGCTGGCACTGGCGGAGATCCAGCACCAGGGTCTGGGTCCGGTCCGCGCTGGCCAGGGTGTTCTTGAGTTCCTCCGCCCGACCCGGATCCAGATCGGTCAGGGCGACCATGAGGGCACCGGTCCCCGGCTTGAGGACGATGGCTTCAGCGGCGATGCGCTGGAGCTGCAGGGTGGTCTTGGTGAGGTCCCGAGTGGCGTTGTAGCGGTAGATGTCCAGGGAGGCCCCCTCAACACCCCGGAGTTTGCGCTCCAGGGACCAGGCGCTGAGGCGGCCCACGGAATCGCCATCCACTTTGCGGATCACATCACCCGCCTGGATGCCCGCCTTGGCAGCGGGACCCCCTGGAGTCACTGCCAGCACCGCCGCATAGATGCCACGCTTCAGGACCACCAGGCCCGCCTGGGCGGGGCCGGAATCAGGCAGGCGCAAATCCTCAGGGGTCAGGTAGGCGTTCATGGGATGGGAGCGCTCGAGCACCGCCTGCACGCCGCCCGCGACGACCTTATCCATGTCGGGAGGATCTACATAGTTCTGCTGGACCAGGGAGAGCACATCCTGGATATCCGAAAGACCAGCCAGGGGGTCCAGCGGTGCGGTCTTGGCCCCGGCTTTGGGCTGCGGCTTGGGCGGAATGCCCTGCTGCACCACCGGCACAGTGAAGGCCACCACCAGGGGCAGCGTGAGGAGAGAGAGCCAAGTGCGAGCGTGCATTGGTAGAGTGTAGAAGAAAACGAGGGCCGAGCTGCAGCTATTGGCGATCAGGCCTCAGCCCTCAGCTACCGGCTAACAGCGAAGCCCGCTGTCTCAGGCCTTGAGGTCGAGGGTCGCCTTCATCAACTCGTCAGCGGCCTTGAGGACCTTGAGGTTGGCCCGGTACATGATCTCGAGTCCCATGCTCCCCACCGTTTCGGCAGTTAAGTCCACATTCGAGGTCCCGGGGCCGGCGGGCGCCGGGTCTGCAGAAGCACCCGACACCCGCACCCCCCCCGAGGCTTCAGCCACCATCGCGACGCGCTGGGCTTGGAAGCCGTCCGTCGCCTGGTTGGCCACATTGCCGGCCCGCACCGCCAGCCCGGCGCTGGAAGCGCGCAGAGCAGAAAGGGCAGTACCGACGATGTCCATGGGGATTTATCGGCATCTCACCAGTAGACTTGACGGCTTTTTTAGGTCTTCTGAAACCAAGTGCTGCCGGACTGGAAGCCCTTCTGCTTCGCAGCGGTCTGGGCATGGCGGGCCAGGGCCAGTTCAATCAGGCGAGTCAATAGCTCTTCATAGGGCACGCCGCTGGCGGCCATCATCTTCGGATACATGGAGATGCTGGTGAAGCCGGGGATGAAGTTCAGCTCGTTGAGGTAGAGGCGCCCCGTCGCCCGCTCGAGGAACAGGTCCACCCGGGCCATCCCGTAGCCATCCGAGGCCGCAAAGGCCCTGGCCGCGAGCTCCCGCACCTGGTCTGCCAGTGCCGCTGGCAGATCCGCGGGGATCTCTGTGCGGCTGCGGCCATGCAGATACTTGTCCTCAAAAGTGTAGAACTCATCAGCCACGATGACTTCCCCCGGCACCGACACCAGGGGCTGGTCACCACCCAGCACGGCCACCTCGATTTCCCGGACAGTCAGCCCCTGCTCCACCAGCACACGGCGGTCGAAGGTGAAGGCCCGGTCCAGAGCGGCGTGCAGGTCCTCGGCGCGCTTGACCTTCTCCACGCCGATGCTGCTGCCCAGATTGGCGGGCTTCACGAAGAGGGGCAGGCCCAGCCTGGCGCATTCGCCGAGGCACAGTCCAGGCTCCCGGCCCCATCGCTCCTCCGTGAGCCCCACATAGGGCACCACCGGCAGACCTTCCGATTCCCACAGGCGCTTGGTGATCCACTTGTCCATGCCGGCGGCCATGGCCAGCAGGCCGGCGCCGGTGTAGGGGCGATGCAGCTGTTCCAGGTAGCCCTGGATCTGGCCGTCCTCGCCGCCTGCGCCATGCAGGGCATTGAAGAACACATCTGGCAAAGGAGCAGCCTCGGCGCCCTTTTCAAGGGGCAGAAAGGGATGGAGGCCAGGTTCGGGCCGCTCCCCCGCCGCCAGCCGAGCAAAAGGATCCCCCAGCACAGCCCAGACGCCGTTCCGGGCGATGCCCATGGGCCGCACCTCGAAGTGCGCAGGAGCTAGGTGCGCCGCAATGGCGCGGGCGGTGACGATGGAGACTTCGTGCTCGGGGGATTCTCCCCCGAAGAGAAGGCCAATGCTCCGTTTCCCGTTCATGTCACCACTGTACTCCAAGCGGCACCGGGGCACACTGTGACGCGGACCCCTGGCCCAGTGGGCTACCCTGATGGCAACTTCCGGAGCCTATGTGCGCACAGCCATCTACCCTGGCTCTTTTGATCCCGTGACCCTTGGCCACTGGGACATCATTCAGCGGGCCGAGAAGCTGGTGGACCGCCTGGTGGTGGCCGTGTTGCGCAACCCCTCCAAGGTCTCCGCCTTCAGCGTGGAGGAACGGGTGGCAATGCTGCAGGAACTGGTGGGTGACCGCATGGCCATCGAGGTCACCAGCTTCCACGGCCTCCTGGTGGACTTCGCCAAGTCCCAGGGCGCCCAGTTCATTGTTCGGGGCGTCCGCGCGTTCAGCGACTTCGAATACGAGTTCCAGATGGCCCTCATGAACCGCAAGCTGGCCCCCGAGCTGGAAACGGTCTTCCTCATGCCCAAGGAAAAATACAGCGCCGTGAGCAGCCGACTGGTGCGCGAGATCGGCAGCATGGGCGGCAACCTGTCTGAGCTGGTGCCTGAGTCCTTGCGGGAACGGATCGCTGGGAAGCTGTTGCGCTAGGAACGACTCCCCTCAGCAGCCCGAATCAGGGCTCCAAACCTGGGGCTGACGCGGGTTATACTTGTCCTTCCCCCGCTTTCCGTACACCAGGAGTGAACCGTGCAGACCACCCGCTTCGTGCTCGAGCAGCAGGAGATTCCTACCCACTGGTACAACGTTGTGGCGGATATGCCTAAGCCGCCGCCGCCGCCCCTGGGACCGGACGGCAAGCCCGTCGGACCCGAGCAGATGCTGGCGATCTTTCCCGGCCCGCTGCTGGAACAGGAGATGTCTGCCGAGCGCTGGATCCCCATTCCCGAGGAGATCCGCGAGATCTACCGCCTGTGGCGGCCCTCGCCCCTGATGCGGGCCCTGCGCCTGGAGCAGGCGCTGGCTACTCCAGCCAAGATCTACTACAAGAACGAAGGGGTCTCTCCGGCGGGTTCCCATAAGCCCAATACCGCCGTGCCGCAGGCCTTCTACAACCACATGGTGGGCATCCGTCGCCTCACCACCGAAACCGGCGCTGGTCAGTGGGGTTCGTCCATGGCCTTCGCGGGCCAGATGTATGGCATCGATGTGCGCGTGTTCATGGTGAAGGTCAGCTACGAGCAGAAGCCCTTCCGCCGCTCCATGATGCAGGCCTGGGGCGCCGAGGTGCTCTCCAGTCCCAGTATCCTGACCAACTCAGGCCGGGACGCCCTGGCCAAGCACCCCGATAGCGATGGCTCTCTGGGGCTCGCCATTTCCGAAGCGGTGGAAGAGGCCGCCGGACGGCCAGACACCAACTACTGCCTGGGCTCGGTGCTGAATCATGTGCTGCTGCACCAGACCATCATCGGCCTCGAAGCGAAGAAGCAGTTCGCACTGGCCGGGGACTGGCCGGATGTGATCTTTGGACCCTGTGGCGGCGGCTCTTCCTTCGGCGGCATCGCCCTGCCCTTCCTGGCCGATAAAGCCGCGGGCAAGACCCCGAACCTGCGCCTGGTCGCGGTGGAGCCCACCAGTTGCCCCTCCCTCACCAAGGGTGCCTATGCCTACGACTACGGCGATGCCTCTGGCTACACACCGATCATGAAGATGTACACCCTCGGCCACGACTTCATGCCCCCGGGCATCCACGCCGGTGGCCTGCGCTACCACGGCGACAGCCCCCTGATCTCTCAGTTGGTCCACGAAGGGCTGATGGAAGCCGTGGCCGTCCCCCAGGTCGCGACCTTCGAAGCCGGTGTCCTCTTCGCGAAGGCCGAGGGCATCATCCCCGCCCCCGAGTCCTGCCACGCCATCCGTGCCGCCATCGACGAGGCCCTGCGCTGCAAGCAGACCGGCGAGCCCAAGACCATCCTCTTCAATCTCACCGGTCACGGCCACTTCGATATGGCCTCCTATGACCGCTATTTCTCCGGCAAGCTCGAAGACTATGACTACCCGGAAGAGGCCATCCAGGAATCCCTGGCCCACCTCCCCAAGGTGGACTGACCTTCGGAAGGTTCCATTAGGCAAGCAAGGCAGGTCGCCCTTGACGGGGAGGCCCCTGGTCGGCCACCTTTGGTAAGATTCCCTGATAATCAATTCCTACGCCTTGGAAAACCCAAGCCCCTGTTTTCTTCAGTCCAACCCGGTAGGGATGGATGATCAGCCAATCACCCTTCCGCACTCCCAATGTTCGTAGCCAAGGAGCTGTCATGCGTCGATTCGCCCTGGCTTTCTTCGCGCTCTGCCTGGCCTCCGCCCAGACCCAGGTGCTGCACATGCCCAAGGTGGATGCTGACATCCCCGCCTATGTGCGCTCCGAGCCCATGACCGGCACCGTTGAAAGCATTGGCGCCGACTCCCTGGCCGATGTCTGGGACGAGTGGCAGCAAGGCTTCAAGAGCCTCCATCCCCAGGTCCAGTTCCGGGTGATCCAGACCCTTTCCAAGACTGCCTTCGATGCCCTGATGGCGGGTACTGTGCCCCTCATCCACATGGCTCGGGAGATGACTCTGCCCGAATACCAGGCCTTCGAAAAACAGTGGGGCTACCCGCCCACGAAGATTCTCATCTGCTTCGATGCCTTCATCGTTTTCGTCAATGGCACGAACCCAGTCCGAGCCATTTCTATGGAGCAACTGGACGCCGTGCTTTCTACCACCCGGAACTCCGGCTACCCGAATGACATCGAGACCTGGGGCGAGCTGGGCGCCCGCGGCGAGTGGCTGAAGCGGCCGCTCCATGTCTATTTCCGGGCCGAAGGGACGGCCTCCCGAGCGGTCGTCAAGGAGATGGTGCTCCGCAAAGGCACCTACAAGCCCAGCATCATCGATAAGCCCGACTACCCCAGCATTGCCGATACGGTGCTAACCGACGCCAGCGGGCTGGCTCTTGGCACGCTGGCCACCTGGTACACCCGCAACCGCACCCTGGCGGTCATTCCCTTCCAAGGCAAGGAGGCGATCCTGCCCCTGCAGCAAGAGGTCACTTCGGGCCGCTATCCCATGTCCAAGGCCTATTTCCTGTATCTCAACAAGGCTCCTGGCAAAGCCCTCTCCCCGCTGCTGCTGGAGTTCCTTGGCTACGCGCTCTCGCGGGACGGGCAGCAGGCCGTAGCGCTGTCCTCGCTCTATCCACTGCCTGCCGAAATCGCCGCCATGGCCCGCAAGCGGCTGCGGAACTAGCGGCCCATTACCCCCGGAGCTGCTCCCAGACGCGCTTCAGCAGCGAGGCAGGCGTTTCGCCAGTGCCGGCGACCAGGGCAAAGCGACCGGCGGGCAGGAGGGGCGTCAGCAGATCCACCCGGAGCTGAAGTTCGGCGAGATCGGCTCCTGGCAGGATGGCCACGAAGAGCGCCTCGCCCACTCGGCAGAGAATTTCGTGGGGTTTCAGCTGCTTGGCCAGCAGAGCGGGCACCTGATGGCCCGCCCCAGCCCCCAGGGGCGTATGGGCCGACATGCGGTAGCCCAGGAGGCCGATCGGCCGCCCGATCAGGGTGGTAAACGCAGTCAGGTACTCCAGACTCGCATAGAGGAAAGGTCGAGTGAACACGCCACTTCGAGGGTCCTTGATGGCACCCAGATCGGCATCCAGGACCTGCGCGTCCCGGCGGCGGCGCAAATCGGAATGCTTCAGGAGGGACCGGACCCTGGTCTTCAGCTCCGTGTCCTCGAAGGGCTTGATGAGGTGCTCATCGGCCTCGCTCTGCCAGGCCCCAACCGTGAGCTCCTGGGAACCGCCTTCGCACATCAGCAGGATGGTCAGGTCGGCGGTGCTCACCTGGCTGCGCAGCCGGGACACAAGCGTGCTGCCCGAACCCTCCAGCAGATCCTGATCGATGATCACCACATCAGGTCGCTCCGCTCGTAGGCACTCCAGGAGGCCGTCCTGGGTAGCCACGCCCGTGACCTCCCAGGCCTCCTGGGCCAGGACCCCTATCGCGTGTTCCCGCAGAATCCCGTGGGATTCCAGAATGAGGATTCGCGGGGGCGGTCCCGTCAGCTCCCCTTCTGTACTCAACGGCGCTTCGAAATCGTGCGAGGTCTGCAGGCTTCGCAGCAGCAGCAGATTGCGGAGGCGGGTCCTGAGTTCGGTCAGATGCGGTGGCTTGTTAAGGAAATCATCCGCCCCGGCCTGATAGCCCTCGTCCTTCACTTTGGCGCCCAGCATGGTGAGCAGCACCACGGGAATGCCCCGGAGCTTCGGCGCGGACTTGATCTTGCGACAGAGCTCGATGCCGCTCATGCCCGGCATGAATACATCCAGCAGTACCAGGTCCGGCGGCTGGGTCTGAATCAGTGGCCAGGCGGCATCACCGCTCTCCACGGACACGATCTGGCAGCCCAGCATCTCCAGCTGGGCCTCGATGTAGTTGCGGAAGACCCGGTCATCATCGACCACCATCACCTGCAGCGTTTGGATTGGGTCGTACTGCTCCGTGTCCATGGGTTACCTTCGGCAGGATCGGTGGAAAGGGTGAAAAGCATGCAACCACAACAGCGGGCGTCAGCCGCAGGGGTTTTCCTATTCGAACACCACCGTCTTGTTCCCATAGGTGAGCACGCGGTGGTGCAGGTGCAGACGCACCGCCCGGGCGAGCACCAGACGCTCCATGTCCTTGCCCTTGCGGACCAAATCCTCGACGGTATCCCGGTGGCTGACCCGAATCACGTCCTGCTCGATGATGGGCCCCGCATCCAGGTCGCTGGTGACGAAGTGGGCAGAGGCACCAATGAGCTTGACGCCCCGGGCCAGGGCCTGGTGGTAGGGCTGGGCCCCGGCAAAAGCAGGCAGGAAGCTGTGGTGGATGTTGATGACTTCGGGGAATGAGTGCAGGAATTCCCCACTGAGCACCTGCATGTATTTCGCCAGCACCACCAGGTCCACCCGCTCCCGCTGCAGCAGGTCCAGCTGGCGGGCCTCTTGTTCAGCCTTGGTGGCGGCGGTGATGGCCAGCACATGAAAGGGCAGGCCCAGGGGTTCCACATGGCGGCGCAGCAGCTCGTGGTTGCTGAAAACGAAGGCGATCTCGGCGCCCAGCTCCCCAGCCTGATGCCGCCAGAGCAGGTCCAGCAGACAGTGTTCCTGTTTGCTGCACCAGAGGGCAATCCGGGGCACCACGTCCGAAAAGTGCAGCTCCCACTGGCCCCCCATGGGACCAGCAACGGCGGCGATGTCCGCGCGCAGCCGGGTCCGTTCCGCAGGACTGCCTTCATCCTCCCATTCGATGCGCCCTAGAAAGCGTCCGGCCTGGAGATCCGAGTGGTGATCCGAATCCACGATGTTGCCGCCCCGCTCAAACACGAAGTTCGATAGGCGCGCCACAATGCCCCGCTGGTCCGGGCAGGAGATGAGGAGGATGGCGGTGGGCGAAGGCATGGGGCTCGATGATAGGCCAAGGGCCTGCCGCAATCCTAGGGCGCTCTGGACGGTGGCCCACCATCCCCCTCAGTCGATGGCGATTTTCAGATCGAAGCGAGTGATTTTGTCGGACCCCATCTTCAAGAGTTCCTCAGTCTGATAGGAGAAGAGGACCTCCCGTTCCGGGTTCAGGTTGGTTCGGTTGAGAAAATCAGCCCGGAGCTGCTCGACCCTCTGGAGCAGGGCACTCCATTCCCCCTCATGATCAAAATCCTGAACCTTCTGCTGGCGCACCCGATCGGACAGGAAGGCCACCACCGTGGTGGCCAGCTTCTTGTTGGCGAAGGTCATGCGTTTCGTCTTCTGGATGTAGTGGGCGGCTTCCTGGGCCATGCCCTCCCGCAGGGCCATGGGCAGAGAAGCCGGGAGCAACCGGAGCAGTTGCTGGCTGGTCAGCATGGGGGTGTGGTTCCTGGGGGCGCTGATCTCGGCCAAGGCCAAGGGCAGGGAAATGGAGGCCTCCGTGATCCGCAGCCGACTGGGTGCGAATTCCCTCAGCAGGGCGTTGCTTTCATACACCTGGCGCCAGTGTTCACGGCTCACATCGGCAGCGACCCCGGCAGCCTCGAACTCCTTGAGCAGGCTGGCCAGGATTTCTTTTAACGGCAGAGCTTCCATGAGAGCGTCCCTTCCTTAGTTAACGCGGGCAGATCCGCCGATGCCCCCCCCGGTGCATCGGCGGATTCTGGTGCAGGTGATCCAGCCCAGCCTCGCTCTCAGGGGACCGGCGCAGGCGGGGGCACCGGCACGGACTTGGCAGCGTTCTCAGCGATGCTGAGCAGGGTTTCGATGCCCTTGGGCAGCGGTGCAGAGTTGCCCTTGATGCTGATGTTCAGGTTGTATTCCTGCTCCCGCCCGCTCTTGAACCGGGATTCGAAATCGGTCTTGGTGGTGGACTCCACCTTCATGCTTCCCCCGATTTTGATGAGGGAGAAGATGTTCAATTCCGACGAGGCATTGACGGTGGTGCTGGTGGTGTTGCTGGTCCCAAACTTGGCGGAAAAGGACTGCATGCTCTTCAGCTTCACGTTGAAGGCCCAGTCGAAGTTGGTGATCTCGAAGTTGGGGACATTCACCAGGGTGATGAAGGGAATATCAACCTTCGTGACCAGGCCGTTGGCATCGATCTGCACCTTGGCGACCCGGACATCGTAGTCATTCTCGCCGCTGGTGTTGTCGGGCGTATCAAAGAAGGAGAGGGAGTCCTCATCCTTGCGCTTGAAGCCAATCTCTTCGATGAACTGGGCCGTGGTCATGGCGGCCTGGGCCTGGGCCTTGATGACGGCGTTCAAAGGAGCCGAGATCAGCTG
>SESE01000275.1_pt1 | contig 22709 bp, 17 predicted proteins | sample 3171371 | NCBI WGS metagenome assembly SESE01 (sample SAMN06051881, study PRJNA518727) | freshwater metagenome | biome: subpolar coniferous forest; feature: holomictic lake; material: water; isolation source: holomictic Lake 442, 13 m depth | place: Canada: near Kenora, Ontario | collected... | reverse complement strand
TTGGTGGCTGATCAAGGTCAAAGGCCTTGTGCAGCGCGCGCACGGCGAGCTCCATGTACTTCTCGTCGATCACGACCGAGGTCTTGATTTCAGAAGTGGAAATCATCTGGATGTTGATGCCCTCTTCACTCAACACGCGAAACATTTTGCTGGCCACGCCCACATGGCTGCGCATGCCGATGCCGACAATTGACACTTTGCAAATCTTGGTGTCGCCGACTACTTCCTGTGCACCGAGATTGGGCAGCACTTTTTCTCGCAATAAATCTACCGTTTTAGCGTACTCGCCGCGGTTCACAGTGAAGCTGAAGTCGGTCTTGCCGTCTTTGCTGATGTTCTGGATGATGACATCAACCTCGATGTTGGCATCGGCCACGGCACCAACTATCTGGTAGGCAATACCGGGTTTGTCAGGCACGCCCAACACCGAAATTTTGGCTTCTTCGCGGCTAAATGCAATGCCGGAAACAATGGCTTGCTCCATGTGTTCGTCTTCCTCAAAAGTAATCAGGGTGCCGGAAGTGGCTTCTTCATTGATATCAATATCCCAGGGCGTAAAGCTGCTCAAAACCCGTAGCTTGACCTTGTATTTTCCGGCGAACTCAACCGATCGGATCTGCAAGACCTTGGAGCCCATGGAGGCCATCTCCAGCATCTCTTCAAAGCTGACGGTATGCAGACGGCGCGCTTCAGGCACAACACGCGGATCGGTGGTGTAAACGCCATCCACATCGGTATAGATCAGGCACTCGGCAGCCTTCATGGCGGCGGCCACAGCAACAGCGGAAGTATCCGAACCACCTCGCCCCAGGGTGGTGATGTTGCCCAACTCGTCGAGCCCCTGAAAGCCGGTGACGATCACTACCCGGCCGGCGTCCAGATCAGCACGCACGCGAGCGTCGTCAATTGATTCGATGCGGGCTTTGGTATAGGCGCTGTCGGTACGAATCGGTACTTGCCAGCCGGCGTAGCTGACCGACGTCATGCCCTCGGCCTGCAGCGCAATCGCCAACAGCGCACTTGAGGCCTGCTCGCCGGTGGAAGCCAGCATGTCGAGCTCGCGGTTGTAGGCATCGGTCGACTTACTGGGCGCCAGCTCTTTCGCCAACGCCAGCAGTCGGTTGGTTTCACCGCTCATGGCGGAGGGTACGACGACCATCTGGTGACCGGCGCGCGCCCATTTGGCGACGCGTTTGGCGACATGACGGATACGTTCCGTAGAACCCATCGACGTGCCGCCGTATTTGTGAACAATCAATGCCATTGGAACAATTATTATTAGAGCAAAACCGTTGGATTGTACCAATGCAATACCGCGCCCCGGCGCTCGGCAACACCGATGCCAATTTTGATGCGAATCTGATGTCCCCGCGTCGTGCAATCGGCAATCTGATCCAGCAGTTCTTCCAGTTGCGCAGCGCTGGGCACGGTACCCGCAGCAGTACTCAACCAATGACGCAGCACATTGGCCTGTCGAGTGCGACTCAATTGCTGGACATTAACAATAACGGGGGGTACGCCAATTGACGCCAAATCCTGCAGCGCAATGTCAATCAGTAGTTGCTGCGCCTGCACCACGTGCGCCACACTACGGGCAAAGGTGTCTCGAAATTGCGGGAACGTGGTCTCCAGTGCCGGCAGCAGCCGCGCACGAATGCGATTGCGCGTGTACTGCTCATCAACATTGGTCGGGTCTTCAATGATTACTGCACCATGACTCTTAATCCAGGCCCGAATATCTGATGCACTTACCCGCAACATTGGGCGGTGGTAAGTGATGCCCCGACGCACCCAGGTTGCGGGCATGGCGCTCAATCCTGGCAGTCCGGCACCACGGCTTAAGGCCAACAGCAGGGTTTCCACCTGATCATCGGCATGCTGTGCTATGGCGATATTCTTGATACCTTCAGTCGAATTTTTATCCGTAACAACTTCTTCGAAGGCTTGGTAACGGACACGACGCGCCGCGTCTTCTGGACTCTGGCCGGGCACATGGCGGCCGTCCACTCGTTTGACTGTGAGCGGTACATTCAACTGCGCGCAAAAATTCCGACAGTGCTGCTCGAAGTCGTCCGCGGCCAGCTGTACACCATGGTGAATGTGGATGGCAGAGACCTGCCCTGGCCATTTTTCGGCACACGCCAGCAACAAAGCAGTGGAATCGACCCCTCCACTGAATGCCACCGCCAGCGGCAAGACGGGCGAAAAGGTGGCAATTGCGTCGTTCAGTTTCGCGGTCACGGGTGAGCAGGCAACAAACTACTTGGCGGCCGCCTTGGTATCGGTGAAGCGCCCGTAGCTTTGCAGTCGGTCATAGCGACGGTCCAGCAGTTCCTTGACCTTGAGGTCACTGACCTGGCGAAACGCCTCGTTCAAGGCGCGCTTGAGGAAAGCCGCCATTTGTTTGTGATCCCGATGCGCGCCGCCAACCGGCTCATTGACGATCTTGTCAATCACGCCAAGCGCCTTGAGGCGGTGGGCAGTGATGCCGAGGGCCTCTGCCGCCTCCTTCGCCTTGTCGGCGGTCTTCCAGAGAATGGAGGCGCAGCCCTCGGGGCTGATGACGGAGTAAATGGAATACTGCAGCATCAATACCTGATCGCCAATCGAAATAGCCAGCGCACCACCCGAACCGCCTTCGCCAATGATGGTAGTAATGATGGGAACTTCTAGCTGCGCCATTTCGTAAATATTACGGCCGATAGCCTCAGACTGTCCACGTTCTTCGGCGTCAATGCCGGGATAAGCACCAGGCGTATCGACAAACGTGAAAATCGGCAGCTTGAATTTTTCGGCTGTTTTCATGAGCCTCAATGCCTTGCGATAACCTTCTGGTTTGCTCATGCCGAAGTTACGCAAGCCGCGCTCCTTGGTGTCGCGCCCCTTTTGCTGACCCAGCACCATGCAGGGGGTGCCATTGAAACGCGCCAGACCACCCACAATGCTGAGGTCGTCAGCGAAATGCCGGTCACCGTGTAACTCAACAAAATGAGTGAATATCTCACCGATGTAATCGAGAGCGTAGGGCCGCTCGGCATGACGCGCAATTTTGGTAATTTGCCACGGTGTCAACTCACTATAGATGTCTTTCGTGAGTTGCTGACTTTTCTTAGCCAACTGGTCGATCTCGGCCGAAATATCCACCGCCGACTCGGTTTGCACGTAACGCAGCTCTTCAATCTTATTTTCGAGTTCGGCAATGGGGTGCTCAAAGTCGAGGAAATTTTTCTTGGCCACAAACGGCTCCTACAAGGTTAGGGTCAGAGCTGGTTCGCTTAGCGCAACTACAGTCTGTCTCAAAAGTTCTCAGTAATTCACCGGCAAAGGATCAAGCGAGCGCCAAATATACCAAGTTGCCACACTGCAATAGGGCGACCAGGCAGCAGCAACTTCACGGGCATCGCTTCTGCTAACCACGTCCCCCGAAAAATAGCTCTTGCTGATGCCGTTGATCAATCCGACATCATCCAGTGGCAACACATTGGGCCGCATCATGTGAAAGATCAAAAACATCTCGGCCGTCCACCGGCCAATGCCGCGAATGGCAACCAGCTCGGCAATGATGGCTTCGTCGTCCATCGTCTCCCAGTCACTGACGTGTACCGCACGATTGTCAAAGTGCAAAGACAGATCCACCAGGTACTCGACCTTGCGCGCACTCAAACCGGCCGCTCGCATGTCATCAACTTTCAACTTGAGTACGTTGGCGGCTGTTATCTTCTTAGGCAGCAGCGCAAAGCGGTCCCACACCGTCTGCGCCGCCTTGACCGAAATCTGTTGCCCCACGATGCTGCGCGCCAAGGTAACAAAAGCATCGCCGCGGGTTTGCAGACAGGCGTCGCCAAACTGGGGGATTAGCCGCTTCATCACCCGATCCTTTTTCATCAGGTGCTTGCAGGCGTCTTCCCAATACGTCGGCGTTGCGCATACGGGCGCAGTCTGTCTAGTGCTTGTCATCGCTCTGCTTTCAAAGGGCTTGGGTCAAAACCAATGCCGGGTAAATCATTGCCCAGTCTCCCAGCTGGTGCCAGTAGCTGAATCTTTCAGGACTACCCCTAGCGCCAGCAGTTCCTGGCGAATGCGATCGGCCTCAGTGAAGTTCCTGGCAACTTTGGCAGCTGCACGTTGATTAATCAGGGTGGTGATAGTCGCATCATCAAGGGTAGCGCCGGCCTGCAAAAAAGTTTTCGGATCACCTTGCAACAAACCCAGGCAACCGCCCAGCGTCCTGAGCAATCCCGCCAATTCGGCAGAATGCGTTCTATTGACTTCGGTGGCCAATTCGAACAGCACGGCGATCGCCTCGGGCGTGCCAAAGTCTTCATCCATCGCACTCTTGAAACGCGCTGCAAAAGGCAGGGTCCAGTCAATCTTCTTCGGTGCTGGCTTGACCAAATCCAGTGCCGTGTAGATACGCTTAAGCGAGTTGCGTGCGTCGTCCAGATGCACATCGCTGTAATTCAAGCTGGTTCGGTAGTGAGTTCGGACCAGGAAGAAACGAACTGTTTCTGGATCGTATTTGCTCAACACCTCACGAATGGTGAAGAAATTACCCAAACTCTTGGACATCTTTTCGTTGTCCAGTTGCACCATGCCGTTGTGCATCCAGATACTGGCCAAAGGCTTGCCGTTAGCGCCCTCGCTTTGTGCAATTTCATTTTCATGATGAGGAAACTGAAGGTCCACACCGCCACCATGGATATCAAAAGTTTCACCTAGCGTTTGACAACTCATGGCCGAACACTCGATATGCCAACCGGGGCGACCCAAGCCATAGTCATGACCCAAAGCGGCGCTGTCCCATTTGGCATCAGGCGGTTCGGTTGCCTTGGCAGATTTCCAAAGCACAAAATCAAGCGGATCATCCTTGCCGTCTGGCACGGCCACCCGTTGGCCGGCACGCAAATCATCCAGCGACTTGCCCGACAACTTGCCATAGCCCGGAAATTTTCGCACTGCAAAGTTCACATCGCCTGAACCCGACTTGTAAGCCAGGCCTTTGGCTTCGAGTTGGCGTATCAAGGTAAGCATCTGTGGCACGTATTCGGTGGCACGCGGCTCCAGCGTCGGTGGCTCCATGCCGAGCTTGCCAATATCACTGTGCATCACCTCAATCATCTCGTCAGTCAGTGCACGAATTGTGATTCCGCGCTCCACAGCCCGGTTGATGATCTTGTCATCAATGTCGGTTATGTTGCGCACATAAGTCACCCGATAAGCACTGCATTTCAGCCAGCGCTGCACCACATCAAAAGTCATTGCCATGCGAGCATGTCCGATGTGGCACAAATCGTAAATCGTCATGCCGCAGACGTACATCCGGACGTGGCCAGACTGTAGTGGTTCCAAGGGCTCCAGTGCACGCGACAGCGTGTTGTAAATGCGCAAACTCATATCTGTTTTGACGACTGCTTTGATGAGCAACTTAAAGGATGGAGGCAGCGCCAACGACTGTTCATGGGAAGGCGATTTCGACGGTACCGAAAAGCACCCGCTGGGCTACAATTCGGCTCAGTATATAACCCTGCCGACCTGGCTCTTGTGGCAGGCGCTCACCCTGTAGGAAACATAAGGCTTCATGAGGCTCGCCCACTCCACTATTCTCATCATGCTTCGCTGGTTGGCTTTGCTAGTCGCTTGTGGTGCGACGGTTGGCCATGCAGACGAATACGGTGATGTGAACCAGTTGCTGCGCGTTGGCAAACTGAGTGCGGCCATGATGAAAGTCGACGTGTACCTGGCATCCAAACCCAAGGACCCGCAGATGCGTTTTTTGAAAGGTGTAATTCAAAACAGCTCCGGTAACAAACCGGATGCGATCTCGACCTTCACCAGACTCACCGAAGACTACCCTGAGCTACCTGAGCCCTACAACAACCTTGCGGTTCTTTACGCCGGGCAGAATCAATTGGACAAGGCGCTTGCGGCGCTGGAGATGGCGATCCGAACCAATCCGGACTACGCCACGGCACACGAGAATCTCGGCGACGTGTACGCCAAACTTGCCAGCCAGTCCTACAGTCGCGCACTGCAACTCGACAACAGCAGCACGACTGCGCAAACCAAACTGGCCCGCATGGGCGAATTGTTCAGCCCCAGCACAGCGCCACCGCGCGATGCTACCGTCACACCCGCAGCAAGTTCTTTGAAGACTCGTTGAGTCGGCAGATCGGTGCCCGTGCTAGGCGCCGTCAAACAAGCTACAAAGATTTTTTTAAAGGAGTCGTTACATGAAGTTCAAAAATTTTAAGACGCTGGCCACTGCCGCTGTTGCAGCGGTTGCCCTGTTTTCTGTCATGAAAAGCGCAATGGCACAAGATGTGTCGCGCGTCAAGTTTGCTACGACGGCAGGTGACTTTGTGGTTGAGCTATACGCCGACAAGGCCCCAAAAACGGTTGCAAATTTTTTGCAGTACGTCAATGAAAAGCACTATGACGGCACCATCTTTCACCGCGTGATCGACAATTTTATGGTGCAGGGTGGTGGCTATGACGCCAACTTCTCCGAGAAGAAAACCCGCCCGCCGGTTGCCCACGAAGGCCGCGAAGCGCTGGCCAAGGGCGGTCCCAGAAACACGGTCGGAACACTCGCGATGGCCCGTACCAGCGACCCGCAATCTGCTAGCGCGCAATTTTTTATTAATGTCAAGGACAACGCGTTTTTGGACCCCAGCGTACAGTCGTACGGCTATACCGTGTTCGGCAAGATTGTCAGTGGCATGGACGTTATCCAGAAAATGAAGACAAGCCCCACTGGTGCCGGCGGACCGTTCCCCTCGGACGTCCCCAAAACCCCTATCCTTATCAACTCTGCAACCCTGGTGAAATAAATCATGAACAAGCCCCAAGTCGAACTTCACATAGCGAACTACGGTGTCGTCACCCTTGAACTGGATCCCGAAAAAGCACCTAAAACGGTGGCAAACTTTTTGAGCTACGTAAACAAGGGTCACTACAACAACACCATTTTTCACCGCGTCATCCCCGGCTTCATGGTGCAAGGCGGCGGCATGGAACCCGGCATGAAAGAAAAACGCGGTGACAAAGCGATCGACAACGAGGCCAACAACGGCTTGAAGAACCTCAACTACACCGTGGCTATGGCCCGTACTGGCGACCCGCACTCGGCCACCGCTCAGTTTTTCATCAATGTAGCTGACAACGGCTTCCTCAACCACACCGCCATCTCGGCCCAGGGTTGGGGCTACGCCGTATTTGGTAGCGTGGTGTCGGGTAAGGATGTTGTCGACAGGATCAAGACCGTCAAGACCAGTCGCAAAGGTCATCACGATGATGTTCCGGCGGAAGACGTGGTGATCGAAAAGGCTGTGGCACTTTGAAATGAATCCATCGGTACCGCAGGTCACGACGCCCGACGCCGCTGTGCCCTGGCCGCTACTGCAAGCACCACCGCGTTGGCGCAATATTGATTTCATTTCCGATTTACACCTGCAGGATGGCGCCACCGCTACTTTTTTCGCCTGGCAGGACTTCATGCAAACTACCCAGGCAGATGCCGTGTTCATCCTGGGTGATCTGTTTGAAGTCTGGGTCGGGGACGACACTTACCAACCCGAAGAAGCGCAAGCCATTGAGACTCAATGCGCGCAGGTTCTCAAATCTGCCTCGCATCGCCTAGAGATTTTTTTCATGCATGGCAACCGCGACTTCCTGTTGGGTGCGGAGTTTGCAAGAATTTGTGGCATGACCTTGATTGACGATCCTGCGGTGCTTGAGTTCGCCGGGCAACGCTGGCTGCTTTCGCATGGCGACGCCTTGTGCCTGATGGATACCGACTACATGGAATTTCGGACTCAAGTACGCGGTCTGAAATGGCAGCACGAATTTCTCGCTCAACCCTTAGAGCGGCGGCGCGAAATCGCCAACGCGTTGCGCGCCCAAAGCGAGACGCGCAAACGCAGCGGCGTGGTCTATTCCGACGTCGACAATAGGGAGGCTTGTAACTGGCTGCGAACTTCCAGGGCAAGCCACCTGATTCACGGCCACACCCACAAGCCGGCCGATCACGAGTTGGGAGCCGGTCTGCGCCGCGTCGTGCTGAGCGATTGGGATGCTGCTGGCACGCCGCCTCGGATGGAAGTGTTGCGTCTGACCTTAAATGCGGATTCCTCGCATCACAGGGCGGGTTGCACCATTCGGCGAATCACGGCAGATCTGGCTTAAGGCGGAATCGTGTCGATTTGCAATGGATCCAGAAACTGCTCAGCGTAGCGCTCGTAAATGCGTTTACGCAAAAAAATCTCATGCAGCTCGGGGTCAATATGGCCGTTGTCTTTCAAGTCATTCATGGTGCCAATGGCTTGCGATAAGCTCATGCCTGACCGATATGGCCGATCTGACGCCGTCAATGCTTCAAAGATATCCGCAATGCCCATCACACGGGCTTGTATTGACATCTGTTCACCTTTCAGCCCGTTGGGGTAGCCTTTGCCGTCGATGCGCTCATGGTGTCCAGCAGCGTACTCTGGCACGTTTTTCAAGTGCTTCGGCCAGGGCAACTGCTCAAGCATCTTGATGGTGGCGACAACATGGTGATTGACAGTGGTGCGCTCAGCGGCGGTCAGGGTGCCAGTCTTGATGGTCAGATTTTCAATTTCGTCCGGCGTCAGAAATTGCGCCTGGATACCGTTCGCATTTCGCCAGCTACGCTGACCGCCAATATCCCGAACGCGCTGCAAAGCATCTGGCTGGCCCAATTCGACCCCGTGGTTCATTGCACGCAGAAAGTCGCGATCAGCATCAAGTGACTTGATGGCGGACTGCAAAGTCAACAAGATGTCGGCATCGGCCTGTTCATCAATACATGGACGCAGGGCTAGCTGCCGCTTTAGGGCAAGCAGTTCAGCATCGCGTTTGAGCACCTCAAAACGTGTGTCAATGAGGTGCCCACGGTCAAACAAGGCATGTAATTTGGTCGACTTGTCAACCACGTGCACTGGCGTCGTGACCTTGCCGCAATCGTGCAGCAGGGCGGCAATCTTGAGTTCATAACGCTCGCGCTCGTTCATGGTGAACGAAGCCAGCGGACCTTCATTTGTTTCTACCACCGCATCGGCCAGCAGCAGGGTTAGTGCAGTCACTCGCTGACAATGACCAACCGTGTAATGCGATTTTTCGTCCACCGCAAGATTGATCAGTTTGATAAAGGATTCAAATAATTCTTCCAGCTGCGTCAACAGCAAGCGATTGCTCAGCGCGATGGCAGCCTGTGACGCCAAAGACTCTGTCAGATGCTGGTCAGCGACTGAGAATGGCACAACTGTTTCGGAATCAAGTTCCCGCGCGTTGATAAGCTGCAACACGCCGATGATCTCGCCCTCGTGGTCTTTCATCGGCACCGCCAGCAGCGACTGCGAGTGATAACCTGTGCGTTCGTCAAAGTAACGAGTGCCAGAGAAGTCGAAATTGGATTCTGTATCGGCATTCGCAATGTTGACGGTCTGCTGATGGATGGCGGCAAAGGCCGCCACCATTGAGTCATTGGGTGCGCCATTGGCATCGCGCAGCGACAGGTTGGGGAAGCCGATAACGCTTCCTGATGTGCCGCCCATGGCGATTTGCAGCGAATCTGTTCGCAGCATCTCAAAGCACAGGGTTTGACCATCCTCCATCATGCGATAGAGTGTTCCGCCGTCAGCATTGGTGATGGATTTGGCGGCCAGCAAAATGCGCTCCAGTAGCCGTTTGATGTCGTGCTCTTTGGAAAGTGAGGCACCGATATCATTGAGTTGCTCCAGGCGTTTGAGCAATCCTTCAACCGAATCCATTTGCGCGTCTCCCTTCTTGATAGTTTTAGGGGCGAACCTTTGACGCTGTCCCCACTTGACTAGGGCTTAAGCAAAACCTTGAGCGCATTTTGCAGTCGGCGCGCACCGGCTGCATCATAGCCGCTGGTCAGCACCATAGCTGTATCCTGTCCCCAAGTTACGGCAGGCACCGGGTCATAACGTTTCGTCAGTAGTTTCAATTGCAGTGCGCGACGCGCATTGAGGTGTTCCGCAGGCGTAGGTAATTCGGACGCCATCTCCAAGCGCAGTAGTGACTCACCGGCATCACCTGCAGGTGATTGCGCCAACGCTTTAGTCCACGCACTGCGGCTCGCTGCTGTCACACGGCTGCCCAATTCCTGCGCAGAAGGAAGGCGGGCCGCATCGCGCTGTTCCCAAGCGGTCAGCACCTGCGTTAACGCCTCGCCATGCGCCTGGGCTGCCAGTTTTCGCAAGGCCAGTTGGGCATGCTCAAGAGCGTCGCGTTGTGCACGAAAAGCGGTATCACCCAAACGTGGCGCGTCATTCCAGGCAGCAGATGCAGCGTCACGGTTGCTTCGATCATCCCGACGCGGTGCCCTGTCGTCGGGGCGTCCAGCGGCCTGGGCATCACGTGAACCACGGGAACTGTCTCTTGCACCGTCGCGCCCACTGTCTTTGCGGTCACCAAACTTGCCGCCGCGCCCCATCGCCACGGGCTCAGTCTTCTTCATACCGGGGCGGTCATCCCCTCGCACCGCCACAACCGCCCTTGGAGCGGGCTTTGAGGGCACCGCAGGTTCAACCGGTATCTCTGCTTCGTTTGCTTCCCCTGCATCACCCGAGGCAACCGTCGCCGTCACGTCCGATGCGTCGGTCGTCATCGGTACGGCTTTCGTTAAGTCTGTCGCAGCACCGGCATCAGCGTCACTGGCTTGAACAACCGCAGCAACAACGGCTTGTGCCTGCGCCTGTCCGCGCAAAGCCGCCTCCAGCGCATTCATTGCGCTGCGGATGACCTGCGCATCGCCGGCGGAGTTTGCCGCTTGCAGCGCCTTGGCAGCGGCAAGCACAGTACGATCGCGTTCACCGAGGGCGGCATCGGCGCGCTCCCGCTCAGCGGTTTTGCGGTTAAACGCTTCGTCAATCGGCTTGCGAAATGCGTCCCACAGCTTTTGTTCCAGGCGGCGTTCCATGGGCACCACGTGAGTCTCCGCCTGCCAGCGCTGCTGCAATGCCTTAACCGCGTCAATGCGTAACTCAGGCTGAGCACCAAGTAATTTCGCCTCTTCAATCATGCTCTGGCGCGTCACCAGGCTGCGCTTCTGCAATTCCTCCAGTGGCGCCGCAGCGGAACTGATGGCCGCTATCCATAGTGGTTGCAACTCGCCGAAGACCTTTTCACCGACGTGGCCGGCATCGCGCCAGCGATCACCGAACTGGTGCAGCAAGCGATTGAAGCCTTTCCAGTCATCGTCCAGCGCCACCGGATTGGCAGCCGCCCAGGCATTGACTTCTTCAATCAGCGACAAGCGCTGAGCCCGGTGCTCGGCCGACTCGGCCTTGACTTTCTCCAGCCAGGCTTCCACCACCTTGTGTGCCTCGTTGCAGGCGTCGTCAAACCGTTTCCAAAGGCCATGGTTAGGTACGCCGCCCTGGTCAGTCTGCTTCCATTGGTCCCGCAAAGCGCGCAGATTTTCCTGCATCTTGCGCCCACCCATCGCCTGTCCCTCTGGTCGATTCAGCAAAGCCTCCGCCTTGACTACCAATTCTTCGCGCAATTGGTCGGCACGCCAACGCTGCCAACCTTCAAGTTCACCCGCTGCGGCAAGCGCTGCATGGGCTTGACTTTCGAGTTTGTCGTCGATAATTTTGCCGTATTCTTTCAGTGCATTGCGCAAGGCAGCAGCGGCGCCTGCACTTGCTTTTCCATGACCTTCGGCAATTTCTTGCTCTAATTTTTGTAGCACATCGCGCACCACCGTCATCGCTTTGGCTTTGACTTCAGGGTCGATGGGGGGTCTCTTTGTTTTGACGATGGGCTCCAGCAGGACACCCCGAGCCAAACGTAGTTCATCGGCCCACACTGGCACCGTGGGCAAGACCGCAGACGGGTCTTCAGCCGCTGCTGATGCCTGCGCCAAAGCGCCCTTGAAAGCATCCGATACCGCCAATAACTGACCACGCGAAGCATCCAACAATGGCGGAAATTTGGCTTCCACGCTAGGCCAATTGACATCATTCAACAAAGCGTTGGCCTGCTCCTGCCAATGCTCCACGTCGGTGTGCAAGGCGTCCATGACGGCGTGCGCATCGCGCCACGACTTGGTCGACAGCACTTCTATGCGCTGCGCCAGCAAGACAGCCGCTTCGCGTTGAACTTGCACCCGATGCTGCAGGTCTTCAATGACTTTTACGCGGTCACTTAACTGCCCTTTAAGGGTGGCCAGAGGCTCCTTACTCAAAGGCGCGCCGGCCTTGGCTGCATCGCGCTGCCAAGCCATGGCGTCTGCGATGTTCAGTTTGCCCAAAGCCAACAGCGCCTGTCCCTTGTCGGCCCACTCCTGCGCAATTGATTCCTGACCTTTGCTGCGCTTAATCTCATCAAGCTTTTCGCGCAACAATTTGGCGGCACCTTTATCCTTGCCGCTTAGTTCCTTGAACACGGTCTGCATTTGTTCTGCGGTGGGCGAATTGACCAGCCAGGCACGAATTCGCGCCGTTCGTTCACTGGAGGTATGTGCAGAAAATGCACCGCCCGTGAGTACGTCCAAAGGATGGGGTTCGCTTGTCTTGATTGGGATTTGTTTCACTTCTGGGATTTCGGCAGTTTTATTGGAGGCAAAGAGAGGGAACATAGGTTGCGCAAACAAAGAGGAATATCCCCGCCGGAGGTCGGAAAGGGTTGTACTACTATTTTCGCTGCAATTTAACCGATGGGGCAAAAAAAACGAAAGCCCGGTCGGTTGGCTCAACGCCAAGTCGCCGGGCTTGACAGCTGACACAAGGTCCATGCCGTCGGGGCTCGCGCAGTGGGAGGGTAAAGTCCCACAGTGCTGGGAGGTAAAAGATTGCCTCCACAAATTGCCGGGGCCGCTTCATCACAGCTACCGTGAGGTAGGGACTGGCTACTGCCGACTTACAGCCTGTCTCACGACAAGCACGTTAAGTCTAGTCGCAAGGTGCGTCAATTTCAAACAAAATTTTGAGTGAAGAACGCTCTGCCAATGTCGTTAAAAACAGAACGATCAGGTTGGAGTCTGGATTGAATTGGATATGGCCAGAGGGGTTGCCAGTGCCATCACAGCCAATTCAAATGAAATATTTTGAATAACAAGTTTGTTTTATATGGTTGACTTGATATATAAAGTACACCTAGAATCCGCCCATCCCAGCAAAAGTCTAGGGATAACCCGTACCCGCTGCCGACCCCGGCATATTCAAATCTCTGCATATTGCGCATAAAACGCGCAGCAGGATATTGATAGCGTACCAACCCAAACGAGGTGCCGCGGTTGTTGAATTGCATACAGTCCAACACACCAGGCCCGCGCGAACGAAGGAAGAGCTATGACAGCGTCGCAAAAAAAATTTACCCAGGGTCTGAGAACATTCGCATCGGACATTGCCCAGGGCTTCTTTGAAATCACCCATAACAGCTTCGCCCTGGTCGGGCTGGCCGTCATCTTTGTCGTCATCACGTTGACTGCCCGTCCTGAATTGCGTCAAGTCGGCGAGTTCGAGCTGTTTAGTTGGTTGCAAACCCGACAGGTCGCCCTGACCGGGTGGGTCAGTGGAACGGACGCCATTGATCGAGCCACTGCCAGCAATCCGCAAGATTTGCCCAAGCAGCAAGCAGCAGTTGCCTACTGGTTAAGCAAAAAATACCGTGTCGCGCCCGAGCCACTTAGTGCGCTGGTGGCAGAAGCCTATGAAATCGGCGTTCACACTAAACTTGATCCGACACTGATACTGGCAGTGATGGCGGTGGAGTCCGGGTTTAACCCGTTCGCGCAAAGCCCGGTCGGCGCCCAGGGTTTGATGCAAGTGATGACCCAGGTCCACAGTGACAAATACGAGAGCTTTGGCGGAAAATTGGCAGCCTTTGATCCACTGACCAACCTGCGAGTCGGCGTCAAGGTGCTGCAGGAATGCATTGCGCGCGCCGGTTCAGTCGAGGGCGGTCTGCGTTTTTACGTGGGCGCCGCCAACGTTGAAGATGATGGCGGTTACGCGAATAAAGTCATGGCCGAGCACGCTCGACTGCAATTGGTGGCAAATGGTCGTTCGGTGCCTCTCATCGTGACCCAGAACATTGGCTCCCCAGCGCCGGTTAAGTCAGACCGAATCCCCGAAAAAGTTGCTGTTGTGTTCCAATCCTGATCTTTCAAACCACTCAGGCGTTGGCAGCCTTCCCGAACAAAATGTACGACCGTCAGATTCTCATCGAGCAGACCGATCCCGAAATTTTTGCCGCCATTCAAGCTGAAAACGCTCGCCAGGAGCAACACATCGAGCTGATCGCAAGCGAAAACTATGCCTCGCCCGCCGTGATGGCAGCACAGGGCACACAACTTACCAACAAATACGCTGAAGGCTACCCTGGCAAACGCTACTACGGCGGTTGCGAATATGTGGATATCGCAGAACAACTGGCGATTGACCGCGTGAAGCAGATTTTTGGCGCCGAAGCCGCCAACGTACAACCACATTGCGGCGCATCGGCCAATGAGGCAGTATTCCTTGCCTTTTTGAAACCAGGCGACACCATCATGGGTATGTCGTTGGCCGAAGGCGGTCATCTGACCCACGGCATGGCTTTAAACATAAGTGGCAAATGGTTCAATGTGGTGAGCTACGGTCTGAACGACAAGGAAGAAATCGATTACGACGCCATGGAGCGCAAGGCCCATGAATCAAAGCCCAAACTGATCATCGCCGGCGCTTCTGCCTACAGCTTGCAAATCGACTTTGCGCGCTTTGCAAAAGTAGCAAAAGACGTGGGCGCCATTTTCATGGTCGACATGGCTCACTATGCGGGTTTGATTGCCGCTGGCATTTACCCCAACCCGGTGCCCCACGCCGACGTCGTGACATCGACCACCCACAAAAGCCTGCGCGGCCCCCGTGGCGGCATCATTTTGATGAAAGCGCAGCACGAGAAAGCTATCAACAGCGCCATCTTCCCTGGTCTGCAAGGCGGCCCCCTAATGCACGTGATCGCAGCCAAGGCGGTGGCCTTCAAGGAGGCGCTGGCACCAGAATTCAAAATCTACCAGCAGCAGGTGTTGAAAAACGCACAGATTGTGGCCGAAACCCTCGCCACTCGCGGGCTGCGTATCGTCAGCGGTCGCACCGAGAGCCATGTGATGCTGGTCGACCTGCGTGCCAAGGGCATTACCGGAAAAGAGGCCGAGGCCGTGCTGGGCAGCGCCCACATGACCATCAACAAGAACGCCATCCCGAACGACCCCGAAAAACCGATGGTCACCAGCGGTGTGCGCATCGGCACTCCGGCGCTGACGACCCGCGGCTTCAAGGACATTGAGGCCCGTCTTACAGCGAATTTGATAGCCGATGTGCTGGACCATCCAAGGGACGAAGCGAACATTGATGCAGTACGCGCAAAGGTTAACGCTCTGACCGCACGCTTCCCTGTGTACCGGTAAAACAAGCTAAATGAAGTGCCCATTCTGTAGTCACTCCGAAACTCAGGTCGTCGAAACTCGCATTTCTGAAGATGGGGACTCGATTCGGCGCAGACGCCAGTGTGCGTCGTGCGAAAAACGCTTTACCACCTACGAACGCCCGGACGTCAATTTTCCGACCATCGTCAAAAAGGATGGCAGGCGTATTGAATACGAGCGCGCCAAACTGCTGGCATCGATGAAACTGGCCCTTCGCAAGCGCCCGGTCAGCACGGAACAGGTTGACAGCGCGGTCGAGCGCATGGAAGAAAAATTGCTGACCATGGGAGTACGCGAACTGCCCTCGGCACGCCTTGGCGAACTGGTGATGCGAGAACTCAAGAAGCTGGACAAAGTAGCTTACGTGCGGTTCGCCAGCGTGTATCGAAGCTTTGAGGATATTGACGACTTCAAGACACTGGTCGATGAAGTGCGGCGCTAAGCCACTCTTTCGCAGTGTCAAATTAAGAGCAGTCGCTTGCCAGACCCTTTTTTGACCGAGCCCGACCGGTGCTGCTCAGAACAATCTGCCGCACGTCACCGACGACTACCGGGTCCAGGCAAAGACTGAAAGTACCTGCCTGGAAGGCCCCGGAAATCAGCTTCGACGAGCCCGATGCGCTGTATGAGACGTAGTTGGCCACATTTGTATTGCCCGTCAGACTGAGGCCCTGCGACACAGCGGCTTGTGACTGGATCACCTGCTCGCCGACATCCAGTAGGGCATTGTTATTTACATCGTGAAACATTATCCAGCCTTGCTGCCAGCCGCCACTGGTGGTGCACGACAGTCCGTCCGACGACTTGCAAAGCACCGTACGGGCGTTGCGTTTAATCGCCTCGTTGCGCGCCAGATTCAGGCCTGCAAGGAAGGCATTGCCCAAGGATATTGATCTTTGGGTGTTGATCATTGCGGTCATGGAAGGAACGGCCAGCAACGCCAGAATGCTTGAAAGCGTCAATACAACCAGTAATTCAACCAGCGAATAGCCGGCAGAGAAATAGTATCTGTATGTGTTTTTTGTAACGAAATGTTTAATGAACATAGGCGCAGATAATGCACCTGTGTCCAGCAGAAGTCAAAGAAAATTAGTCTTCAGAACCATTTATTTTGTAACTGCTCAAACCAGGCTCACGCGCTGCGAATCACCTGGTTGCAAAGCGCCTGCAAGCGGCAAAACGTCTGATTTCTACCAGGTAGCCTTTCCCTGTGGACCACAGGTTGGACTGCATTTTCGTTCTCCATTGTGGCTAACGGAAATGGTGCCATCACCGACTTGGGCGCTACCAGTCACCGGAGTAGCGGTTAAAACGAAAGTCTGAGCCGGAGCCGTTATGTCCAGCGCCAGGGCGTAGCGGCCGTCTTTGGTCTGGCCGCTGGTGCGGCCAAGCCCGCCAGCCGCAGTACCGTTGTAAGCGGTTGTCACACTAGGCGAATAGTTGGTCGAATTGAGAAATATCTTTTCCTGCAAACTCGCCAACTCCAGCAACTCGGCCTGGGCCTGCACCCGTGCCGCGCGGATGATGTAATTTTGGTAGCTGGGCAAGGCAACGGCGGCCAGGATGCCGACAATGGCTACCACGATCATCATCTCAATCAGAGTGAAGCCGCTAAAGTTTGAACGTTTCACGAGCAAGTCCCTCATTTTTTTAACAGCAAGGCTGTGGTTCCGCAAACACCCCATCAGGGCGCCACAAGTTCACGCCACGAGATGCGCCCGCTAACTGCTCTGACTCGACCAAGTTCGTCGCCACCGGTCTTGAGCGAGCCATCCAAGTTAAGAATCTTTTGAGTCGTAACCACGTCAGGGCCACCACCAGACGGAGAAAAAGTGGTGACAATGGTCACGGTACCGTCAAGCTTGCCGGTGCTATCAGAATTGGCGGTCCTGACGACGGTGGCGTGAGAGCCATCGGTATAGGTGATCACCGATGTAGTCACTGCACCGGCAATCGTTGTGGCAACCGATGTCACGGTCCCGTTACCGGTAGAACCGGCGCTTAAGTTACCAATGTGTGGATCAGTGGAACCAGGAGCCTGGGCTGTTAAATTGCTGGTCCCGTTGTCGGCGGCCGGCGTCTTGGTCCAACCCGAATCGGAATAACATTTGCCGTTTGGGTGGTGCCAGTAGGTTGCGTATTCCATTAATACGTATTGACTGAATAGAGCGGACTTGACTCGCCAGCCGTATTCCGGGCGACCGGCCACATTCTGTTCCAGCGCCGAGTTGGGTGTCGTGTCCTTTATCAACTGGATCACCAGGGCGCCGTTGTGTCGCGCACCGGTGGCAGTCGTCGGCGTCGTCGAATTGCTCCAGCCTGCAACGCCAGGGCCGACAGCGCCATTCGCCGGTGGAACTACGGGCTGGTACATATTGCCATCGTGGTCGCTTTCAGCCTGCCAAACGCATCGGTAAACCGTTGGGTGCAAGCCAACCCGCACATCCGGGGTACTGCCTGCCCACCAGTCTTTGGGCGTTAGCGCATCCAGCGGCATATTGAAAGCCAGACTCCCAATCGGTTTAGGCAGCGCCAACTGGGCCGCGGTCGGCGGCGTAGACCCAGACCAGGCAACATTGGGATCTCGTCGGTAGGTCTGGAGGGTGGCCAGGTCCAGGGTGGCGGATGTTGTGTAGTTCTTCAGTGATATGTAGCCAAAATCCACGTTGAACAAATAACTGGGATCGCCAATGTGAAGCTTCACCGCCGGGTTCAGGTACTGGTTTTGCACAATCACCTTGAAGTTTTGCGACAAGGACGCAATGCCCAGTTTGATGTTGAGCGTGGTGCTGCTGGGGTTGAGCATGTTGACCCCTGTCACATCAAAGACGTCATCGTATTGGTGAAAGTGCGTCCGGTATTTGCAGGCGGTATCAATGCAGGTATCGCCCGTGGAGTTAGGTTCAACACCGGCATTGTTGAAAGCCGTTGCCGTCAGGGCCGGGGCGTAATTGGTCCAACCGGTTCCTGCGGAGCCTCCTGAAAGACCGACAGTCGTTGTCATATCAATGCTCTGACTCGGGGTAAATGTGGTGCATGCTGCGCCGCCAGGTGGCGCCGCGATGGTACAACTAAGGGATGAGGTAGGCGAACCACCCTTGGTGCAAGTTGTTGTGTAGCCATTCACCGTCTTGCCATTGATCTTTGTGTACAGATCATTCAGCCTGTTGGGCTTGTTACTACTATCGAGAGATGAAATATCGCCTGGCGCGCCAGTGATGTAGGTGTTCCCGCACTTGATCGACACATTGTTTTTGTCTTGATCTACATTAGTTATGACAATTGATCCATTGGTTGGAGCACTGCCGGGCATACCGGCCGATGAAGTACCGGCCACAATGGTGATGGTCTTGCCGTTGTACTGTGCACCGACCGGCGCCTTGATGGTGATCACATTGCCGGAACGCGTTGCGGTAAAGCCGCCGGTTACTAGGCCTTGCAGGATAGCGCCGTTGCCAGTGGCATTGGTGTTGTTATTAGTACCGTCGGTAATGTCGCTCACCGTCAAGGCCGGCACAATGGTGTCGCCGTTAACGGTGATTCCACCCAGCGTGGCCGGCCAACCGCTGGTCTGTCCGCTCGTGCCGACCGTGATGGTGGCACTGGCCTGAGCGCCGCCGCTCGGGTTCGCGTAAAAAATGTCGACGTCAAAGTGCCCCCCGGTCACGCCAGCGCCGGTTCCCAGTATCACCGGGACCAGCGTGATGTCCGGGTTCTGGTTGAACAGCGTATTGTTCAAGGTACTCAACTGTGCCAGTGTCGGTTGCGACATGACGCCCACCGCGACCCACTTACCCACTGCAACGCCGTCGGTAGTCATATCAGGCACCAGAGCAGTGCTGGGCGCAACAGTCGTTTTGACACGATCATCATCGTCGATAAGGTGGTTGCCACTTAAATCGAGGAACGGTGAATTTTTTGCACCACCGGTAAGGTAGTCAAGCTCCATCAACCAGTTTTCGCCCATTACCAAAGTCGAAAAAGTCGGGATCGTGGTGGAAACCGTCGGGTTGTAAGAAGTGAGGTAAAAACGTCCACTTTCAATGAAGCTGCCATCGCCCACGACTTTTTCTTTTGCCGGTAAGGCGACCCGCCAGCCGTTGTGATGAGTGGCGCCAGAGGTCCAATCCGGCTGATTTGAAGTGACGGTACGGACACGACTGGCGCAGGGTGTTGCTGCCACCGCTGTGCCAGAGGTATAGCAACGCTCGGTCAATGTCTGGGTCAAGAGGACAGTGTTGGCAACCGGCGCGCCATCCCAAATGCCGTAGGCGGCAAATGTGGCAGTGTCGGTTGCGTCAGCCGCAGTCAACATGGCGCCGGTCGCAAAATCGACCATGTAACCGCCATTGGGGTGCAGGGAGACACCGGGCGTCATGGTGATGGGTTGCGCTGGCGAGGTGGTCAACAGAGCTGTGGCCGATGAAGTGGCCAAATTGAATTTCCACATCGTGCCATTCAGGTCACCGGCATAGACAATGTCTGCCATGCCGTCGCCATTGCTGTCAACGGCGACGGGTGAGGACAAACCATTCGGGCTGGCGGCGGTACCCGAAGTACCCGCCTTGATGGCATTAATCAGGGCACCGGTATCGGCGTTGATGAGGTACAACCAGGCTTGCGAGTCGCCGCTGTTGTTGTAGCCATTGCCAACAATGACAACATCAGTACCGCCCACCATCTTGGCGACGATGGGGTTGGAATAGGTATAGCCCAGATTGGCAAAACCGGTGCTGCTTGGCGTGATCTCCCACTTGATATTGCTTGCCGCTGTAACTTCGTCGGTCGGCGCCAGGCGGGTACTGCCCGTGATATCCAGCGCATACAAACCTTTGCCGCCGGCCCCCAACGCCCCCACCAGAACGCGCTTGGCACCTGACAAAATGTTCGCCACGCTGAGCGAGCCATCGACGAAATAGTCATGCACATAGGGATTGACTGAAAGATTTTTCATCTTTGGAATCAGCATGGACGGCACGTAGGCCCAGCGCTCCCGCCCGGTTGTGGCGTCAAAGGCGTGCAACATGCCATCATTGGCGCCGACAAAAACGGTTGGGTTTTGGCCAGTCGTGGCGTTCAGCGTCATATTGGTAGTAGTGGTCCCGGTAGTTGTCGTCCAATTTGGGATGTAGCCGTCGCTGACGTAATTGGGCCGCGAATGAACAATGTCACCCAAAGCCGAGGCACGCTGGCGAAACGTACCGCCCAGTTGTTGCACTTCTTTGGTGCGAACACCACGCAAAAAATCAAGCACATCAGTCGACGATAAACTGGTTTGCTGGCTGGCGCTCAGGCTGGTCCAGGCGAACGGTATGGGTGTCTTTGTACTATCGTCCTTCAGAGTCACGATAAGTCGGTTGGCGCCCTGAATATCAAGCTGATTGGCAGCGCCACCGCCCAGCCAAGGCTGTGTGGCGGCATTGAGAAGACCATTTGCCGGCATACCGTAGGCAATCAGATTGCCGCCCCAGAACTCTTTTTCATACTGGCCGCGAAACAAAATCTCATTGCCCGACGTAAGGTTGAAGTTAGTGACATCGTCCTGCGCCACGTAACCGACGGGCTGACTGGCGGGGGGAAACGTCGTAAACGCCTGTGCCAGTTTGACGGCCACCGCCAAGGTGCCCAGCAAAACGACGACTGCCATCCAGATGGGTCGAATCGATAATTTGGTCATATCACACCTCACTCTATTTAACGCAGATGCTGTAGTAGCTCTGAACGAATTTGGACGCACCGCGGGCACTGGTGCCACGCCCGGTAATCAGGTAAGTATTGACCCCCAGGCTGCAGACCGACTTTGCTTGCGCCCCCATGGACGAGCTGGAGCCCTGCAACAGATTGTTGGTCGACATCATTTGGATGATGTAACGTTGCGCGGTATTGCCCCCTACGCTTTTTGAGTTGGCATCGCTCCAGGCCATCGTCAAAGGGTTGTTGCTGGCGCCAATCGGCAACAACTCGGGCGTGGCCGTACTGGCCGTCGTGAAACCGGGGTCCTGGTAGTGGTGAACCGGTGGAATGGCCGTGGTGCTGGTGTTGAGCCAACTCTCAGCACTGGTGACCGCCGCTTCGGCGTTGTTCATCGCACTGTCTTCAAACTGCAGGTTGCCCGCCAGCTTGTACTGGGTATTGGAGGTGGTGACGGCCGTGATGCCTATCATCATGATCAAAACCAGAACTAACAGGGCAATGACCAGGGTTGCACCTTTTTGCCGGGCCGGCGCATGACAAGCTGAATTGCGTCGCATCCTGATCACCTCCCGTTTCGCAATTCCACCACGGTGGTGAAAAGCTGGCGACGATAGCCATCATTCGGATTGACAGCATTGGGAACATAAGCGGCCCGATCACCCATGACATAGGTATTGCCGTTGGTGTACCCCGGCTCCGGAGTCGCACCGCGGGCCAATAACCAGATACGCACCGATTTGACCGTGTCCCAGTCAGAGGGGGTCGAGCTAAACGACGAGCCGTTGATGGTGTTCACATACTGGGTAGTGCCGCCTGCCGCCGCGACACCATATTGCACCTCCATGCGCTCGATGCCACTGGCAACCAGTTCGCTCGCCATGGAGCCATCGCTTTGGAGCGCGACCCGACGCAGGGCCGGCACCAGGGGGCTTTCAGTCGCGGAATCGGTAAACGGGCTGATGTAGTAAACATAAGTTTTGACGGCAAAACTCGCCAAAGGAATTGGCGACCCAAAGAGCGTCGGTGCTGTCGCACCTCGAAATATCTGTCCAGCGGCGTAGCTGGACTGAAAGTAGACCGTGTTGGCGCTCAAAGTAGTGGTAGGTAAAGCGTCAAGTCGTCGCACCACTATCAGGTCATTGCCATCTGAATAATTAGCAGCCGGTATGCAGCTTGCGGCAAATGGATTGGTTGTTTTGGCACCCCACAGACCTTGGCGGATATTGGCAACAAATGAACCTGCCGTGGCGCCCGTCTGCAGACATTCGTTGCCCAACGCCCCCAAGGCACCCGGTGTGCCTGGCTCAGCCCATGTGTAGCCACGAAATCCGGCCTGGCGCAACTCCTGCTTCATGGAGTTCAGCGCATATCGGCCATTGGTCATCAATTCGGAGGTACGGTCATTGCTTCGCGAATTGCCGGAGTTGGTTGCCAGCACGCCGACCAGTCCGGCCAGAATACCCAGACCAATAGTGATGGCGATCATCATCTCGATCAGTGTGAATCCGGCCTGCCTGTTTGGACGCAGGAACACCTTGCGGGGAGATACTGAAACGAACAT
>SESE01000271.1_pt1 | contig 22783 bp, 17 predicted proteins | sample 3171371 | NCBI WGS metagenome assembly SESE01 (sample SAMN06051881, study PRJNA518727) | freshwater metagenome | biome: subpolar coniferous forest; feature: holomictic lake; material: water; isolation source: holomictic Lake 442, 13 m depth | place: Canada: near Kenora, Ontario | collected... | reverse complement strand
TGCCGTACCACAGACCCAGAGGATGTCGCCGTTCGCGCTGGTGGCCGCGTTCAGGGACAGCTTCTTGCCGCTGATGGTCGTGTTGACTTGCGCGCCGCTGAAGGTGATCTGGATGCCGCCGAGCGCGTCCGAAAGATTCACGACGGCGTACTTGCCGGCGGGAGCTGCGGTCATGCCGAGGCCGGCAGTGACCGTTGTGACGCCGACGGCCGGGTAGGTGCCCTTCTGCGCGTAGTAGTCGGCAACCGCCGTCTGCACGCCACCGGCAAGGCTGAGGCCTTCAGTGACCTGGGCGCGGATCGTGTAGTCCTGGTAGGCCGGGATGGCGATGGCGGCGAGGATGCCGATGATGGCGACGACGATCATCAGTTCGATGAGCGTGAAGCCCTTCTGGATGTTCTTGCGCATGTGAGTACTCCGAAAACTTGCGGCAGCGGCCAAATTGGACCGGTGAACGTTCTTCCGTTCCTGTCCCGGATAAAGCAAGTGTCGTGCCAACTGATTAGGGGAATCACTTAGTTGCTGATTTTAATCAGTAAATTATTTAATCCCGTGCGTTTCTGGCCATGGAGTCCGGCGCTACAGCCCGGCGGTAGTGGACACGCACGTCACAATGTGACGCGCCGCGTCACCTGGGGGCGGGTCGTTGCGACCCGATGCGGTGACTGCAGGCGCTATTCGATGCCCAGCTTCTTGATCCGGTAGCGTAGCGCCCGAAAACTGATGCCCAGTGCCTTGGCTGCCGCCGTCTTGTTGTAGCGGCTCTGTTCCAGGGCCTTCACGATCGCGTCGCGCTCGATGTGTTCGACCTGCTGGTCGAGGGCGCCCTCGCCGAGGTCGAGCGACGCCGCTGGCGCTGTGTTTGGCCGTACGGCGATGTCCGTCGCCGTGATCCGCCCGCCACTGCAGAGTGTTAGCGCGCGCTCGAGGATATTCTCCAGTTCGCGCACGTTGCCTGGATAGTGGTAGCCGGCCAGGGTGCGGATCGCCTCGGGATCCAACGCGGGCACTTCCACCTGCGCGCGTCGCGCAAGGCGGGTCAGGATCGTCGCGGTCAGCTCGGATACGTCCTCGAGTCGCGCGCGCAGCGGCGGCACTTTGATCTCGATCACGTTGATCCGGTAGTAAAGATCTTCGCGGAAGCGACCCTCTGCGACGAGTGCGGCAAGGTTCTTGTGAGTCGCCGACAGGATGCGCACATCAACCGGGACTTCGCGGGCTTCGCCGACGGGACGCACCGTTTTTTCCTGGATCAGTCGCAGCAGCTTCACCTGCATGTGCAAAGGCAGGTCGGCGACCTCGTCGAGGAACAGCGTGCCCCCTTCGGCGGTCTGCACCAGGCCCTTCTTGTCGGCGATGGCGCCGGTGAAGCTGCCACGCTTGTGGCCGAACAGCTCGCTCTCCATCAGCTCTGTCGGGATCGCGCCGCAGTTCACCGGCACGAACGGTGCGTCCGTCCGCGGGCCGAGATCATGGATCAGCTGCGCCACCAGCTCCTTGCCGGTGCCGCTTTCGCCTGCGATGTGTACCGGTGCCTGGCTGCGTGCAACCCGGGCAATCAGCTCGCGCAGTTGCGCCATTACCGAGGACTTGCCGAGCAGCCGGGGAGCCGCGGCTGTGCTGCCATCAAGCGCGTCGCGGCCGGCCGGCTTCAAGGCCTGTGCGACCAGTTTGCGCAGGTCGGCGAGGTCTAGGGGCTTGGAGACAAAATCAAAGGCGCCAAGCTTTAGCGCGCGCACTGCGCTTTCGATATTGCCGTGGGCAGTGATCACCGCCACCGGCGGCGACTGGGGCTGCTGCGACAGCCACTCGACGAGGTCCAGCCCGTTGCCATCCGGCAGGCGCATGTCGGTGAGGCACAGATCCCAGCTGCGTTCCTTGAGGGCGGCCTTGGCGGCGGCGACGTCACCGACCGCGCGACAGGCCAGTCCCATGCGCGTGAGTGTCATCGACAGCAGCTCGCACAGGTCCGGCTCATCATCCACGATCAGGACCATCGGCTTAGCCATCGGTACGGCCCTCCCAGCGCAGCGGATCGGCGAACACGACCCGGAACAGGCTGCCGCCGCCTGGCCTGGCTTCATAGATGAGTAACGAGCCGTTGCACTGTGCAAGTTCTCGGGCGATGAACAGTCCCAGCCCCGTGCCACCGCGACGGCCAGTGAAGAAGGGTTCGAAAATGCGTTCGGCAGCGGATTCCGGGATGCCCGGGCCGCGGTCGACGACCTCGAGGAACGGCCGGCCGCTCGCTGGCAGCCGGCCGGTGCGCAGTTCCACGGTCGGCACGGTCGGCATCTCAGCGCTGTGGCGGGTGGCGTTCTCGCACAGATTCCAGGCGATCTGGCGCAGGTGGGTCGGGTCGATGCGCACCTCGATGTCCGCGTCCGTCGCCTCGAGTTGCAGGCGACCCTCGGGCAGCTGCAGCGTGTCGCAGAACTCTTCGATGAACTCGCCCAGCCAGTCGCCGAGCCAGAGCCGCTCGGGGCGGGTCGTTTCGCGGCGCGACAGCTGCAGGACATTGCTAATGATGGTGCTGACGCGAGCGGCGTTGACGGTGATGATTTCAGTCAGTCGGCGCTCTTCAGGCCCCAGCTCCGCCGCCTCGGCCAGCAGCTGGCCGGCGTGGCTCATCGCGCCGACGGGGTTGCGGATTTCATGGGCGATGCTGGCGGACAGGCGGCCAAGCGCCGCAAGCTTGGTCTGCTGCACGCGTTCGGCGATCTGCGTGGTGTCGGTCAAAAACGCAATCACCGGCCCCGGGTTGCCACGGCCTAGCGCGGCCAGATGCACGTCGAATTCACGACTGCCGTCGGCCGCCACCAGTCCCGAGGCCGGTAGCTGCACGCCATTACCATGGCGCCAGCGCTCGATGTGGTACAGCAGCCGAGGGGCGATTTCGCCGAGCAGCGCGCCTGGATGGGCGTCCGGGCCCAGCAGTTGCTGCGCGGACTCGTTGATCAGGCGTACCCGGTCTTCGGCGTCGACGACGACGATGCTCTCGCGCAGGTGACGGACGATGTATTCGGACAGTTCGGCGAGGTTGGCGACGTCGATGTCCCGCTGGCGGACGACCGCCTCGGTCTCGCGCAGCTGGCGTGCCATGAAACTGCCAGCGGCCGCTGCGATGAATAGCACTGCGCCGTAGTAGCCGGCCTGGGCCCAGCCCAGTGGGCTTGCGCTGCCGTCGATCTCGGCGGCGGCCTGCTGCAGCAGCAGTGCCAGCCCCGCGCCGGCAGCGGTGAACGCGGCGCCACGCGTTCCGAGCAGTACCGACAGGCCGCCGACCGGCACAAACAACATGATGCCCAGTCCGCTCTCGGCGCCGCCACTGGTGAAGACCAGCACGCTCAGCGCACAGATGTCGAGCGCGCCGGGGACGTACTCGTGCCAGACGGCCGTGTGATTGCGACGCTTGAGCGCCACAATCAACGCGATTCCCACGAGGAAATAGCCGACGCAGGTGAGCAGGAACAGCTGTGCGTGCGCCGTGCCGACCAGGCGGGGCTCGCCGCTGAACTTGAACACCAGCAGCAGCACCACCGGTGCCAGCAGCCGGAACAGGTTCAACAGGCCTAGAACTCGCCAGGACAGTTCGGGCGTGTCGTGGTGTCCGCGCGCGCTCGTCGTCATCCGCTGACCCCGGTGCAACTCACCGCGCGAGTGGAACGCGGTCGGCGCAATGTAGCATTGATCGCGGTATCCCGGCCGCTGCTCAATTGTGGCCAGTCCCTTTGCCTAGCTAGTACGCATCGCGCAGAATAGCCGCCCGAAACCAAGGCTTGGAGGCGCGGTGTACCGCGCACAGTGACGATGAACTTGCATGAATATCAGGCCAAAGAGCTGTTCAATCGGTACGGCGTTGCCGTTCCGGCCGGACAGGTGGCATCAAACGCCGACGAGGCCGCCGCGGCCGCCAAGGCTCTGGGTGGGGCGCTATGGGTCGTCAAGGCCCAGGTTCACGCCGGCGGGCGTGGCAAGGCCGGTGGTGTCAAGGTCTGCCGCACCCTCGAGGAGGTGCGCGCGGCGACGACCGCGCTGATCGGCCAGCGACTGGTCACCAAGCAGACCGGCCCTGAAGGCCTGCCGATCCATCAGGTGTACGTCGAGGTGGGCTCCAAGATCGCTCGCGAGCTGTACGTCAGCCTGCTGTTGAACCGCGATCGTAGCCGACTGGCTTTCATCGCCTCGGCGGACGGCGGCATGGATATCGAGGAGGTGGCCGAGCACACCCCTGAGCGCATCATGCGCGTCGAACTGCACCCGGCTGTCGGCTTGTCGGGCTATCAGGCGCGCCAGTTGGCGTTCGGACTCGGCCTTGAAGGCAAGCAGGTTGCGGCCTTCGAGAAGATCCTGCGCGGCATCTATGACCTCTACATCGATCATGACGCGGGTCTGGTCGAGGTCAATCCACTGATCGTCACCGACGAGGGCGCGGTGCTGGCGCTGGACGCGAAGATCAACATCGATCCCAATGCCATCTTCCGGCAGGGGTCGATCGCGCACTATCGCGATACGTCGCAGGAGGATGCGCGCGAGGTCGAGGCGTCCGCCCACGACCTTAACTACGTTTCGCTGGATGGCGACATTGCCTGCATGGTCAATGGCGCGGGACTTGCGATGGCGACGATGGATCTGATCAAGCTGCATGGCGGGGATCCCGCCAACTTCCTCGACGTCGGTGGTGGCGCGACGCCGGAGCGCGTCACGGCGGCTTTCAAGCTGATTCTGTCGAATCCGAAGGTGAAGGCGATTCTCGTCAACATCTTCGGCGGCATCGTCCGTTGCGACATCATCGCTGAGGGCATCGTCGCCGCCGTCAAGACGGTCGGCGTGTCCGTGCCCGTGATCGTGCGTCTCGAGGGCACGAACGCGGACCTCGCCCGTAAGCAGCTCGCAGCCAGCGGGCTTGCGATCACGGCGGCCAGTGACCTCACCGATGCCGCGACCAAGGCCGTGCGCCTGGCCGCCGGCCGCTAGGAATCCACGTCCATGAGCATTCTCCTCACCAAGAAGAGCCGCGTGATCTGCCAGGGGTTCACCGGCAAGCAGGGCACCTTTCACTCCGAGCAGTGCATCGCCTACGGCACCAACATGGTCGGCGGCGTGACGCCGGGCCGTGGTGGCCAGAAGCACCTCGGTTTGCCGGTGTTCAACACCGCGCACGACGCGGTCAAGGCGACCGGGGCCGACGTCAGCATGATCTACGTGCCGGCGGCCGGCGCCGCTGACGCGATCCTTGAGGCCGCCGACGCGGGCATCAAGCTGATCGTCTGCATCACCGAGGGCATTCCGGTCAACGACATGATCCGCGTCAAGGAGGCCCTGAAGGGCTATGACGCGCAGCTCGTCGGGCCGAACTGCCCCGGCGTGATCACCCCGGGCGAGGCGAAGGTCGGCATCATGCCGGGCTTCATCCACCAGCCCGGCAAGATCGGCATCGTTTCTCGTTCCGGCACGCTGACCTACGAGGCGGTGTTTCAGACCACGCGTCTGGGTCTGGGCCAGAGCACCTGCGTCGGCATCGGTGGCGATCCGGTGCGCGGCATGAACTTCGTCGATGTGCTCGCGCTGTTCGAGCGCGACCCGAAGACGCACGGCATCATCATGGTGGGCGAGATCGGCGGCAGCGATGAGGAAGCGGGCGCGGAGTACATCCGCAAGCACGTGACCAAGCCGGTGGTCGCCTATATCGCCGGTGTAACCGCTCCGGCAGGCAAGCGCATGGGCCACGCCGGTGCCGTGATCGCAGGCGGCAAGGGCACTGCGGCTGACAAGTACGCCGCGCTCGAGCGCGCCGGTGTGCGCACTGTGCGTTCGCCGGCCGAGCTCGGCACTGCGATGGCGGCGGCCCTGAAGGCCGCCAAGACCAAGACCAAGGCGAAGCCGGTCGCGGTGAAGGCGGGCTCTGCAGCCAAGTCCAAGGTGAAGGCTGCGGTGAAGCCCAAGGCCAAGGCGGCCGCAAGGGTCAAAGCCAAAGCCAAAGTAATGTTGAAGTTGAAGCCGAAGGCGACCGTGAAGCCGAAGCCGAAGCCGAAGCCGAAGGCAAAAGCGAAAGCCAAGCCGACGAAGGCGGCCCGCCGCCGCTAACCCTCCCGGCGCGACGCGTGAGCGTCGCGCCGGCCGTCGACCTGCCGGGGATCCGGACCTGATGCGCGACGCTCCGCTACGCCTGTTCCTCGCTCAATACGACCTCTGCGTCGGTGACATCGATGGTAACGCCGCGCGCGTACTCGAGGCCGCCGAGCGGGGTGCGGCCTCTGGCGCCGATCTGGTGTTGCTGCCTGAGCTTGCGCTGTCGGGTTATCCGCCCGAGGACCTGCTGTTCCACTCCGGCTTTCGTCGGCAGGTGCAGGCCGCCGTGCGGCGTTTGTGCGACCGTGCGTTGGGGGTTGAGGTCATCGTCGGCTACCCCGAGTACCACGGCACTGAAATTTTCAATTCCGCTGCGCTCATCCGCGGCGGGCGCGTCTATGCCAATCATCGCAAGCAGGCGCTGCCCAACTACCGCGTCTTCGACGAGAAGCGCTACTTCACTGCCGGTAACGCGCCGACGCTGGTCGACGTGCGTGGCGCACGCGTGGCGATGCTGGTGTGCGAGGACATCTGGGAGCCGGAGCCGGCGCGCGCCGCGCGCGCGGCCGGTGCCGAGGCGCTGTTCGTCATCAACGCCTCTCCCTTCCAGATGCACAAGCAGCGCGAGCGCGAGTCGGTGGCCGCCGAGCGCGTTCGCGAGACCGGTCTGCCGCTCGTGTATCTGAACCTCGTCGGCGGGCAGGACGAGCTGGTGTTCGACGGCAACAGCTTCGTGATGGCGGCCGATGGCGCAGTCACGCAGCGGCTGCCTGCCTGGCGGGAGGCCGAGGCGATCGTCGAGCTTGAGCGCATCGATGGCAGGCTGGTGCCGGTCCCGGCCGAGATCGCCCCGGAGCTGAGCGAGGAGGCCAGCGTCTATGAAGCGCTGGTGCTCGGCGTTCGCGATTATGTCGGCAAGCACCATTTCCCGGGTGTGGTGATGGGTCTGTCTGGTGGCGTGGATTCGGCGCTGACGCTTGCGATCGCCGTTGACGCGCTGGGCGCTGACCGTGTTCAGGCGGTGATGATGCCGTCGCGCTACACCTCGCAGATGAGCCTGGACGACGCTAAGACGCAGGCCCAGCTGCTGGCTGTGAAATACAGCGTGATCTCGATCGAGAACATGTTCGAGGTGACGCTCGCTGCGCTGACGGCCGAGTTTGAAGGCCGCAGGCCCGACATCACCGAGGAGAACATCCAGTCACGCTGTCGCGGCGTGCTGCTGATGGCGATCTCCAACAAGACCGGCTCGATGCTGCTCACCACCGGCAACAAGAGCGAGATGGCGGTGGGCTATGCAACGTTGTATGGCGACATGGCCGGCGGCTTTGCGCCGATCAAGGACTGCTCGAAGCTGCTCGTCTACCGGCTGTCCAACTACCGCAATGGCCTGTCGCCGGCGATTCCGGCGCGGGTGATCGAGCGGCCGCCCAGCGCCGAACTGCGCGACGACCAGAAAGACACCGACTCGTTGCCGCCGTACGAGGTGCTCGACCCGATCCTCGAGGCATTCATCGAGGAGGACCTGTCGGTCGACGAAATCGTCGCGCGCGGCTTCGAGCGGGCGACGGTCGGGCGAGTGCTGGAGATGGTCAAGCGCTGCGAGTACAAGCGCCGCCAGGCGCCGCCAGGCATCCGTATCAGTGGCCGGGCATTCGGTCGCGACTGGCGCTATCCGATCACTTCCGGATACCGCGCCCGCTAGCAGGGCGCAGACGCGGCCTTTAGCCGTGCCTGAAGCTCCACCAGTGTTTCTTGTTCGAGCCGTAGCCGCCGCCGTTGCGCGGCTCGGGGAAGTTGGTGGCGAGCACCTTGGCGGTGTCGTTGGCAAGCTCGGTCAGGCCCAGCTTCTGGTAGCACTGCAGCGAGATCTCCAGCGCATCACGCATGCGCGGCGCGCCGTCGTAGGTTTCGATGACATTGCGCGCGCGCGCGAGAGCGGCGACCCATGCGCCGCGGCGCACGTAGTACTCGGCGACGTGGATCTCGTAATCCGCGAGGCGATTGCGCAGGTAGACCATGCGCTGGCGCGCATCGGCGGCATAGGCGCTGGAGGGATACTGCTGCACGACCCGCACGAAGGCGTCGAAGGACTTGCGCTGGTCGGTGGGCGGGCGGGCGGAGATGTCGACCTTGAACCAGCGCTCGAGGAAGTTAGGGTCGCGCTCGAAGTAGACCAGGCCCTTCATGTAGTAGGCGTAGTCGATGCGCGGGTGGGTCGGGTTCTCGCGAATGAACGTGTCGGCCGCGTCGATCGCCGATTCTTTCTCGTGCTGCCGGTAGTAGGCGTAGACGACGTCCAGCCGGCTCTGTCGGGCCGGGTCGCTGAACGGGAAGCGTGCGTTCAGGCCCTCGTACATCTTGATGGCCCCCTGATAGCTGCCCTCGTCGGCGAACTTCGTGGCCTGACGGTACATCGCCTCGGGGCTGCCGAGGACGTCTTCCTTGTGGCGCCACGAGCGGCAGCCGCCCAGCAGCAGGGCGACGGTGAGCAGTCCCAGTAGCGCGAGGCGCGCGACGGACCCATGGGTGCCGCGCGAGGCGGTCGGGGTACGGAACATGGAGTTCAGGAGGGGCACTCGGTAACCACCGGGAAATGCAAGGCGCGGGAGTATAGCGTATGTTGTTCGGATGACCGGAATTCTCGAGCAGCGCATTCCAGATGCGCAACGTGGCCAGCGTTTGGACCAAGCACTGGCCGTTATGTTCCCCGATTTCTCCAGAACCCGCCTGAAGGCGTGGATCGAGGCGGGACGCGTTCTCGTGGACGGCGCCGGCGCCAAGCCCCGTGACGTGGTCCGTGGCGGCGAGGTTGTGCAGGTCACCCCGCTGGTCGAGGCCCAGGTTCCGGTGGCGCCGGAGTCGATCGCACTCGACATCGTCCACCAGGATCCGTCGATCTTCGTGATCAACAAGCCGGCCGGGCTGGTCGTCCACCCCGGTGCCGGCAACCCCCGCTCGACATTGCAGAACGCCCTGTTGGCGCTGGACCCGGCGCTGGTCGAGCTGCCGCGGGCGGGCATTGTCCATCGGCTGGACAAGGACACCAGCGGCTTGCTGGTGGTTGCCCGCAACGCGGCGGTCCACCTGCGCCTGAGCCGCGCCCTGGCCGGCCACGAGGTCGAGCGCGAGTACGAAGCGGTCGTCATCGGCGTGCTGACCGCGGGCGGTACGGTCGATGCCCCGATCGACCGTCATCCGGTCGAGCGGCTGAAGATGTCGGTCCGCCAGAGCGGTCGGGCGGCCGTCAGCCATTACCGGGTGGTCGAGCGCTACCGCGCCCAGACCCACATCCGCGTCCGGCTGGAGAGCGGCCGTACCCACCAGATACGCGTCCACATGACCCACGCGGGCTACCCGCTGGTCGGCGATCCGCTGTACGGGCGGCGCTTGGTGCTGCCGAAGGCCGCGACGCCGCGCCTGGTCGGCGTACTGCAGGCGTTCAGGCGCCAGGCGCTGCATGCGGCCCGGCTGTCGTTCGTCCATCCTGAGAGCGGCGAGCAGGTCGAGTTCCGCGCACCGTTGCCCGCTGATCTGGTCGAATTGCTCGCCGCGCTGCGCGAGGACGCCCGCGCGGTGGTGGTCGACCCCCGCTTACGCTGATGGCTGCGATCGGCTGGCTGCCTGCCGGCTTCGCCGCCCCGCCGGGTGTGCAGGCGGGCACCACGACTCGCCACGGCGGGGTCAGTGAAGGTTCCCGCGCGGCATTCAATCTCGCTGCCCACGTGGGCGACGAGCCCACGGCGGTTGCCGCAAACCGCGCCCAGCTGCGCACCGCGCTGGCGCTGCCTGCAGAGCCGTTGTGGCTGGAGCAGGTGCATGGCACCGATGTCGTCGTGCACGACGGTCGCCGCGACGTGCCGCGCGCCGACGCTGCGGTCGCGTTCGAACCCGGTCGCGTGCTCGCCGTGCTGACCGCGGACTGCCTGCCGGTCGTGTTTGCCAGCCGGGATGGGCGGCGGATCGGGGTTGCGCACGCCGGTTGGCGCGGCTTGGTCGCAGGGGTGCTGGAGCGCACGGTTGCGGCGCTGGGCGTGCCGGCGGCAGAACTCGTCGCCTGGCTCGGGCCCGCGATCGGGATGGCGGCCTTCGAGGTGGGTGAGGAGGTGCGCGCCGCGTTCGTCGCGGCAGCGCCGGGGGACGCGACCCGCTTCGTGGCGAACTCCCGCGGCCGCTGGCAGGCCGACCTTGCGGAGCTTGCCCGGGCGAGGCTGGAGCGGGCCGGACTGGTCAGCATCGCCGACGCGGCGCTGTGCACGTATGCAGACCCGGCCCGGTTCTACTCCCACCGCCGGGATCCCGCCAGCGGCCGCCAGGCGACCCTCGTCTGGCGCCAGTCTTAAAGCTGCGCTGGTACACTCGCGCCGCCATGGACACGCCTCACGACACTGCCTCTCTGCTCGCGATCATCGGTCTGACGGCGAGCGTGGGTCTCGCTTCGGCGGCGGTCGCCTCGCTGTTCGTCTCGCTGCCGGAAACGCTGCGCCGTGCCATGGTGCCGCACCTGGTCAGCTTCGCGACCGGCGCGCTCTTGGGGGCGGCGCTGATCGGCCTGATTCCCTCGGCGATCGAAGGCGCGGGGATCGAGCAGGTGCATTCGATCGGGCTCGCCGTGCTGGCCGGGCTGTTGCTGTTCTTCGTGCTCGAGAAACTGGTCCTGTGGCGGCATTGCCACGACGATCCCTGCGAGGCGCACGCGCCGGATGAGCGGCATCGAACACACGCGCTCGGACCGATGATTCTGTGGGGTGATGCGGCCCACAACGTGCTCGACGGGGTGGTGATCGCGGCCGCCTACATGACCCGGCCAGGTCTTGGCGTTGCGACGGCGCTGGCGGTCTTTGCCCATGAACTGCCGCAGGAAATCGGCGATATCGCCATCTTGCTGCACAGTGGAATGGGCCGCCTGCGCGCCCTGCTGTTGAACCTGCTGATCAGCGTCTCGGCGGTCATCGGTGGCGTCATGGCCTTCTACTCGATGAGCAGCGCGCTGCATGCGCTGCCGTACGCGCTGGCCTTCGCCGGCGCCTCGCTGCTGTACGTCGCGGTGGCCGACCTGATCCCCGGCCTGCACCGTCACATCGACCTCAAGCGCTCGCTCGAGCAGTTGGTCCTGATCCTCGCCGGGCTGGCCGTGATTTGGCTGACCCAGCACCACGAAGGGGTCGGCCCTCCCACCGGCTTACCGTAGCGCGGTTGAAATCAGCGCCGCGGGCCCCACCTCCTGAGTTATCCGAACTATAGGGAGCCGGCGCATGCGGCAGGACAAACTGACCTCCACCTTCCAGCTCGCCCTCGCCGACGCGCAGTCGCTGGCGCTGGGCCGCGATCACCAGTTCATCGAGCCGGTCCATCTGGCGCAGGCCCTGCTGGAGCAGCAGGGAGGCACCTGTAGGCCGCTGCTCGACAAGGCGGGCGTCAACCTCAACCAGATGCGCTCGCGGCTGGGGCAGGCGCTGGAGCGCCTGCCGCGGGTCGATGGCACCCCCGGCGAGGTGCACTTGTCGAATGACCTGACGCGGCTGCTCAACGTCACCGACAAGCTGGCGCAGCAACGCGGCGACCAGTTCATTTCATCGGAGCTGTTTCTGCTGGCGGCGGTCGAGGACAACGGGGAGCTGGGGAAGCTTTTGCGCGAGGCTGGCGGCCAGCGCGCCTCGCTCGAGAAGGCCATCGACGAGGTGCGCGGCGGCCAGAAGGTCAACGACGCGAACGCCGAGGAGGCGCGCGGCGCACTCGACAAATACACGATCGACCTCACCGAGCGGGCCCGCGCCGGCAAGCTCGATCCGGTGATCGGCCGCGACGACGAGATTCGTCGCACGGTGCAGGTGCTGCAGCGGCGCACCAAGAACAACCCCGTGCTGATCGGGGAGCCCGGCGTCGGCAAGACCGCGATCGTCGAGGGTCTGGCGCAGCGCATCGTCAATGGCGAGGTGCCTGAGGGACTCAAGAACAAGCGGATCCTCGCGCTCGACATGGGCGCGTTGATCGCCGGTGCGAAGTTCCGCGGCGAGTTCGAGGAACGCCTGAAGGGCGTCCTCAAGGATCTCGCCAAGCAGGAAGGCCAGATCATCCTGTTCGTCGACGAGCTGCACACGATGGTTGGCGCCGGCAAGGCTGAGGGCTCCATGGATGCCGGCAACATGCTCAAGCCGGCGCTCGCGCGCGGCGAGCTGCACTGCGTCGGTGCGACGACCTTGGATGAATACCGCAAGTACATCGAGAAGGACGCGGCACTGGAGCGGCGGTTCCAGAAGGTGCTGGTGGCGGAGCCGTCGGTCGAGGACACGATCGCGATCCTGCGTGGCCTTAAAGAGCGCTACGCGGTTCACCACAAGGTGCAGATCACCGACCCCGCAATCGTTGCGGCGGCCGTTTTATCGCATCGCTACATCGCCGACCGGCAGTTGCCGGACAAGGCCATCGACCTGATCGACGAGGCCGCCTCGCGCATCCGCATGGAGATCGACTCCAAGCCCGAGGAAATGGACCGTTTGGACCGGCGCATCGTGCAGCTGAAGATGGAGCGCGAGGCGTTGCGCAAGGAGAAGGACGACGCTTCCAAGAAGCGCCTCGAACAGCTGAAGGAAGCCCTGGCCGGACTCGAGCGCGAGTACGCCGACCTCGACGAGATCTGGAAGCGCGAGAAGGCGGCCTCACAGGGTGAGGCGGAGATCAAGGCGCTGCTTGAGGTGGTGCGGCTCGACTTCGACACTGCCCGCCGCGCGGGGGATCTGGCACGCATGTCGGAGATCCAGTACGGCAAGATCCCGGCGCTCGAAAAGCGCCTGGCGGACGCGCAGGCGGCTGATTCGCAGGTGCAGACGCTGGTGCGCAACAAGGTCACCGAAGAGGAGATCGCCGAGGTTGTCTCGAAGTGGACCGGCATCCCGGTCGCAAAGATGCTCGAGGGCGAGAAGGACAAGCTGCTGCGCATGGAGGAAGTCCTGGCGCGGCGTGTGATCGGTCAGGACGAGGCGGTCAAGGCGGTTGCCAACGCGATCCGCCGCTCCCGCGCCGGCCTGTCGGATCCCAACCGGCCGAATGGTTCGTTCCTGTTTCTCGGTCCCACCGGCGTCGGCAAGACCGAGCTGTCCAAGGCCCTGGCGGAGTTCCTGTTCGACACCGAAGAGGCCATCGTGCGGATCGACATGAGCGAGTTCATGGAGAAGCACTCCGTGGCCCGCATGATCGGCGCACCGCCTGGCTACGTAGGCTACGAGGAGGGCGGTCACCTGACGGAGGCCGTCAGGCGCAGGCCCTATTCGGTGATCCTGCTCGACGAGGTCGAGAAGGCCCATCCGGACGTGTTCAACGTGCTGCTGCAGGTGCTCGACGACGGTCGGCTCACCGACGGTCAGGGCCGCACGGTGGACTTCCGCAACACCGTGATCATCATGACCTCGAACCTGGGCTCGCAGGTGATCCAGGAAATGGCGGGCGAGCGACACTACGAGCGGATGAAGGCGGCCGTGCTGGAGATCGTCGGCGGTCACTTCAGGCCGGAGTTCGTGAATCGCATCGACGAGATCGTCGTGTTCCACACCCTCGGCCGTGGCGAGATCCGCCGCATCGTCGACATCCAGGTCGGCCAGCTGCGCAAGCGCCTGGGCGAGCGCGAGATCGGGCTTGAGCTGGACGACACGGCGCTGGATCGGCTCGGCGAGGCGGGCTTCGACCCGGTCTATGGCGCCCGGCCTCTCAAGCGGGCGATCCAGTCTGAGCTGGAGAATCCGTTGGCGCAGCGACTGCTGCGGGGCGAATACGTCGCCGGCGACACCATCCGGGTGTCGACCACGGCCGGGGCGCTGGCCTTCGAGCGACAGCGCGGGGCGGCTGCCTGAGCCGGCCGCTGCTATGATCCGCCGCCGTCCGGTCCTTGCAGCCGGGCGGTGGCGCGCCTAGTCAAGGCGTGCCGCAGACCGCTTCCGGAGGCTTCGAATGCCGTTTTACGAGTATGAGTGTCAGGCCTGTGGCGAACACCACGAGGCGCTGCAGAAGATCAGCGAGGCGCCGCTGAAGAAGTGCCCGAGCTGTGGCAAATTGCGGCTGAAGAAGCTTATTTCTGCGCCTGTGTTCCGCCTCAAGGGTGGCGGCTGGTACGAGACCGACTTCAAGTCGGACGGCGAAAAGAAGCGCAATCTGGCCGGGGACGACAAGCCACCCAGCGACGCCGACAGCAGCAAGTCGGCAGGCGCCACCCAGGCGACCGCTGACGCCCCGGCGCCGGCCGCGGCTCCGGCCAAGCCCGCCGAGGCGGCCAAGGCCCCCAAGGCGGAGGCCAAGCCGCGCGCTACGACCCGCCAGGGCGGAGCTAAGGCGCCCAAGGCAAAAACGAAGGCCAAGGCGCCGGTCCGCCGCCGCTAAAAGCGCCCCGGGGGGACGCTCTTTGCTCCCCCGTGCCTTGCCACCCGGAACAGGCGCCCCGTAAGATTGTCGGTTCCCCGCGGATGGGGTTCGAGGCGTTATATGCGTTCCCATTATTGCGGTCAGGTCAACGAGTCCCTCAGCGGTCAGACGGTCACGGTGGCCGGCTGGGTCCATCGCCGGCGTGACCATGGCGGCGTCATCTTCATCGACCTGCGTGATCGCGACGGTCTGATCCAGATCGTCATCGACCCGGACAACCAGGCGGTGTTCGCCGAGGCCGAGCGCGTGCGCAGCGAGTACGTGCTGTGCATCGAGGGCCTGGTGCGGCCGCGCCCGACCGGTACGGCCAATTCGAACATGGCGTCGGGCCAGGTGGAGATGCTCGCGCGCAAGCTCACGGTGCTGAACCGTTCCGAGCCACTGCCGTTTCAGCTCGATGAGGAAGTGCGCGAAGACCTGCGCCTGAAGTACCGCTACCTCGACCTGCGCCGCGACGTCATGCAGCAGCGACTGCTGCTGCGTCATCGCGCGACGCGTGCGATCCGCACCTACCTCGACGACAACCGCTTCGTGGACATCGAGACGCCGATGCTCACCAAGGCGACCCCGGAGGGTGCGCGCGACTACCTGGTGCCTTCGCGCACGCATGCCGGCAAGTTCTTCGCGCTGCCGCAGTCGCCGCAGATCTTCAAGCAGCTGCTGATGATCAGCGGCTTCGACCGCTATTACCAGATCGTCCGCTGCTTCCGTGATGAGGACCTGCGCGCTGACCGGCAGCCGGACTTCACGCAGGTCGACATCGAGACCTCGTTCCTGTCGCAGGACGAGATCATGACGCTGATGGAAGGGCTCGTTCACAAGCTGTTCGGCGATGTCCTTGGCGTCACGCTGCCGAACCCGTTCCCGCGCATGAGCTATGCCGAAGCGATGCGCCGCTACGCGTCCGACAAGCCGGATCTGCGCATTGCGCTGGAGCTCGTCGACGTCGCAGAGTTGGTCAAGGGCTGCGACTTCAAGGTGTTCGCAGGTCCTGCGAACTCCGCCGATGGTCGCGTTGCGGCGCTGAAGGTGCCGGGCGGCGCGGCCTTGCCGCGCAGCCAGATCGACGATTACACCGCCTACGTCAGCCGCTACGGCGCGAAGGGCCTGGCCTACGTCAAGGTCAACGACCTGTCGCAGGGTCGTGCCGGTCTGCAGTCGCCGATCCTGAAGTTTCTGTCTGACGAGGCGGTGGCCGGCATCCTCGAGCGCACCGGCGCTGCGTCCGGCGATCTGATCTTCTTTGGCGCTGACCGCGCCAAGGTGGTCAACGACAGTCTGGGCGCGCTGCGCCTGAAGATCGGCACCGACCTGAAGCTCGTTGCTGAGGGTTGGCGGCCGTTGTGGGTGGTCGACTTCCCGATGTTTGAGCGCGATGACGACAGCGGTCGCTGGAATGCGATGCACCATCCGTTCACCGCCCCGCTCAACGAGGATCCCGTGGCGCTGCTGGCGAGTCCCGGTGAGGCGATTGCCAAGGCCTACGACTGCGTCCTCAACGGCTCCGAGATCGGTGGCGGCTCGGTGCGTATCTATCGCGAGGAGCTGCAGTCGACGGTGTTCGGCATGCTCGGCATCCAGCCTGAGGAAGCGCAGGCGAAGTTCGGCTTCCTGCTCGAGGCGCTGAAGTTCGGCGCACCGCCGCACGGCGGCATCGCCTTCGGCCTGGATCGGCTGATCATGCTGATGACTGGTGCCGACAGCATCCGCGAGGTGATCGCGTTCCCGAAGACCCAGACGGCCTACTGCCCGCTGACCGAAGCGCCGACCGCCGTGAGCGAGCAGCAGCTGAAGGATCTACACATTCGGCTCCGGCCGACCAGTGCCTGAAACCCGGTCCGTCGTCTTCGTGCACGGTCTGTGGATGACCGGCATGGAGGCGACGCTGTTCCGGCATCGCCTCGCGCCGCACGGCTACGCCTTGCGGCAGTTTCACTACCACTCCCTTTCCGCGGCCGCCGACACGGTGCTCGACGCCCTGCGGGCCGAGGTGTTGGCGCAGCCGGCGCCCGTGCACCTGATCGGACATAGCCTCGGTGGGCTCATCGTGCTGCGGCTGCTGGAGCGCCATCCGGATCTGCCGGTGGGGCGGGTCGTGCTGTTGGGGGCGCCGGTGAACGGCAGTCAGGCGGCGCAGGGTTTCATGCGTCTGCCGGGCGCGCCATGGCTGTTTGGGCCGATGGCGGGTGAGGAGCTGCTGGCTGCTGCCCCGCGCGCCTGGCGTCATCCGGCGGCGTTAGGGGTGATCGCCGGCACCCACTCGCTGGGACTGGGTCGGCTGGTCGGTTCGCTGTCCGGGCCTAACGACGGCACGGTGGCGGTGGAGGAGGCGCGTCTGGACGGCGCGACCGATACGCTGCTGCTGCCGGTCTCGCACGTCGGCCTGCTGCTGTCGGAGGCGGTGGTCGAGGCGACTGCCTGCTTCCTCCAGCACGGCGCGTTCAGCGCGACAGGTCCTTGAGTCGATAGAGCGCGTCCAGCGCTTCACGCGGCGTCAGCGCGTCCGGATTGAGCGCGGCGAGCTCCGTCAGCACTCCTGCTGCGGCCGCATCGAGGCCGGCTGAGGGCGCGCCAGGTGCGGGTGCCTCGAACGACAGTTCAGCCTGAGGCCCGGGCGGCTCGGTCTGGCTGCCGCGCTTTTCCAGCTCGGTGAGATAACGCCGCGCCGCTGCGATCACCTCGCGCGGTACCCCCGCGAGGCGAGCCACCTGCAGGCCGTAGCTCTTGCTCGCCGGCCCTGCCTTCACCGCATGCATGAATACCAGCGAGTCGCCGTGCTCGGTTGCGTCGAGGTGCGCGTTGGCGACTTGGCCGGCGCTGTCGGCCAGTGCGGTCAGCTCGAAATAGTGTGTCGCGAACAGCGTGAACGAGCGGGCCCGGCGAGCCATGTGTTCGGCGGCTGCCCAGGCGAGTGACAGACCGTCGAAGGTGCTCGTGCCGCGGCCGATCTCGTCCATCAGCACGAGACTCGCGTCGGTCGCATTGTTGAGGATGTTGGCGGTCTCGGTCATCTCCACCATGAAGGTCGAGCGGCCGCCAGCGAGGTCGTCGGCGGCCCCGATGCGGGTGTAGATCCGGTCCATGGGGCCGAGCACCGCGCGTTCCGCCGGCACGAAACTGCCGATGCGGGCGAGGATCACGATCAGTGCCGTCTGCCGCATGTAGGTCGATTTGCCACCCATGTTCGGGCCGGTGATCACCAGCATTCGGCGGCGGGCGTCGAGCTCGAGGTCGTTGGGCACGAACGGCCCAGTCAGCAGGCTCTCCACCACCGGATGGCGGCCGGCGACGATCGACAGTGCCGGTTCTGCGACGAACTCAGGCTCCGTCCAGCCCAACTCGCGTGCCCGGCCCGCGAAGTTGCCGATCACATCGACGAGCGCGAGCGCCCGCGCTGTCGCCTGTAGCGGCGGGAGTTCCGCTAGCAGTCGCTCGAGCAGCGTGTCGTAAAGGGCTTTTTCGCGCGCGAGGCTGCGCTCGCGTGCGCCGAGGACCTTGTCCTCGAACTGCTTGAGCTCCGGCGTCAGAAAGCGCTCGGCGTTCTTGACGGTCTGGCGGCGCACGTAGTCGGCGGGGGCGTTCTCCGCATCGCGGCGGTTGAGCTCGATGTAGAAGCCGGAGACGCGGTTGTAGGCGAGTTTCAGGCTGGCAAGCCCGGTGCGGGTGCGTTCGCGTGCCTCCAGTTCCAGCAGGTAGGCATCGGTGTCGGCGGCGATGTGCCTGAGCTCGTCGAGTTCGGCGTCGTGACCGGTGGCGATGACGCCACCGTCGCGCAGGAAATGCGGTGGACTCGCTACGATCGCGTCCTGCAGCAGACACGCGAGCGCCGGATGTCCGGCGAGGCTCGGCTGCGTGTCGGCCAGCAGCGGCGAATCGTGCGCGGCGATCAGCGCACCGACCGCGGGCAGTGCGACTAGCGATGCGCGCAGCTGCGCCAGGTCACGCGGCCGGGCGCTGCGCAGCGCGACGCGCGCCAGGATCCGCTCCAGGTCGCCGATGCCGCCGAGCACGGCGGCGAGTTCGGCTTCGCGGCCGCTTTCGAGCAAGGCGCGCACGGCGTGCAGGCGCAGTCTGATCGGTGCGGGGTCACGCAGCGGGCGGCCGAGCCAGCGGCGTAGTTCCCGCCCGCCCATCGAGGTCGCCGTGCGGTCCAGAACGCCTGTCAGTGTGGCATCGTCGCGACCGGCGAGGCTGGTCTCGAGTTCGAGGTTGCGGCGTGTCGCGGCGTCCATCTGCACGGTGTCGTCGCGATGCTCGGTGGCAAGTCCCGCCAGGTGCGGCAGCGCCGCGCGCTGCGTTTCCTGGACGTATTGCAGCAGCGCGCCGGCGGCGGTGACCGCCACCGGCAGGTCCTGGCAGCCGTAGCCTGAAAGATCCTTGACGCCGAATTGTTGCGTCAGCAGGCGCGTCGCGACGCCGAGCTCGAAGTGCCACGGGGCGCGCACTGTCGCAAGTTCAAGGGCCGCCGCGGCGCTGCCCTCGGCCGCGAGCAGTTCCGCCGGCTGCAGGCGCGCCAGCTCCGCGTCGAGTGCAGCACGGCCGGTGACTTCCATCACTGTGAAACGGCCGCTCGCCAGTTCCAGCCACGCAAGTCCGATGCGCTCGCCCGCCTCTGCGATGGCGGCGAGCAGCGTCGCGCGCCGCGCATCCAGCAGGCCGTCGTCGGTGACTGTGCCTGGGGTGACGATGCGCACGATGCGTCGCTCGACCGGGCCCTTGCCCTTGCCCGGTTCGCCGATCTGCTCGCAGATCGCGACCGACTCGCCGAGGCGTACCAACCGTGCCAGGTAGCCGTCCAGCGTGGACACCGGCACCCCGGCCATCGGGATCGGCGCGCCGCCCGACTGGCCGCGACTGGTCAGTGCGATGTCCAGCAGGCGCGAGGCTAGCCGCGCGTCGTCGAAGAACAACTCGTAGAAGTCGCCCATCCGGTAAAACAGCAGCACGCTTGGGCACTCGGCCTTGAGCGCCAGGTACTGCTGCATCATCGGGGTATGGTTGCTGAAACTGGGGTCGTTCAAGCTCTTCTCTTCGTTGGAAAAACTGCGTGTAACCACTTGTACAGATGGCGCTTATTGCAAATTCCGGTCTCCGCTTGATGGCCGGACTCGTCCAGTCTTGTCCAGCCTTGTCAGTCGGTTTGGTGTAGGTGGCGGTATAGGTCTACGCTGCAATCGCAATGAAGAAACCGCCACCCATGCTCACCCCGCGCATTATCGCCGACCTGCGTTCGGGAGACGAGTGCGCCGATCCGGATTACCCGGGATTGCGGGTGCGCCGCACGAATGCCGCGCGGGTGTTCTTCTACCGCTACCGTGCCAGCGATGGCGCACTGCGCGAGATCAAGCTCGGCGAGTTCGGTCCCATGACCCTCGCGGAAGCACGCAAGGCGCTGGGGCGCTTGAAGCTCGAACGCGAGCGCGGGTTCGACCCGCAGTTGGAGAAACAGCAGGCACGCGCGGAAGCGCGACGCCAGCGCGAAGCCGAGAAACTCGCGCGCTATACGGTGGAGAAAATGGTCGAGGACTACATCGCTGAGCGCCTGAGCAAACAGAAGCGCGGCGACGAGGGCGCGCGGCTGCTGCGTCGCGAACTGGTCTCCAGGCTCGGCGATCGCCCTGCGGCGGCGGTGACACGGCGCGAACTGCAGGACGAAGTGATCCGGCCCATGCTGAATCGCGCCCCACGGTGTGGCACTTACCTGCTTGGCCGCATCCGCTGCGCGTATTCCCACGCGGCAGAACAGGGGCGTCTTCCCGACGACTTCGTGTTTCCGACGCTGGGCATCAAAGGTGCGCCGCAGGTGCGCAGAAAGCGCGTCTTCAGCGACAGCGAGCTCGCGACGTTCGTGCGATGGCTGCCGCGCAGTCCCTACAGCCGGACCGTGCGGGATGCGCTGGCGCTGGTTCTCTTCACCGGCTGCCGGTCGGGTGAAGTGGTGGCCGCGTTATGGCGCGACATCGACCTGGAGCGCGCGGTATGGATGATCCGCGAAACGAAAAACGGCAAGCCGCACGACGTCATGCTATCCCGTCAAGCGATCGATCTGCTGAAGGCTCGCCGGGCGCTGCACGAGGTCTTTGTGTTTCCGTCACCGATGGACGGACACCACATCGCTCAGAAAGCGCTCGGCCTCGCGCAGTACGAGGCACGCAAGGAGAAGGAGGGCAAGCCGCGCGCCGATCCGATTGAGTTGCCGTGGACGGTTCACGACCTGCGTCGTACGGTTGCCACAGGACTGGCGAAGCTCGGCTGCCCGCGCGTCGTGCAGGACCGCATCCTCAATCACGTCGATGGTTCGGTAAGCGCCATCTATGACCGGCATCGCTACGACGCCGAGGCGCGCGTGTGGCTGGAGAAGTGGGCGGATTATCTTGAGGCGCTGACCGCAGACAAAGTCGTGTCGCTGCGCGCCGCGTGATTTTCTCAACGCGGAACCGCAGCGGTGCCTGGGTTTTCACTGAACAGGAACGATGGCCTGGCAGCATTGGAGGGCGATTAGATATAGTTCAATAATTACAATGAAATACGAATATTGACTTACTATCTAATCAAGTTACCTACATTTGATTAGAAAATGATGTAGTATTCACCCTATATGGGAACTTCCAGACATTCTCTAATCAAGCAACTCCAGACTAGCCTTCCACGTGGCGCGCCTTTTGACGTGGGCGCGCTCGTGCGCTTGGGCGTGTCCGCAAAGCTGGCGGCCCATTACGCCGGGACGGGCTGGTTGGTCCGGCTCGGGCAGGGCGTGTACGCCTTTCCTTCCGACGAACTGAGCGCGCACGGCACGATCAAGTTCCTTCAGACCCGTGTCGCCGGCCTGCACGTGGCAGGCAAGAGCGCACTCGCCATGCAGGGCGTGCGCCACAATCTGGCCACGCGTGAGCAGTGGGTGCTCTGGGGCGACGTGCGCTTCGCACTGCCCGCATGGTTCACTACGCGCTTTCCCGCGCGTTACGTGTCGGCCCGCTTGTTCGATTGGCCGGATGAGGCGCTGGCCGCAAAGAGCCTGACCACGCCGCCCGGCGCGACCGAGGGCTTGCGCGTGTCGGTGCCCGAGCGCGCGCTGCTCGAGTTGCTGTACGACGTGGGCACCCATCAGGGCCTGGAAGAAGCGCGCAACGTGTTCGAGGGCCTCTCCAACCCGCGCAAGGAAATGATTGGCCGCCTGCTTGTCTGTTGCACCAGCGTCAAGACAGTGCGCCTCTTCCTGACCTGGGCGCGCGAGACCAAGGTGGTGGATGTCGCGGCCCTCCAGCAGCAGTACAAGCTGCCGGTCGGCAGCGACAAGCGCTGGATGACTCGCCTGAAAGACGGCACCTTGCTGAGCCTGAAACCGCATGGATAAGGCCTATGCCGATGCCGTGCGCTTGCTGCTGGCCGCCGCCCCAGAAGTGTTCGCCAACGACATCTTCGCGATGAAGGGCGGCACCGCCATCAATCTCTTCGTGCGCGACATGCCGCGCCTCTCGGTAGATATCGACGTGGTCTACACACCATGGCAGATCCCGCGCGAGCAGGCACTGGCAGCCATCGCCGGCGAGATCGATGCGATCGCCGGGCGGCTCGCAAAACGCGGCATGCGTACCCGCAAGGTGGCGAGCAAGGATCTCGGCGATACCAAACTGCTGATCGAAGACGCGGACAATCAGGTGAAGATCGAAGTCAATGCGGTTTTCCGTGGAACCGTTCTGCCAGTCGAGCGGCGCGCGCTGACGCCCAGAACGGCTGACATGTTCGGTGCTGAACTTGAACTGCCCGTGCTCGCCACGGCTGAACTCTACGGCAGCAAGCTCGTGGCCGCGATGGACCGGCAGCATCCCCGCGATCTGTTTGATGCGTGGCAGATGTTCACCGCCGGTGGTTTGTCGGACTCAACGGTGGAGTGCTTCGTCACCTACTTGGCCGGTCACAACCGGCCCACCCATGAGGTCCTGTTCGGCAACGACAAGGACATCGCTGATGAATACCGAAACACCTTCGTCGGCATGACTGCGGATCCGGTCATCCTTGAGACGCTGCTGGAAACGCGAGCGCGCCTGCGCGCGGAACTGCCGCAACGGCTGACCGGCGCGCAGCGACAATTCCTGACAGGCCTTTCACGCGCGCAGCCCGACTGGACCTTGCTGCAATGCCCGCATGCCGCCGATTTGCCGGCACTGCGCTGGAAGCTCGCGAATCTGCAGACATTCAGCAAGCGCCGCCCGCGGGATTTTGAACATCAAGCGAGGGCGCTGGAAACCAAACTGGGCTGAGGCTCGTTTGCTTGGCATGGGCAGACCGCCAATACGAA
>SESE01000270.1_pt1 | contig 22813 bp, 10 predicted proteins | sample 3171371 | NCBI WGS metagenome assembly SESE01 (sample SAMN06051881, study PRJNA518727) | freshwater metagenome | biome: subpolar coniferous forest; feature: holomictic lake; material: water; isolation source: holomictic Lake 442, 13 m depth | place: Canada: near Kenora, Ontario | collected... | reverse complement strand
GTTCCGATAAATTAACGCGGATTTTCTGACGGGCGTGCGCGTTGCGCGGCGGTGAGTTCCGCCGACTGCGCGCGGCAGGGTTGCCGGGTGTCCGCGCGCCTCGTAGAAACTGCCCGGGCCGGGTGTTCATAACGGAGGTTACGATGGCTATCAAAGTTGGTATTAACGGGTTCGGCCGCATTGGCCGCATGGCGTTTCAGGCTCTCTGTGATCAGGATCTGCTCGGCAAGGGCAAGGATCAAATCGATGTCGTGGCAGTCGTGGATATCTCGACCGACGCCGATTATTTCGCCTATCAGATGAAGTACGACTCGGTTCACGGCCGGTTCAAGCATGCCGTCACCACCAAGAAGAGCGACGTCGCCAAGGAAGAGGCCGACGTTCTGGTTGTCAACGGGCATGAGATCCGCTGCGTGATGGCCACCAAGGATCCCTCGCAGCTGCCGTGGAAGGCAATGGGCGTGGAGTACGTGATTGAGTCAACCGGTCTGTTCACCGACAGCGAGAAGGCCAAGGGCCACCTGGCGGCGGGCGCGAAGAAGGTGATCATCTCGGCCCCGGGCAAGGGCGAAGTGAAGACCCTGGTCATGGGCGTGAACGAGCAGGAGTACGACACGGCCAAGCACAATATTGTTTCGAACGCCTCCTGCACCACCAACTGTCTGGCGCCGGTCGTGCATGTGCTGCTCAAGGAAGGCTTCGGCATCGAGACCGGCCTGATGACCACCATCCACAGCTATACCGCCACGCAGAAAACGGTGGATGGCCCATCGAAGAAGGATTGGCGCGGCGGTCGTGCGGCGGCGATCAACATCATCCCGTCCTCCACCGGTGCAGCCAAGGCCGTGGGTGAAGTTCTGCCCGCCACCAAGGGCAAGCTTACCGGCATGGCGTTCCGCGTGCCAACCGCCGACGTTTCCGTGGTTGACCTGACCATTCGCACCGTCAAGGACACCTCGATTGAGGAGATCGATGCGGCGCTGAAGAAGGCCTCGCAGTCGTACCTCAAGGGCGTACTGGGCGTGACGGATGAAGAACTGGTCTCCTCGGACTTCATTCACGATGCGCGCTCTTCGATCTACGATTCGCTGGCCACTCTGCAGAACAACCTGAAGGGCGAGAAGCGCTTCTTCAAGGTCGTGTCCTGGTACGATAACGAGTGGGGCTATTCGAACCGCGTGATCGAACTGGTTCGATTCATGGCCGGCAAAGACAGCGTGAAGTAACGCCGTCGCAGCCATTCTGACGGGGCGGGTGGTAACGCCCGCCCCGTTTTTCACTCCCGTCCCTCAAGTCCCTCCCGTCCCGTCCCTCCCACCTCAGGAGCACTTCGATGACCAAGAAAACGTTGCGCGATGTCAATTGCAAGGGTCAGCGCGTACTGATGCGCGTGGACTTCAATGTGCCACAGGACAAGGTCACCGGCGCGATTACGAACACGTCGCGCATCGAGGCGGCACTGCCGTCGATCAAGCATGCGCTGGAGCAGGGCGCGGCCTCCGTGGTGTTGATGAGCCATCTGGGACGACCGGACGGGCAGAAGATTGCCAAGTTCTCGCTCAAGCCGGTGGCGGATGTGCTTCCCGGTCTGCTGGGCCGCCCGGTTAAGTTTCTCGACGACTGCGTCGGGCCTGCAGTGGAAGCGGCTTGTGCGGCCAGCGCAGTCGGTCACGGCGAAGTGATTCTGCTCGAAAACCTCCGCTTTCATATTGAGGAAGAAGGCAAGATCAAGAACGAGGACGGCACGTCGGTCAAAGCCGATCCAAAGTCGGTCGAAGCCTTTCGCGCGAGCTTGAGCAAACTGGGCGACGTGTATGTCAACGATGCCTTCGGCACGGCGCATCGCGCCCACTCGTCAATGGTCGGCGTCAACCTTCCGGTCAAGGTGGCAGGTTTTCTGATGGAGGCGGAACTGAACGCCTTCTCGGCCGTTCTCGAAAACCCCAGGCGCCCGCTCCTGGCCATTCTCGGCGGCGCCAAGATCTCGGACAAGATTCCGCTGATCAACAACCTGCTCGATAAGGCCAATGAGATCATCATCGGCGGCGGCATGGCCTTTACGTTCAAGAAGGTGTTGAACAACATGGAGATCGGCGCCAGCCTGTATGACGCCGAGGGTTCCAAGATGATCACCGAAATCATGGTCAAGGCCAAGGCCAAGGGCGTGCTGATTCACCTGCCCGTGGATTATATCTGCGGCGATAAATTTCCCAAGAAGCCCACCGACGAAGTCTCTGTGAAACCGGCAGACGATGCCTCCGGCATTCCGGCCGGCTGGCTGGGACTCGACGTTGGACCCAAATCCAATGTGATCTTCGCGGATGCCATTGCCCGCGCCAAAACCATTGTCTGGAATGGCCCGGCCGGCGTGTTTGAAGACGAGCGCTTTGCCACGGGAACAAAGATCATGGCCGACGCCATTGCCAAAGCCACGGCCGCGGGCGCGGTTTCGGTGGTGGGCGGCGGGGATACGGCCACGGCTGCCAAAAAGTTCAAGGTCGTGTCCAAGGTCACGCACTGTTCAACCGGCGGCGGTGCCAGTCTCGAATATCTGGAAGGTAAGGCGCTGCCAGGCGTGGTGGCCTTGAACGACAAGTAAGATTTCAAGGAATGCGAACTGCATCGCGCGTTGCGTCCAGACTTGCTTTGTGCAGGCGCTCTGGGCCATAATGATTCCCTTTTGCACACAGGAGCCTTTCGATGCGTACGAAGATTGTGGCTGGCAATTGGAAAATGAACCTGACGCCGGGCGATGGCGCGGCTTTGATTGCTGCGCTTCGCAAGGAGCTGGGCGACGGCGGCTGCCCGGCGGAAGTTGTCGTTTGCCCCCCGTTTACCGGTCTGGATGCGGCTGCCAAAGCGCTGACAGGGTCCAAAATCGGTTTGGGCGCGCAGAACATGCACGGCGAGGCATCCGGTGCCTTTACCGGCGAAGTTAGCGTCGCCATGCTGCAGGCCTTGAATGTGCGGTATGTCATCCTCGGGCACAGCGAGCGGCGGACCCTCTTCGGCGAAACCGACGCCATGGTCAATGGTAAAGCCAAGGCGGCGATCGCGGCCGGCCTTACGCCGATCGTTTGCGTGGGCGAAACGCTGGCCGAGCGTGATGCCAATAAGACCGACAAAGTGGTCACAAATCAGGTGCGCGACAGTCTGGCCGGGCTCGGCGATGACCTGCGCAAGGTTGTGGTTGCCTATGAGCCGGTCTGGGCGATCGGCACCGGCAAGACGGCTTCGCCGGCGCAGGCGCAGGAAGTGCATGCGCTGATTCGGCGCGTGCTGTCAGCTATTTCCGATGGCCAGACGGCCGCCGGAATCCGGATTCAGTATGGCGGCAGCATGAAGCCGGAAAACGCGAAAGAATTGATGAGCCAGCCGGATATTGACGGCGGGCTGATTGGCGGCGCGGCGCTCAAGGCAGATGCGTTTGCGGCAATTGTCCGCGGCGCCTGGTAAGGAGAATTCAATGCATTTTCTGACCGTTCTATTGACCATTGTTGAGGTTGTGGTTTGCCTGCTGATCATCGGCCTGGTCCTGATCCAGCGCAGCAAGGGGGAGGGGCTCAGCGCAGCCATCAGCGGCGGCATGGGCGAAGCCATCTTTGGCGCCAATGTCGGCAACGTGGTGACGCGCACGACGGTCGTGCTGGGCATCGTGTTTCTGGTCAATACGATTGGGCTGACGCTGCTGATGACCAACGCGCGTAGTCGCGGCACCGGTTCGGTCATGGACGATCTGGCCAAGCCGCCGGTAAATCGCGAAGCGCCCGGCATGCCAGGCATCGGTCCGGGCGTCGTGCCTGCGCCGGTTCTGCCGTCTGTACCTTCCGCCGCGGCTCCGGTTGCTCCCGCTCCGGTTGCGCCCGCTCCGGTTGCGCCGGTGGCGCCAGCTCCTGCCGCGCCGTAAGGTGCAGGGTCTGTCCGGACGCGAGCCATCACCATCACATGCACGAACCGTGACGTGTGATCATCCTTTCAGGAGCGCTAGATCATGTCCTTGAACATTGTGCGTGAGATTGATGACCGTGTGCCGGTGCGGCATGTGCTGGCGAGCGTGTCGGACAAGACCGGCCTGGAAACGCTGATCCCCGGCCTGATTGCCGCGTGCCCGGATGTCAAGATCTACTCGACCGGCGGCACCTTCACGGCCATTCAGTCCATGCTGGGTTCCGGCTGCCGCAACCTGGTTTCGGTTTCCGACTACACCGGGCAGCCGGAGATGCAGGGCGGCCTGGTAAAGACGCTCGACTTCCGGATCTACCTCGGCTTGCTGAGCGAAACCTACAATCCGGCGCACCGTGCGGATTTGGCACGCGTCGGCGCCGTGCCGTTCGACCTGGTGGTGGTAAACCTGTATCCGTTTCAAAAAGCCGTCAGCCAGGCTGGCGTCACGCCGGAGGAGGCCCGCACCCACATTGACATTGGCGGCCCCTGCATGGTGCGCGCCTCGGCCAAGAACTATCTGCGTGTGGCATCCCTCACCGATCCTGCCGATTACGCCAGCGTGCTGGAGGAGCTTCGTTCGCAGCGCGGCACACTGGGGCTGAAGCTGCGCTTCCAACTCATGCAAAAGGCGTTTCGCCATACGGCCGCGTACGATGCCGCGATTGCCAGCTTTTTCGGGTCCGTGGTTGATACGACCGTTGGCGCGACCTACACGCGCCATTGACCTATGATTGACCTGCACATTCATTCCACGCACTCGGACGGCAGCGAGACCCCGGAGGCGCTGGTCGCGCTCGGCGCGCAGGCCGGGCTGAAGGCCATGGCGCTGACCGACCATGATAATGTGCATGGCGCCGCGATTTTTCTCCAGGCATGTCGCCAGCACCGGATCACGGGCTTCACGGGCGTGGAGATCAGCGCGGAAGTCCCGTCCGGCACGCTGCACATCCTCGGGTATGGCGTGGACCCGACGCATCGCGAACTCCTGCACCACCTCGATCGCGTGCTCGACGGCCGTGAATGGCGGAACGAGCAGATTTTGGAGCGGCTGCAGAAACTTGGCTTTGCGCTGGATTGGGCGGAAGTGGCATCACTGGCCGGCGAGGATGTGGTGGGCCGGCCGCATTTTGCCCGCGCGCTGCAGAACCGCGGCTTTGTTTCCGGCACGCAGGAAGCGTTCGACAAATACCTGGCCAAGGGCAAGCCTGCCTATGTTGACCGCTACCGCCTCCTGCCGGCAGATGGCATCCGCCTGATCCGCGCGGCCGGCGGCCTGCCGGTCATGGCCCACCCTTTCACCTGGATCGCCGCAGACGCGGCTCTGGAGCCGGCGCTGGTCGAGTTGATGGCGCAAGGTCTGGGCGGCATCGAGGCCTACTACCCGGAATATGCTTCCGAGCGGACCGTGACCTATCTGCGCATGTCCCGCAAACTCGGTCTGGTAGTGACCGGCGGCACGGATTTCCACGGCGCCGCCAAGCCTGAAACTTCCCTGGGCACCGGCGCCGGAAACTTTCAGGTGCCGGACAGCCTGCTACCGCCACTGCTCGCCGCACTCCCCTCACGCGCCGGTGTGGCGGAAGCCTAGAAATCTGTCGGACTTAGGGCTTTTTCCAAAAAGATCGACCAGACCAAGCCGTAAGTTTTCAACGGCCAACGTGCAACGTGCAACGTCCAACTTCCAACGCCCAACGGAACTTCGTGCAGACTGGGCGCCCCGTTTCGTTGACTTGCCTTGGGTAGAGACGGCTATATGCCGTCTACTTGCAATGGGTCTGATCATGACTAGACATAATTTTCGAGAAATGTCCTATACACCTTATGAGACTTTTGATAAAAAGTCGGCTTTTTAAATCGTATTAATAGCCCGGTTGTTGCCGTTCCGCCGATTAAATGTGTGGCATTTCGTCCAGCCATGCAGGAGGTAACCGAAGACCATGTGCATGCGTGTATCGTTGCGTTTTTGGTTGGCTGGCGGTTTTCTGCTGTCCTTGTTCCTGCCTCAGGCGATTATCAGCGGCGAAAGGGTTAGCTGTAGCGAAAGCAACCCGCCACCGTCCACTGTATCCGACGCCCATGCACAGAATCTCGCACTCTTCCCCTGGGGTGAGCCGCGGTATACCGAAAGTTCACAGAACACGTTTCCGCGCCCTGCCTGGGTGCAGGGCTCCGGCAATTCTGGCGGAATTTTGGTTACGAATGATGCCTGGTTTGGCTGGCAACCCGCGCTGACCGACTGGCATCCCGGTCTCGCTTCCAATCGTCTGCTGATCCATCTGGACCGCGCGTTGATCACCAACAACCTCTGGATCGCCGTGGCAGGTTCCGCCGAATCCAACGCCACGCTTTTGGCCGGATTGCTTGACGCCCAGTTGCTCCATGTCGCTGATCCCGTCGTGTTGCACGTCACATCCGCGAGTGCTGTCGATTCGCCAGCCATGAGCGGAGTCGAATGGCTCACCAACACACTCGACCTCATCAGAAACCCGTCTGCCCGTGTTATCGCGCTCTCTACCACCAACGGCCTGATGCGCATCTACTGTACGGCGCTCTTGCCAATCAGCACTGCTGTGCAGTCGCAGCCTGTGTCGACATCCGCTGTAACACCTGCCACGCGTGTCGTTGTCGCTGCGACTGGCGTACCAGCCGGCAGCGGCTCGTCGCTATCTGCTGCTGCTGCTAATAGCACGGCCCAGACGCCCAATGTCACCCCACCCGGTGGACCTCCCGAGACCCCACCCGGCGGCCCTCCCGATGCTCCGCCCGGTGGCCCTCCCGATACCCCGCCCGGTCTCGCGATCGGTCCGCGCACGTGGTACGTCAATGCCGACACAGGCGACGATGTGGGGCGCGACGGTTCCGCCAATGAAAACAGCGCGAAGTCCGCGTCCGGCCCCAAGCGCACCATTGCTGCCGCGCTGGCTAATGCCGCGCCTGGAGACACTCTTGTTGTTGCGGCCGGGACATATTCGGGCCGCGTGAATTTTGATGGCATCCGCCTGATTACAAACGGACGCGTGGTGCTGCCATAAAGTGGGAAATGAAGAAGAATGCCCTTACGGGCACACTACAAACGGGTTGGTCCTGTGAGCATGCCGTTTGTAGTGACGCCGTAAGGCGTTTCTGCGCAGGAGAGGCACTTTGAAAAAACGAATGTTGTCCTTTGTAATAAACCATCCCCAACAGCTTTCCCGTCCCGGGAAATCGCGCGAGAACACTATGATGCAAATACGCACCATTCGCCCTGTTGCCAGCGCACTCGGTACGCTCGGCCTACTTGGTGCCATCTTCTTCACCACACCGGCCCGCGGCGATTTGCTGACCGACTATGTCACCGCCACCAATGCGACGGCCGTCAACTCATTCGCAGGGAGCCTAACGGTTGGCAAAGGAATGTTGGTCGGCAGCAGCCTGAGACTGGGCAGGCCGCAGGCCACGGGCGGCTTGCTGACATACGCCAACGGCCGGGAGATTCATACCTTCCTGTCTAACGGCACACTGACGTTCTCAGCTGCCTGCACAGCCAGATGCCTTGTCGTTGCCGGTGGTGGTGGCGGCGCACGCACCATCAATTCAAATGGATCCGGCGGCGGTGGCGGCGGCGGCGTGGTTTGTACGACGCTTGTCGTGGCCGCACAATCTTATGTGATTTCGGTTGGCGCGGGCGGCGCGGGTAAGACGGGCGCGTCCGGTAGCGGCCGACCTGGTACGAATTCGGTATTCGCTACGCTGATGGCCTACGGCGGAGGCGCGGGGGCACAGAGCGCTGCGGGCGGCAACGGCGGTTCCGGCGGCGGCGGCGCCAATGGGAATGCCGGCGGCGACGCTGATTATATCGCCCCCCGTCAGGGCTATGACGGCGGCAGTTCCGTGGCGAATACTGGCGGTGGCGGCGGTGGCGGCGGAGGTGTCGGCGGTAGCGGCGCTGCAGGTATCGGCGGCAACGGCGGCGTCGGTTTCGCGTGCGATATCTCCGGAACCAACACGTACTACGCCGGCGGCGGCGGTGGTGGCGCAAGCACGTGCGGCACCGGTGGCCTCGGTGGTGGTGGTGAAGGGTCGGCTACCACGGTTGGCGTGGATGGCGCGGCCGGATTCGGCGGCGGTGGTGGTGCAGGTTGGAACAGCAAGAACGCCGGATCCGGCGGATCCGGCATTGTCATCATCAGTTTGCCGATAGATGTTAATAGCATCGATGTTGCCGCTGCCGTGACAACCGTGCAGACCGCGGCCACCACGGCGCAATCCGCTGCGAGCAGCGCTGCTGCGGTTGCTGCAACCGCGCAAACGACCGCCAACAATGCCGCAACCGCAGCCACGACAGCGCAAACCACGGCCGGCGCTGCGCAAGCCACCGCGAACAGCGCCTCGACGACTGCAACCACAGCGCAGATTACCGCGAACAGCGCATCGAACACAGCCAAGACAGCCCTGACCGCGGCCACCACGGCGCAAACCGCTGTGAGCAATGTTGCGGCGGTTGCTGCAACCGCGCAAACGACCGCGAACATTGCCTCGAACACGGCCACGACAGCTCTGACCGCGGCCACCACGGCGCAATCCGCAGCGAGCAGCGCTGCGGCAGCTGCTGCTGCCGCGCAAACGACCGCGAATAATGCCTCAACCGCAGCCACGACAGCGCAAACCACGGCCGGCACTGCGCAAGCCACCGCGAACAGCGCCTCGACGGCGGCAACTACAGCGCAGGCCACCGCCAACAGCGCATCGAACACAGCCACGACAGCCCTCACCGCGGCCAACACGGCGCAATCTGCTGCGAGCAGCGCTGCTGCTGCTGCTACTGCCGCGCAAACGACCGCTAACAATGCCTCAACCGCAGCCACGACAGCGCAAACCACGGCCGGCACTGCGCAAGCCACCGCGAACAGCGCCTCGACGGCGGCAACTACAGCGCAGGCCACCGCCAACAGCGCATCGAACACAGCCACGACAGCCCTCACCGCGGCCAACACGGCGCAATCTGCTGCGAGCAGCGCTGCTGCTGCTGCTACTGCCGCGCAAACGACCGCTAACAATGCCTCAACCGCAGCCACGACAGCGCAAACCACGGCCAGCACTGCGCAAGCCACCGCCAACAGCGCCTCGACGGCGGCAACCACAGCGCAGGCCACCGCCACCAGTGCATCAAACACGGCCACGACAGCCCTGACCGCGGCCAACACGGCGCAATCCGCTGCGAGCAGTGCCGTTGCGGCTGCTGCAGCCGCTCAAACCACGGCTAACACGGCCCAGGTCGCTGCTACGAATGCACAGCAAATTGCCACCACCAAGCTCTCCACCAACGGCTCCGGCGCGCAGCTCACCGGCATCACTGTCGACCGGGTTGCTGGCGCAGTATCCTCGAATGCACTCTCTCAATCCTTCCTCAATGTCGGCCCCTTTGGGGACGTTCTCATGGGCTGCTACACCAATCGCGGCCAGTAATCCGTCACCCACCTTCCGCGAAGACGCACCCATGAAAAGACTAACACAGCTCACTCAGATACCCCGGGCGCCACTCGGCCCTGAGCTCGCGGCCGAAGGGCTTCACGCACGGGCATACACCCCCCCCGTAGTCGGGACGCCATCATGCCCGCGCGCGGAGCGCCCGGGCCACCTTTTCGCTCGGGCTTTATGGCGGACCTTGACCACGGCCTTGCTGCGCAGGTGGCCCGGCCGCTCCGCGGGCGGGCAATTGCCATCATCTCGCCATTTCCTTCAACAATCGTCGTTTCTTGTTCGATATTCTGCGGTTCTCACGCTCCTCGCCCTTGCTTTATTCACCACGCTCTCTCTCGCCGCTCCTCCTGCTTGGTGGACCACCCGTGGCGTGCTGGCCACCAACGCCGCTTCTATCAACGACTATGCTGCTGCCAACCTAGGCCAGCTCAAATGGTTTGCTACCAATGCGCTGACCGAGTTTGACGCCCAGCTCAGTGCGTCGGGCGGCGCCGGCGCCCCCTTGCGCAGCCGCGTGGCAACCTTGTGTGCCGCCACGGGCAGCGACTACCGCGCCATTAATCTTGGCATGCTCAAGAACACGGCTGCGCCGTTTTATGACCGTCTGGGCAGCAGCTACCCCTGGTCCGGATCCGGATACCCCGCAAAAGACTTTGCTGTCGTAAACCTCGGCCAGCTCAAAGGGACATTCGATCTCAATGTGCTGAACATCACTACGAAGCAATTCAGCCTGAATCTTTCCGCATCCGGTGCTCCGGCCACGTTTAATCTGCCTGCGATTGGCTGGTATCCAGGATACTCGCAGGTGTCGATCCAGGCAATTCAAGGTGATTTCTACAATTCGTTCCGCAATTGGAAGGATCTGGATTCGGGATCAAATCTGTTTGTCAATCCGGTCACTATCCTGATGAAAACCAATCGCTCGTTCTTAGCCGAATTCACGGCATTGACCAACGGACTTGTCCTCTATTATTCGTTTGACCGCCAAGTCAATGGCACCATTCCGAACGAAGCCGGGACGGGTTGGAACGCGACTAGCTTTGCCGCGCCCACCAATGCCGGGAAAGTGGGCGGCGCGGCTTATGTGCGGCGCGATCCGAATGTCGATAGCGCTATTCATGTGAATCAGTGGTGGCCGGACGAGAATAATGAGATTACGATTTGCACTTGGTTTAAATGGAGCGGAGCGTATACTTTCGGGATCGATTATGTTTTGTATGAATTGATGTCGCAGGAGCAGTATATGCCTTCATATCCCAATAATAATGTACACATGAATTACGATTGGGAAGCTAATAAGTGGTACTTAACGTCTGACATGAACAACCATGACAGCTACAGCGGAACAGAAATAGTTCCCAATACTTGGTATTTTGTAGCTGTCGTTTATGATTGGACATTTGAATCATTAAATTCGTGCTCTCTGTACGTAAATGGAAGCCTAACGGAGTCTGTTAACTCTTTTATGGCCTCGCAGATCTCCGGTATGAGCATTGGGGCGGCGTGTGACACATCTGGATGGGGGGTAAATGGCTTGATCGACGAGTTCATGGTCTACAATCGCGCGCTATCCGCAGGTGAAATCACGCAGCTTTATCAGAAAACCGTGCCAAACATGTTGTCTGTCACGACCTACAACACGCCCGTGCCATCCAATCAACCTTCCGGAACGTATTTCGAGCTTTCGCAAACTGGCGTCCTGAAACGTTGCGGCTATGCCACCGATGGCGTGCCGGTGTCCTGCTTGGTCAACTCCACCGTCAAACTCGCCGTGCCCGGCGATTACGTGCTGCCTGGCGGCAATGAGCGCCGGATTCTGCTGGCATATTCCGGCACCGGCCAGTTTGCCGCCGGAGGCGTCTCAAATGTCGTGCTGCTCCCCAGCCTCACCCAATATTCCACCGTCTCTTGGCGCTGGCAGACCAACTACTGGGCCAATCTGCTGGCCAGCGGCGGTTGCGGACGCCTCAGCACCAATTCCGGTTGGTATCCCACGGGTACGATTCTCACAAACCTGACTGCCATGCCGGATCCTGGCGCGAATTTCATTCAATGGACTGCGGGTGTGTATACAAACAACCGGTTTATCAATCCGTTCAATCTGCCCATCAATTCGCCAACCAATGTCACGGCGCAATTCAGTGCGACTCAGGGTTGGCTGGTTGTGAATTCGCTCTATGGTGCACCCAATCGCGCGCGCGGCACCAATATCGTCGACTATGGCATGAATACCGCCAGTGTCGCCACCGACACCCGCGGCACCACCCAGTACGTCTGCGTCGGCTGGGCTGGCTCCGGCAGCGTCCCTGCCGTTGGCAGCACCAACACCGTCACGTTCAACGTAACCACCAGCCCCTCTGCCATTACCTGGCAATGGGCCACCAACTATTTCGTCACTACAGGCGTCACGCCTTCCAGTTATGGCAGCGTCAGTAATAACCTCGGCTGGTATCGCCTCGGCGCTACGGCCACAGTCACGGCTGTGCGGACTTCCAGCAGCCTCTTCCGTAGCTGGACGGGTACCGGCATCACACTTGCCGGTGTCAGCAACAACAATCCGCTTACCTTTGTCGTCACCAACCCGGTCTCCCTGATTGCCAACTTCGACACCTCCGGCCCGCTCACGATCCAGACCCTCTACGGTGCGCCGTCACCTGGCACAACCAACATCAACTACGGCAATCCCGTCACTGCATCCATCTCTTCCCCGGTCGTTTCCGGTGGCACCACCCAGTACGTCTCCCTGGGCTGGACCGGCACCGGCAGCGTGCCACCCGGCGGTGTGTCCAATTCGGTCTCCTTCACGTTCGCCCAGCCATCCTCGATCAACTGGTCGAAATGGGCCACCAACTACTACGTCTCGCTGGGCGTTACGCCATCCACAACTTTCGGCAGCGTGACTGGCAGCCCCTCGGGCTGGTATCGTCTCGGCGCCACAGCCACAATTACGGCTGTGCGGTCGCCCTCCGGCTTGTTCCGGAATTGGACCGGATCCGGCATCTCGTTGGCTGGTGTCAGCAATAACGCAACCCTGACTTTTGTCGTTACGAATGCGGTCTCCCTGACCGCCAACTTCGACACCAGCGGACCGCTCATAGTTCAGACCGTATACGGCACGCCGGCACCGTATCCGACTGGGACTACAACCCTCGATTATAATACCCCTGTCACTGCCTCCATCTCTTTCCCTGTCGTTTCCGGCGGCACCACCCAGTACGTCTCCCTGGGCTGGACCGGCACCGGCAGCGTGCCCCCCAGCGGCGTGTCCAATTCGGTCGCCTTCACGTTCTCCCAGCCCTCCTCGATCAACTGGTCGAAGTGGGCGACCAACTACTTGATCTCCGCCAAGGCGCGGTATTATACGTCCAATCCCAATCCCACACTGCAGGATGGCGGCGGCATCATTAGCAATAACTTGGGCAGTGTCAGCGCATCCGCAGGCTGGTGGTACGGTCGAGGATCCAATATCGCCCTGACAGCCATCCCCGCCGAGAACTGCTTCTTCCTGTGCTGGATCGGTTCGCATTTCAATTTGAGCACGAATCCGAGCATCCCGCTGTTTTCCGTAACAAACCCAGTCTCGCTCACGGCCGTCTTTGCGCTCGATTCCGACGCCGATAGCATCCCGGATTGGTGGGAAAATCGCTATGGTTTGAACCCGTACGACCCTTCCGACGCCAATGAAATGCAAAACTTCAACGGCACGAACAATCTCACGGCCTATCAGCAGTATGGCACGAATTACAACGTGATTACTCTTCCAACAAACGCCCCCCCGCCATCGATGGATAGCGATGGTGACGGCATCCCCAACTATTATGAAGCCCTTTTCTTCGGCACAGACAGTTTTGGACGCGACTTGGATAACGACGGCCTTACAGATGGCGACGAACTCTTTATCTATGGCACAAACCCATTGCTCGTCGATACCGATGCCGGTGGTGTTCCTGATGCATGGGAGGTGGCCAATGGTCTCAACCCCCTGAATGCCGCAGACGATACGAGCCCGTGCCCGCTTGTACTCTTCACAATGAGCGGTACGACAATTGCTGTCTCCGCTACTTCTTGTTCGCTTACCAGTTCCGGTTATGTGTACTGCGTGTCAGGCTCAGCGACAGTGCTGACAAGCACCACTAGCGAGGTTAGCACGCTCTGGAGCTACTTGTCGGCGTACAGCAGTTCATTTGATACGGACAGCGATGGCCTCGTGGATTGCCCGTCTGTGGAAACGCACGTAGTCCCGGTGGTCGAGTACCGCTCCTTCTGGCTCCCATCTTCCCACAGCTTCACCTTTGCCAATCCCACCCTCTCTGGATTCTGCCGGAACGAGGCATCGACCACAAATACTGTTCGTGTGGATTCGAACGGTGACGGCTTCTCCGATGCCATGGAGATCTTTGCCGGGCGCAACGCGATTTCATCCAACAGTTGCGCGGTGTTCACCAACGACTACGCCGTACTGGCCGTCTCCGTTGCCCGTCCCGGCAGTGGCAAGTGGGGCGTGCACATGCGGGCGCCTGGGAATGTCGTGTTTGCTGCCGCTGCAAACCCCTCTGCCAATGGCTTCGGCTACGCCTGCGTGCCACGTGCTGCCGGCCCTGCGAGCATCAGCTTCTCGCTCGCCTATACAAACTCTGCCCAGCTCGGTTCGCCCTATGCCGTTGACTTCCGCCTGGCCCCGGGCGGCGGACGTTTCGACTGGGTCATCGACCCTGCAGTCAGCGCCCCTGTTTCAGGCGATTACCCGGCTTCATCCAATGCCCTCGTGAGTTGGGGATTTGCAAAGCCGAGTTTCAGCATGGGTGCCACACCATTCGTAAAATGGGCAGACACAAACTTGCACCCCATTGCCATTACGCTCATGCCGTCAAATGCACCCTTTGGCTCGCTGACATTGCATGTCGCCACGAATGCCGGAGGGGGATCGATCGCCATCTTTACCAATCGCACCGCGTCGACGCCCATCCCGTTGCCATTCACATGGACCAACAACATCCCCGCAAGCCTCTGGGTCAAGGGTATAACCTGGAGCGCCAGCAATGACGACGTGGCGGTTGTGGGAGTGTATAGCAATGCGCTCCTGTCGCCCCAGTTAACCAATCGGCTTACCCTGACTGTGGCGGATGCCACAATCCTCTGGGCCCATAAGTATGCAGTGGCGAACAGCACGAATGAAGACGGCACAGCCCAGATCCAGTTCCATTTGGCGCCAGCTACGGTTGGCAATGCTGTCTCAGTGCAATTGAAGCATCCGGATGGAAGCACGGAATGGGCATATTCCTCCTCGCTTACCGGCAGAGTGTATACGGTTGGGGCTTCAAATGTGCCGTCCGATTTCTATTCCTTAACATTGAACTGGGGCGGCATCGAAACGACTTATATCCATAACATTGCGTTTGTCAGCGCAAGTGTCGAACTCGTGACGAAAAATCTTTCTCCCACGGGTGTGATCATCACCGCGACATCCGTGTCCACATCGCACGTGACCAGATTTACGCGCACCTATTTGTCTAGCTGGAGCAATACGATTGATGTATTGACTTCCGAGAATTTGCAGCGACTGGAAAAGGTCGTTTTTTCGAATGCGTGGTATGATCCGAATCTTACTTTTTCAACTTTGTTTTACACAAACAGCGTCTTCACGTTGGAACCATCGCCTGAGCGGCTGGCCAGGGTGGAGTATGATAATGTTCCCGCCAGCATCACCAGGCAGAAGGATTGTCGCGAACTGTTCCCTACGTGTACGGTCCGTGCGGTGCTCTCGCCTGCCCAGATCAAGGGTACTGGTACTGTGGAGTTTGTCGTGCGCAGCATTTCCAGTAACATGGTTGTTGCAACCGACAAGCCGGCGTGGACTGTGCCTGCTACGCTGGCGCCCACCACGTTCTCCAACGTGCTGGCGAATACAAACCTGAACTACATTTCGGTTAAATGGACTCTCCCGCCGGATCCGATGCGGTGGGTTTGTGCGTCAGCTAACCAAACGCCCTTCCTGCAATCTTTTGATCAAGAGACATCAAGCGCCGAATCCGAAATCAACAAGGTGACGACCGAACTTGGCAAGTTCACACCTTCCAATGTCGCATGGAGTGTTGCTGGTGCCTCTGGCATCTTTGGCACGCCCAGTGCGCCAGCTACCAATATGCCGTACCGATGGACCTTTACAAATGAATGCGTCACATCGGCTACTGTCTCAGTCTTCTGGCTTCTGAATGGCATCCCCTGTTCAAATCAGGTCAGCGTGATGATTGCGAACGAGCCCTTGACGCTGACGCCGCCTCTGATCTTTACACCAGCATACTCGCGGGACGTCTTCCTGGCCTTCCAGCATGCGATGCCGGATGGGTTTGAGGGGAAGATCTCAATTACTCCTGATGTAAATTTGAATTTCTGGTACGACTACTACTATCCTTCCGAGGCGCGAGCGTATAGCATGTATGATGAAGATTGGAATGTTTCCGGGAGTTGGACGTACACGAATACCGGACTGGTCATCAATGTTTGGGTGCCAATGGCGCTGCCTTACACGGTGGCTTCTGACAGTGGTCGCTGGCTCACACGTACCCCCCCCGGTTGCTCGACCGTCTACGTCTGCAACGTCTCCCAGACCGTGGACAAAACGTCGCCTGCCGATAACGCTATGCCCGGTGCCATCGTCTTTCGGAGTTTGTCCACCAGCGACTGCTCACGCCTGGTGCCGGTGACCCTCGACCTGCAGCCCACCACGGTTCCGTATGGCAGTGTCACGCTCACGCTCAGCGGCGCTGCCACCAACTATCTGGTCTGGACAAACTCCGCCAAGCGCGGCATACCCTTTAATAGCTCTACCAACTGGCCTGCCACGCAACCGCTCCCCAGGCTCTATATCGAGGGTGTCACCACCAGCTCCGTCCCCCGCGATCTCGACTGGATTCTTGCCTATCGCACCAACCTGAGTGTCGGTGTCCCGGTGGTGACCAACTTGCTGCGCACCACGGTCGTGGAGGCACGGCTCGATGCGTATGGGCCGGATAAGACGAATCTGCTGACCCATGACCAGAAACGCATCCCGGGCATCGTCCTCTCACGGAATGCGGTGGACGCTGACCGCGACGGCCATCGCGACGATTTGGATGCGCGGTTCAACGGCCCGGCAGATTCCAATGGCATGGCCATGGTGGTTTTCCGCAAAATGCCTGGCATTACCAACTTTGTCGGCCTTTCAGATGTTTCCGTCACAGTCTCCGGCCCCGTCCGCCTCTTCCGCCTGAATGCCACCAACAATGAGCCCTGCGTGCTCTCCTGCAGTGATGAGGACATCCCATCCTCCCTAAATATCGCCTCGCAGATCAGCACCGGCGACGTCCGCATGCTCGTCGAAGGCTGCGCCCCCGGCATAGCCACCATTACCCTGAAACTGGGCTCTGTGACTGGCGATTCCGTAAACGTCACCATCCTCCCCGTTCCCTCGGATAGCGACGCCGACGGCATCTGCCAACACGCCGGCGGCTCCCTGACAATACCCGAGGTCACCTGCATGGACCCTCTCACGCTGCTCGCCTCGACTTCTGTGCAGCTGGGCTGCGGCTCCCTGCCATGTGGCCTCTCGGCAGCCGCATACCTGACCGCTTGGCATGTTCCTGCCTGTGACCCCACCTTCCTCCGCCAGAACGTCTGCAACCTCGACACCCGTGTTCTTCCGACCACCGGCGATGGATTCCTTCGTGTGCTGCGCCCCAATGGACGCGTCGTTTCTTTCGATACCACCAACGGCCTGCCGCAAATGCCAGATCTCGGTCGCACCTATCGGCTCGTCATTGCCTCCGGCAATTACGTTCTCGTGTTTGCTTCTGGGTACAAGCACTATTTCGATCTGTCTTCTGGTGCGCTGGTCAAGGTCGAGGATCCCAATGGCACTCAGTTTGCGACCAGTCATGCCAATTGGCCCAGGATCACCACGCGCAACGCCGCTTCGTATGCCACCCAGGTCAGCTCCTCTGACTATGGCACCAACGGCGCGCTTGCATGCACCATTGCCTACGATGTCAGCAACCAACTCGCCTCCGTTGTCTCCGACTACACCACCGTCACCTTTACCAATCTGAGCAACACTTGCACCATCAAAACCGCGGTTGGTGCGGATTCGCACATCACAACCCTGACACCTGCCGCCAAACCCACCACAATCAGCCGCAACGGCCTGCTCTCGGAGTCCTGGAGTGTTAATGGCACGGTCGTATCTTGCGTCCGGAATGACACCGCCCAGACCGACTACACACTTGCCAGCGACCTCATCAGCGACCTCCTCGGTGATCGCGTGATCAAAGTGACATCCTACGGTTCCTATTCCGGCGGTATTGCTGAAATCGCCACCTCCTACCGGGCCCAGACCAATTCCGCCGCCCCCGGCTTTGGCCAGGTCCAGTGGATCATCGCTCCGGCTGGCGGCTATACCTATCTCGACTACGACGCGTCCAACCGCGTGATCAACACGCTCTGCAGCATCGGCAGCAACTGCTTGGACCGCACGCGCGATGATGCCGCAGTCACCGCGCCGCCTCCCCCCGACCCCGCCACCTGCCGCCAGACCACCTTCGACTACACGCCTCAAGAAGGCGACATGAAAAATCCCGCGGACTACAACCGCCCGCGTATCATCGCTTCGTACTATCAGGGCACACAGGTCGGCAAAGAGTTCCACGTCTATGCCGACAATATACGCGAAACCCAAGTCGCTACCAACCTCGCTGCAGCCTGTAACGCCGATGGCAACCTCAAGACCCGTGTCACGTTCGACCCGGGTTGCCCTGGGTTCGTGCTCTCCAGCGTCGACCCCTGCGGTACAACCACCACCTTTGCCAATACGACGGACGGCACTGGCGTGAAAGTCGTTTCATCCGTCGCTGGCGATCCCGTGGGCGAGGGGACTATCACCTGGCGCGATTCCCATGGCTGGGTCTTGCGTACCGACCGCGCCGCTGGCGGCACGTCTTACGGCATGCTCTCCACCAATACGTTCGATTCCCTTGGTAATCTCCTCACCACAGCCTACCCGGATGGCCGCAGTGACCTGTTCCGCTACTCCCCCTGGGGCGCCTGCGTCCTGAGCAGCAACCGTGAAGGCGTGGTCTCCACCTTCCTGCACGATGCACTCCTGCGCACGACCAACGCGGTTGTGAATGGCGTCACCACCCGCTACGCCGACTTCGATCCCTTCGGCAACGCCCGCATTATCAGCACCTTTGGCCAGGGGACCGAGATCCAGACCGTCACCCGCGTCTACGACAACGCCGGACGCCTCCTCTCCGAAACCGCCCCCTTCACCGGCATGACCACCTATGACACGATCCTCGACGTTCCCGATGGCCCGGGGAGCGCTTCCGGCAGCCTCTTCGTCACCACCCGTGGCGACCGCTCCGTCACCAACGAAACCTACCGCGATGGCACCTCCGCCGGAGTCTATGGCTCGGCCACGCACCCGGTCGCTTACCAGACCGGCATCACCAGCGGCAAACTCTTCACCGCCACAACCCAGTTCCCGACGATCTGGACAACCAACGCCCTGGTCACGCCTTCGTCTGCCGCCATCCATCGAACCGTTACTTCCACAATCGATTTTGCCGGTCGCGCGGACGCCTCCCTCAACGCCGATGCCACCGCCGTTGCCTTTACCACCGACCGTAACGGCCGTACCACCTGCCACAAGGACGAGTGCGGTAACCTGAACTTCCTCGAGTATGACGTGGCCGGACGCCTGAGCCGCACCTACACGGACATGAACAGCAACAAGGTCTGCGACGCCGGCGACAAGTGGACCCGCAGGGTGTACACCTACACGAACTTCTGCAGCCAACCGGTCTTCCGAACCGATGTCTATCATGCGGACATCGGCAGTAATGAACTGTTTGTTGGCAGTGTCTTGGCGCGCATCGATGGAAAGGGGACCTGGACGATCGATCCTTTCGGCAAGACAACGCGCGCTGATACCGCGTATACTGGGGCCGAGCGCAAAACAACGATTGCGCTCCCGGATGGCACCGTAGCCGAGACAATCAGCGTGAGCAATCTCGTAAAAAGCGTCAAAGGTGCAACCGATCAGGCCCCAACGACCATCCAGAAGGATGGTTTCCTGCGCACATCGGCTGTCACTGACCCCCGCAAGGGCACAACCGCCACGACATATCCCCCCGGCACGTCCACCGCCACAAACCGCATCACGGTTTCATCCCCGGACGGCACGACGACCACCGTACGGGACCAACACAATCAACTCGTGCAGGTTACGTTGCCCGACGGCGTCACGGAAAAGCGCGCATACTACGCCACCGGCGAGCCGCAACGTGTCTCCGGCGGCCATGATCTGCCCCAGACCTTCGATTGGCTCGCAACGGGTGAGCAAACTGCGCTGAGCACCTTCCGCAACTTCAGTGCCTCGGCACCATCCGGTGGATTTGACGGCGTCTCCGACACCACCCGCTGGGAGTACAACCTGCAGCGTGGCTGGCCGGAAGCCAAGGTTTATTCCGACGGCACCCGCCACACGTTTGGCCATGCGCCCAACGGCTGGCTGAGGTCTTACATCAACGCGCGAATGATCACCGCCGCTTACGGACGCGACGCAGCCGGCCAGTTGTGCACCAAGCTCTTCTCCGACGATACGCCCGGCGTGACCAACACCTGGAACCAGCGCGACCTCGTGATCGCCGTGCAAGACGCCGCAGGCCTGCGCACCAATGTGTTCGATGCCGGCAGCCGTCTGCTCTCAACCGTTGTGAGCGGCCCAGCCAGCCACGCCCTCACGATCACCTACGCCACCAACTCCGACGAACGCGCGAATTTGTCGCTGATATTGAACAGCTCCAACGTTTTCACAATCAATTACACGTTTGACAGTTCGGGCCGACTGGCGTCCCTCTCAACCAGGAACCAGGAACCAGGAACAACGAACCTTCTGACCTTCACCTACGCCTGGCTCACCAACGCCACGCTTCTTTCTACCATTGCGTTCCCGAACGGCGTGACCAACGAGTTCCTGTACCAGACCAACGCCGACCGCGTGGCCGCGCTTCGCGTCTGGCCGCGATTCATCATGCCGCCGTCCGGTTCCGCCGCCGCGCCGGCGCTGGAATACGATTACCTGTACGATGCCGCCGGACGCTGCACCAACTATTCCCGTCCTTACGAAAGCCGCCGCGACCTGTACGCCTACGACACGGCCGGGCGTCTGGTCCAGACAAAGCGTCAGACGCTCGGTTCCTGGTCTTCAGCCCAGTGGCTTTACGACACCGCCGGCAACCGCGTCGCCGAAACCAACGCCATCACGGGTATCGTCACCAATCGCCTGCACAACGGCCTGAATCAGATCTGGACCTGCACCTACGATGCGGACGGCAATCTGACCGGCAACGCCCCCTGGTCTTACACCTGGGACGCCGAGAACCGCCTGACCTCCGTCAAATCCAACGGCACCCTCGTCGCCACCTACCAGTACGACTCCCAAAACCGCCGCATCTCCAAAACCATCGGCACCACCACCTACCGCTACATCTACGACGGCTGGAATTTAATTGCCGAGGTAGGGACCGCTGTCCCCAGCGGTCCGGCCACCACGAACATCTACGTGTGGGGCGCCGACCACACCGGCTCCCTCGACCCCGACTCCGGCGGTGTCCGTGCCCTCCTGGCCATCATTCGCGGCACGACCGTCTACTACCCCGTCATGAACAACCATGGCGACGTCATGGCCCTCTTTGATTCCACCGGCACGAACATCGTAGCCCGCTACGAACGCGACCCCTTCGGTGTCCTACTCTCCGCCACCGGCCCCGCCGCCGACGTCTGCCCGTTCGGGTTCCAATCAAAATATCAGGATGCCGAGTCCGGCCTCGTCTACTTCGGCTATCGTTACTACTCGCCGACCTTGGGCATTTTCATCTCCCGCGACCCGCTGCAGGAAGAGGGCGGTGTGAATTTGTACGGGGTTACGGGCGGTAATCCGGTGACGGGGGTGGATGAGTTAGGTTTGGCGGGATATTTCTTTGGCGGAACCGGGAACAACAATGTCGATCCCACGGCCATGTCTAATGTTGAATATCTGTACAGTGCATGGAAAACCAAACATAATGGCGAGGCATACTACATGCCGGGCGTTTTTTCTGATTATGCACCCACCGGGGAAAAGGAACGTAGCCCGTGGGCGCCGCGTTCAGGTTGGGCTGTCAGTCCGCTAGCCACCATTGGATGGGAATGGCTTTCTGTAGGGCTGGAAGGAGCACAAGGTAAGACCACAGGTGCCAGAGTGGATGAAATGGTCAAGAAACTTGAAATCGAACTCGTTAGAGGCGACAAGGAAGTGAACGTTTTCGGATTTAGTCGCGGATCAACTAGTGCGCTAGAATTTCTGAACAGAATTCAAGACAAAGTCAACGCGGGAGATCCCCGGTATGCGGGAATTAAGATTAATTTTGTCGCTCTCTGGGACGTAGTTAAAACCACTGCGGTCGATTACCGTACCGAACTTCCCAAAGGCATGCATTTTGAACATCAGCCGATTCATTTCATTGCGTTGGATGAACAAAGAACAGCCTTCTTTAACCCGGAAGTATTGAATTTGCAAGGCGCCATCCAGATCGGGCTTCGCGGTGTTCATTCCGATGCCGCAAATGCATATGAAAATAGTCCGTTTGGGTGGGTATCTCTCCAGACATCCGTTTTTCTCGGGAAAATTGCGGACTTGGAATTCGATAAAGCAACGGTCTCAAAATATACTGGTCCGACGAACTGGCGCGCCAAGCCAACAGACAACTCTAGTTTTAAGTACCGTTTTGGCCATCGCACTTTCCCGACGGACATGTACTTGCATTGGTCCGTCAAGTACTTCAATCAGTATTCAACCCCTTTGAATGACATTACCGGACATACCGAACTTCCTCATGAGGTGTTTCGCAAATGGTAATCACAAATATGGTGAGCAAATATGCCGGTCTATACTGCATTATTGCGGTCACCGTCATCGCTGGATGCTTCCGAAATAGTTATGCGGAATACACCGGTCAGATCGGGGCGGGAAACCGATCAACAAACGACATACGTTTCGTTGTAATTTCATCGGAGGGCACAACAAACGAGTTCGGCTTTTTGGATTCAGAAGTAGGACACAAAACAACATTGTCTTGTCAGTTTCGGTTTTTTAAATTTACAGTCATATCATGGGAGGAAGACGGCGCCAAACGGAACGCGACGATTGACACGGCCAACTATGGTTCCCGGCATGCCGCCATCAAAAGTCTCGGCTTTACTTATATCGGCAATGGCAAATGGGAGGTCGTTGCCCGGTCAGGAACAAACGAAGACAGTCCCATAATCAAACCGACCGAGTAATTTCAGGAGCCAGAGCTTCTCGTCGGTTTCCGTCTGCCGCTTTCCTTGT
>SESE01000267.1_pt1 | contig 22919 bp, 23 predicted proteins | sample 3171371 | NCBI WGS metagenome assembly SESE01 (sample SAMN06051881, study PRJNA518727) | freshwater metagenome | biome: subpolar coniferous forest; feature: holomictic lake; material: water; isolation source: holomictic Lake 442, 13 m depth | place: Canada: near Kenora, Ontario | collected... | reverse complement strand
AGACATCATGGGACTTTCTTCGCAAGGTATCGGTTCAGGGCTCGACGTCAACAGCCTCGTCAGCAAGTTGATGGCGGTCGAGCGCCTGCCCATCACGGCTCTGGACACCAAGACCACCGCCGTCCAGGCGCAGATTTCATCCTACGGCACGCTGAAAAGCACGCTGGCGACGCTGCAGGATGCTGCCTATACGCTGTCGCAAACCAGCCTGTATAGCGCGGCCACGGCAACTTCCTCCGACTCGACGGTATTTACCGCCAGCACATCGAGCACAGCGCAGGCGGGCAGCCATAGCGTCGCCGTCACGGCTCTCGCCAGCGCCCAGCGGCTGCAGTCGACCGGCTTCGCCAGTTCGGCCACCAGCATCGGCACGGGTTCGCTGACTTTCGAATTCGGCACCTGGACCGGTACAAGCTTCGCCAACAATCCGGACAAGATCACCAAGACCGTCACCATCGCCAGCGGCCAGGATTCGGTGCAGGGCATAGCGAACGCCGTCAACGCCGCAAAAATCGGGGTCACGGCGACGGTCATCAACGATGGCAGCAACAGCTACCTGACGTTCGCACCGGCCGACAGCGGCACAGCCAACGCGCTGAAGATCAGCGTCAGCGGCGACGCGGACGGCATCAATACCGACACGACCGGTCTTTCCCAACTGGCGTACGACAAGGCCGGGCCAGCCAACATGACGCAATCCGCCGCTGCAGCGGATGCGGTTCTGTTCGTCGACGGCATCAAAGTCACCAAGTCCCTGAACACGATCACCGATGCGATTTCCGGCGTGACGCTGAACCTGTTGAAGGCCACGCCGCTTATCGACCCGAACACTACCCCGCTCACCAGCCAGACCCTGACGGTGAGCCGCGACTACAGCGGCGTGCAAACCGCGGTCGAAGGTTTCGTCAAGGCCTATAACGATGCCGCCACAATGTTGGCGGACCTGCTTTCCTACGATCCCGCGACGAAGAAGGCCGGTGCCCTGCAAAGCGAGGGTACGGTGCGTTCCATCCAGAACCAGTTGCGCAACGCCATGACGAATTTGATCACGGGTCTGCCGGGCGGACTTTCGTCCCTGTCCGATGTCGGCGTCGCCTTTCAAAGCGACGGCTCGCTGAAACTCAATTCGGTAACGCTGCAAAGCGCGCTGAAAAACCCGCTGAAGGACGTCGGCGCCCTGTTCGTCGGCAGCGGCGGCGTGGAAGGCTACGGCACCAAGATCAACAATCTGTTCAAGAACATGTTTGCCACCTCGGGCCTGTTCGCGACCCGTACCGCCGGCCTCAACACCTCGGTCGCCGACATCGCAAAACGCAAGGCCGTGTTGGAATCGCGCATGACGGGTATCGAGGCCCGCTACCGGGCTCAATTCACCGCGCTGGATACCTTGATGGCCAACATGACGTCGACGTCCACCTTTCTTACCCAGCAACTTGCGTCCCTGACGGGTAGCAGCACCAGCAGCAAATAACCAAAGGAACCCACCATGTTCGGCGCCTTCAGCAACCATGCCACCGCTGCCTATCGCAAGGCCGGCATCGAATCACAGGTCGACACCGCGTCGCCGCACCAACTCGTGCTGATGCTGTTCGACGGGGCGCTGCTGGCCATCGCCTCGGCCCGGAATCACATGCGGCAGCAGCAGGTCCCGGAGAAGGGCAAGGCGGTGTCCAATGCCATCGATATCATCAGCAACGGGCTCAAGGCCGGCCTCGACCCCAAAAACGGCGGCGAACTCGCCGGCCGGCTCGACGCGCTCTACGACTACATGTGCACCCGCCTGCTGCACGCCAACCTCAAGAACGACGAGGCGGCGCTCAAGGAAGTAGCCGGTCTGCTCCGCGAAATAAAGTCGGCCTGGGAAGAAATAGCCGATGATCCTGCCGTAGCTTCGCGCAACAAGGTTGCCGCTTGATGGCTACGATGCACCGGATGCCTTCCCAAATCGAACTCTACGAAGAAATGAGCCTGTTGTCGGCGCGCATGGTCGAAGCGGCGCGCGCCGGCGAGTGGGACAACCTGATCGAGCTCGAACACGGCGTGACCAGTTTGCGCAACACCCTGATGGCAACGCCGGAAGACGGCAACACGCCCGCCGCCGACCTGGCCCGCAGGCGCGGCCTGATCCAGCGCATCCTCGAAGACGACGCCGAAGTGCGCCGCCACACCGAACCCTGGATGGAACATGTACGCAAGTACCTCGGCAACAGCGCACGGCGGCGCGACGTCGAAAAAGCCTATGCGGCCGGCGCCGGAGACTCCGCGGCCGGCAGCTTCGGGGCGTAGGCCCCGATCGGGGTGGCAAGCAGAATGCCCGCCGGCCCGCTCGAAGGCCGGGTAGTCCCCAAGTAAAATGGTACTGATCCCCAACGACGTCGGCGTCCGCATGCGGATGCAGACAGAAACCTCACTGCATCCGGTTGCGCCGGTCGCCGGAATACCGGCCGACCTGGTCGACTTGCAGCCGGGGCAGGCGTTCTCGGCACGGATTCAGGAGGTTCTGCCGGAAAATACCTACAAGGCGCTGGTGGCAGGCCGTTCCCTGACGCTGGCCCTGCCCGAAGGTGCCAAGACGGGCGACACCCTGGAACTGGTGGTGATCGACCGCACGCCGCGCATGATCGTCGCCCAACTGGCCAATCGCGGCGCTGCCGCCGCCGAGGGCGGGGTGGCCAACTACGAATTTTCCAGGCTGTCGCCGACCGCCCAACTGATCGGCGCCCTGCTGGCGCGCGACGGCGCGGCGCCACCCGCGGCGGCACTGACGCGAGGACAGCCGCTGCTCGCCGCGGCGTCTGCCGAGCCGGCCAAACTGGCCGCCGAACTGGCGCCGCAACTGGCCAAAGCGGTCAGCCAGAGCGGGCTGTTTTACGAATCCCACCAGGTGCAATGGGTGATGGGCCAGCGTCCGCTCAGAGACCTGCTGGTCGAACCGCAGGCGAAGTATTCCGCAGCGGAAAAGCCGGCCGCGACCGGCGCGGAGACCGGTACCGCCGTCCGCCAGGCAAGCTCGGGCGGACGCAGCAGCGAACCGGCGGCGACCACGGTGCTGATGCAAAACCTGTCCGGCAGCGATGAAACTCGCCCGCAAAGCGAGACGAAACCGGCAAGCGTTGGCAATCCGGCGGCGGCCATTCCCGAAGACCTGCGGCCACTGGTGCAGCAGCAACTGGACGCGGCGGCGACGCAGCGCCTGGCCTGGCATGGAGAAGTCTGGCCGGGGCAGTCGATGGACTGGCAGATCGAGCCGGATCAACAGCGACCGGGCACCGGCGGGACGGATGCAGAGCAGGGCTGGATCACCTCGCTGCGCCTCGTCACGCCGCGACTGGGCGAGATCGACGCGCGAATCAGCCTCAGCGCACAAGGGGTGCGGATCATTCTGGCGACGCCGACCGGCGCCAGCGCCGCAGATCTGCGCGATGCTTCGCCGGCGCTGGAAAAATCGATGGCGGCCGCCGGCGTGCCGCTGCTCGCGCTGCAGGTGAAACATGGCAACGAAGAGTAAGGAAGGCGAACAGCAAGCGCTGGCCGTTGCGCTGAAATATGCGCCGGGGACGTCAGCGCCGACGGTCGTGGCCAAGGGACGGGGACTGATCGCCCAGGAGATCATCTCGCGGGCACGCGAAAACGGGGTTTTCGTGCATGAATCGCCCGAGCTGGTGGCACTGCTCTCCCATGTCGATCTCGACGGCCAGATCCCGCCGCAGCTCTACGTTGCCGTGGCCGAACTGCTGGCGTGGATCTATCAGGTGGAACGCGAAGGGAAGCTTCCCGATGGCCTGATTGTAAGCAAACTCGGCTAAACTTCGCAGTCCGGCCGTTCAGGCTCCCTTTTGCTTTCCGTGCCCATCGAACAATGAGCGGTACCCCAGTCGACAACTCCCCCGCGCTGCCGGCGACAGCCGCCGCCGCGGAACCGACCGCGGCACAAAAGCTGGCGGCCGAACTCTTGTCGACCGACGAATACAGCCAGTACATGTTGAACAGCAAGAGCGAGATGTTCGCGGTCTTCCACGGCATGGTTGAGCATGTCTCCCAGATCACGCTGTTTTTCAACGAAGCCAGGGACATGGTGCTGACCAGCATGATCAGCTACAACGACGACGCGATCCTGCTTGATCTCGGCGCCAGCGCGGAGCTGAACCGCAAGGCTCTCGACGCAAGCAAGATCTTCTGTGTCACGCAACTCGACAAGGTAAAGATCCAGTTCATCCTGCGCGGCTTGCAGCGCGTCGACACCAAGGGGGGGCCTGCCTTCTCCGCGGCCCTGCCGGACAGCGTGCTGCGCTTGCAGCGCCGCGAGTACTACCGGCTGGCGACGCCTGTGGCGCGGCCCCTGAAGTGTGCGATAGGCGTTCCGGTGCGCGAGGGAGACCGTCGCGTCATCGACGCTCACATCGCCGATATCAGCGGCGGCGGCCTCTGCGTCATCTCGATTCCGCTCGATATCCCGCTCGAACCCGGCATCGAACTCAGTTGCAAGATCGACCTGCCGGAAATCGGAGTGGTGTCGGGCACCGTCATGGTCCGCAGCGTATTCGATTCGGTGATGCGCAGCGGCGCCAAGTCCAGACGCGCCGGCTGCGAGTTCGTCAAGTTGCCGGGATCCATGCTGACCCTGATCCAGCGTTACATCATCAAGATCGAACGCGAGCGCAAGGCCCGCGAATCGGGGATGCGCTGACTGCCCTCAGTTTTCCCGCCGCGCCTTCTGGTAGAGCGGCATCACTTCCGCCAGGTGCTTCTCGATTTCCTTGATGCGATGCTCGCCCGCCGGATGGGTTGACAGAAATTCCAGCGGCGCCTTGCTGTTGGCGGCCGCCATCTTCTGCCACAACGTGACGCCGGCGCGCGGGTCGAAACCGGCCCGTGCGGCGAGATCGAGACCGACCACATCGGCCTCCGTTTCGTCGTCGCGGGAAAACTTCAGCGTCAGCAGATTGCCGCCGGCCTGGAAAGCGCCGGCGTAGCGGCCGCCGGCAATCAACTCACCCAGCACGTTGGCGCCCAACTGGGTCATCTGGCTCTTGGCCATGCGTTCGCGGGCGTGCTCCCGCAGCGCATGGGCGATCTCGTGGCCCATCACCATCGCCGCCTCGTCGTCGGTCAGCTTCAGCTTGTCGAGAATCCCGCTGTAGAAAGCGATCTTGCCGCCGGGCATGCAAAAGGCATTGATCTGACTTGAGCCGATCAGGTTGACTTCCCACTGCCATTGGCCGGCACGGGGATTGAAGCGGTCGGCAAAGGGAATCATGCGCGCCGCAATCGCGCGCAAGCGCTTCACCTGCGGATGATCGTCCGGCCCCAGTGCGCGCTTGGCGGCGGCCTGGCGCTTGAGCTGGCCGTATTCCTGCAGCGCCTGTTTTTCGATGGTGCCGGCGGGAACCAGATTGCGCAGGCTGGAAGGCTTGCCGACATCGACGCCGTCGGCCTGCGCCGGCAGGCAAAACAGCAACAGCGCCGGAACAATCAGGGCGCGGCGCAGCACCTCACTCCCCCTCGCCGCCCAGGGCTTCGAGCAGATCGCCCAGCAGCTGCGCCAGTTCGCCGCACATCAGGGTGAAATTGGCGGCGAAGAGATCGTCGGCGTTCTCGTTCTGGCGCTCTGCATCTTCCTTGAGCAAATCGAGAAACGCCACCCGCTTGACCTGCAATTGCTCGGTCAGCACGAACGAAATCCTGTCGTTCCAGGTCAGCGCCAGCCGCGTGGCCGCTTTGCCGGCAGCGATATGGCTGCGCACCTCGTCGCTGTCGAGATTGTGGCGCACGTAGCGCACCGCCGCCCGCTCTTCGGCTGCGGCACACAGCTCGCAATCGCGGTCGATGCTGAAGCCGCCGGGGGCATGGCCGGCCGCCAGCCACTGCGTCATGGCGCTTGCCGCCGCCAGTTGCGTCTTGACCAGAGTGATGGGCAGTTCGCCAAGGGACAGCTTCAGATGCTCCATCACTTCGTCGGCGCGAGTGCTCGACGAGGCGTCCACCAGCAGCCAGCGATTGACCGGATCGATCCAGACGTAGGTGAGACCGCGCTTGACGAAGGCACGCGGCAGCAGTTCGATCTCCAGCTGGTCGGTGACGTCGCGCCGCTGCTTGCGTCCCGGCTTGTAGCCTTGCGCGGCCTCGATTTCGGTCAGCTTGGCCTGTGCGTACTGACGCACGACGGCGGCCGGCAGCAGCTTTTGCTCGACCCCCAGCGCGATCAGTTGCTGATGCGCGACGGAGAAAACCAGTTCGCCGTCCTCGCCGCGCGGCGGCACCCAGCCGCGCGCCACCCGCTCAGTGGCGCCGCAACCGTGGAACAGCCCTTTGTGCAAGGCTTGCGAGAGAGAGTCGGTGGTGTAGGCCCATTCAGGAGTGAGCCGGAAAATCTGCAGATTGCGAAACCACATTATCAGAGGACCGGTGACAGAACAGGCTGAATTCTACCGGCGCTTGACGCCGGACTTCTAACCGTCTGCTGTCTTCAGTACTCCAGCCAGGCCTAGACCTGCAGGTTCATGATGTCGTGATAGGCCGACACCAGCTTGTTCCTCACCTGCACCATCTGCTGGAAGGACAGGTTGGCCTTTTGCAGGTTGATCATGACGTCCTGCAGATTCACGTCACTCTGGCCGCTGGAAAAATCTTCCGCCATCTTGTGCGCCTGCTGCTGGGCGGCATTGACCTGGTCGATGGTGGACTTCAGCACCTGCGAAAAATCCGGCCCCTCCGCAGGCGCAGCATTGCCGGCCGGCTTGCCGCCTGCCAGGCTGGCGGCGGAACGCAGCTCGGTGAGCATCTGGTCGATTTGTCGTGTGTCGATGGCCATGGGAGGAAACGTTACTTGAATTGACTCGGGAAAGGAATAGCAATCGGCGTGCCGGGTTTGAGTTGCCGCTCAAACATCGTCATCGTCCTTGAACAATCCCTCGGCGCGGTACTGGGAAAGCTTGTAGCGCAGGGTCCGCTCGGAGATGCCGAGAATCGCCACCGCCTTCTTGCGCGAGCCGCCGAACCTGGCCAGCGTGTCCAGGATGTGCTGCCGCTCGAGATCCTTGATGTTGGCCGGAGAGCCTGCACTGGCAAGGGTTTCGACGGGAATTGCGGCAGCGGCCGGATGTGCCGGCGGCGCTTGCAGGACGGCTTGCGGGCTGCCGGAACCGGCTGCGGCAACAGCGCCGGACGGGGTCAAAGCGCCCGCCAGAGGCAGGCTGTCGGCCTCGATCAGTTCATCGGCGGTCATGATCAGGGCGCGCTGGACCACGTTCTCCAGCTCGCGCACATTGCCCGGCCAGGAGTAGGCCGCCAGCCGCGCTTCGGCGGCAGCGGCAAATCTTGCCGCCCGGCGCGAAGCGGCCGCCTGCCTGGCGAGGCAGTGCCGTGCCAGCGGCAGAATGTCGCCGGGGCGCTGGCGCAATGCCGGAATCTCCAGCGGAAAGACGTTGAGGCGGTAGTAGAGGTCTTCGCGGAAACGCCCGCTGCGTACCTCGCCGGCCATGTCGCGGTTGCTGGTGGCGAGTATGCGGATATCCAGAGCCACCGGCTTCTTGCCGCCGACCCGCTCGACTTCGCGTTCCTGCAACACGCGCAGCAGCTTGGCTTGCAGGCCCAGCGGCATTTCTGAGATTTCATCGAGCAGCAGGGTGCCGCCGTTGGCCTGCTCGAACTTGCCGGCCTGTGCGGTTTGGGCGCCGGTGAATGCTCCCTTTTCGTAGCCGAAAAGCGTCGCTTCGAGCAGGTTGTCGGGAATCGCCGCGCAGTTGATGGCGACAAACGGGCCGCGCGCCCGCGCCGACTGGTCGTGGATGTAGCGGGCGAACACTTCCTTGCCGACCCCGGATTCTCCGGTGAGCAGGACAGTGGCATCGGTCCTGGCGACGCGTGCCGCCAGCAGCAGGGTTTCGCGCGTTTTCGGATCGGCGGCGATGACGCCGTCGGCGGGCGGCGGCGGCACCGCATAGCGCGCAATCTGGTCGATCAGGGTCTTCGGCTCGAACGGCTTCAGCATGAAATCGCAGGCGCCGCCGCGCATCGCGGCAACGGCCTTGTCCACGTCGCCGAAGGCGGTCATCAACAGCACCGGCAGCACGGGATGCCGGCTGCGTATTTCGCCCAGCAGGGTCAGGCCGTCCATCGGATCCATGCGCAGGTCGGAGACCACCATGCTGAACGCTTCGCGGCCGAGCGCGGCCAGTGCCGCCGGCCCGCTATCGACGGTGGTGGCGCGATGCCCGGCGGCTTCGAGCGTGATCAGCAGCGCATCGCGCAGGGCCTCGTCGTCTTCAACAACCAGAATGTTCAAAGAGTCGGACATGGCAGGGTAAGAATGAATTCGGCGCCGGCGCCGGGGCTGGAGACGACCTCGATGCCACCGCCATGTGCCCGGGCAACGCCGCGGGCGATGGACAGGCCCAGACCGGTGCCGTCGGCGCGCGTGGTGAAGAAGGGATCGAACAGCCGCGCGGCAGTATGGGCATCCATGCCGCGGCCGTTGTCGCGCACGGAAAGCCGCAGCAAGGACCCCTCGCGACGGGCGTCAAGATCGATGCGTCCGCCCTTGTCGACGGCCTGCAGGGCGTTCTCCAGAAGATTGGTAAGCGCTCCGGCCAGCGACTTGCGATGACCGGTAAGCGCCGTCCCGCCGCTTTCATCCGTCACCCGGAAGTCGAGGTCGCGACTCCTGGCCAGCGGTTCGAAGGTCTGCGCCATCTCCGCCAGCAGATCGGCGACGGCGAAGCTCTCGCGCCCGAGCACTTCGCCGCGCGCGAACATCAGCATGTCCTGGATCAGGCGTTCGAGGTGCTTCAGGCGCGCCACGGTTTTTTGCGCTATGGAGACGCGGCTGGCCGCCGGCAGTTCGGCGTTCTCCAGATTGCCGGCGTAAAGAAGTGCCGCCGCCAGCGGCGTGCGCAGCTGATGCGCCAGTTGCGCCGCCATTTCACCCATCGCCGCCAGCCGCTGGTTGCGTTCGGCCTGGGTCTTCAGATGCTGGGTCTCGGTCACGTCGTGCAACAGCACGATGCGCCCGCCGGCCGAGTCCAGCGGGGTGACGGCGACGGCCAGGCGGCGCTCGCCGGAAAGGAATTCGCCCGGTGTTTCACTGGCTTCGAGCACATCGGCCTCGATCGCCGTCCAGCCGGCGCCGACCAGAGCATCGCCGAGAACCCGGCTTGCGGCCGGATTGGCCTGCAACACACAGCCGGAACCGTCGAGCACCACAACACCGGCCGGCAGCGCGTCAAGCAGCAGCGTCAGGCGTTCGGTCAGCGCTGCCTTTTCCTGGTACTGCTGGCGCAGTGCGCCGTTGGCGGCGGCCAGTTCTCCGGTCAGTTGCGCCACCTGGCCCTGCAATTCGCTGTAGACGACGGCCAGTTCTTCCGATGCCCGGCTGAAAACGCGAAAGGCTTCGGCCAGATGTTCGGCCTCGCCGGGAGCGACAGCGGCAGTGCTGGATGGAGCGGCTGAAGCCGCAGGAGCGTTCATGGCCTCCGATGATGGCAGAATCACCCCGACTGGACAAGGAAACCAGGCTTCCGATATGCCGGCAAAAATTGCCGCTTCTTTCTGGAACCGCTCTTGCTAGGGCAGTTCACAATCCGCGAGCGGGCAAATTGCTCGCAATGTATCCACAACACAGACACAGCATGGCTGAAAATACTGCGGCGGCAACGCCGTTCCCGATGTCGATCGAAGCCTTTGGCCGCCTCGAGCCGCGCCAGAAGGTGATCGGCATGGCGGGTGTTGCGCTGTTGCTGGCGATTCTGGTCGGCGGCTGGCTATGGACCCGGGAGCCGCCCTACGCCCTGCTGTTTGCCATCCAGGACGAGAAGGACGGCGGGCAGATCGTCGCCGCGCTGTCGCAGCAGAACATTCCCTACCGCTTCAGCGATGGCGGCCGGGCCATTCTGGTACCGCAGTCGGTGGTGCATGACACGCGTCTGCGGCTGGCCTCGCAGGGTCTGCCCAAAGGCGGGCTGGTCGGCTTTGAGCTGATGGAGACACAGAAGCTCGGCGTCAGCCAGTTCGCCGAGCAGATCAACTACCAGCGCGCCCTTGAAGGCGAACTGGCGCGCTCGATCCAGTCGCTGTCGGCGGTACGCGGCGCCCGCGTGCATCTGGCCATTCCCAAGCAGAGCGCATTCCTGCGTGACGACCAGAAGGCGTCAGCGTCGGTTCTGGTCAGCCTGCACCCGGGCCGCACGCTGGATCCGATCCAGGTCGCCGGCATCATCAATCTGGTTTCATCCAGCGTGCCGCAACTCAGCACCGGCAACGTCAGCGTGATCGACCAGGAAGGCAAGCTGGTCTCGCAGCAACGCGACCCCTCCCGCGACGCCGGGTTGGACGCCACGCAACTCAAGTTCCTGCGCGAAGTCGAGGCCGACTACAGCAAGCGCATCGAAGCCATCCTGACGCCGGTGGTCGGCCCCAACAATGTCCGCGCCCAGGTATCGGCTGATCTCGACCTGTCGCAGACCGACCAGGTGGCCGAGACCTACAAGCCCAATCCGGCGCCGGAATCGGTGATCCGCAGCCAGCAGACGGCGGAAGGCGGCAGCGGATCAGCGCCTGCCGCGGGCATTCCGGGTGCCTTGACCAATCAGCCGCCGGTGCCGGCAACCGCGCCCTTGACCCAGCCTGCGCCGGCAGGCGGTGCCAATGCGGCTACGGCAACAAACAGTGCGCAGAACTTCACCCGCAACGCCACCATCAACTACGAGGTGGACAAGACCATCCGTCACACCAAGGGCGTGCCGGGCACCGTGCGCCGCCTGTCGGTGGCGGTGGTGGTCAATTACAAGAAAGACCCGGCCAAGCCCAAGCCGGTTGCGCTGACAGCCGCCGAACTGACGCAGATCACCGATCTGGCCCGCCAGGCGATGGGCTTCAGCAAGGAACGCGGCGACACCCTGAACGTCGCCAACGCGCCCTTCACGCCGGCAGAAAAGGAAGTCATTGCCGATGCGCCGCTGTGGGCCAACCAGGAGCTGATTTCGACGCTGAAGGAACTGGCGCGCTACCTGGTCATTGCCGGCGTCGCCTTCTGGTTGTGGACCCGCCTGTTGAAGCCGGTGTTCGAGAAAATGATGGAACCTGCACCGCCACGGATGGAACCGCTGAAGAACGAGTTCGAGATCGGCGCCGACGGCACGCTGCAACGCCACCGCGGCTATGACGAAAAGCTGGCCGATGCGCGCGAACTGGCCAAGAAGGATCCCAAGGCCGTCGCCAACATGATCAAGGAATGGGTAGATGGCGGCGAGCCAGGAAAGTGAAGGCGTCGAAAGAGCCGCCATCCTCCTGCTCTCGCTGGGGCAGGACGAAGCTGCCGAAATTCTGAAAAACCTCGGCCCGAAAGAGGTGCAGAAGCTCGGCCACGCCATGGCCGCCCTGAAGCAGGTGCCGCGCGAACGCGTCGAAAAAGTGATCGACGAATTCACCGACCAGTCGGCCAAGGGTGCGCCGGTTGCCGTCGACAACGAAGCCATCAAGGCCATGCTGACCAAGGCGCTGGGCGATGATCGCGCCGCCAACCTGATCAACCGCATCATGCAGGGCGGCGATACCGCCGGCATAGAAGGCCTGAAGTGGATGGACGCCCCCACCGTGGCGGACATGATCCGCAATGAGCATCCGCAGATCATTGCCACCATCCTGGTGCACCTCGAGTTCGACCAGGCGGGTGAGGTTCTCAAGGGGTTCACCGAACGTCTGCGCAATGACGTGCTGCTGCGCATCGCGACGCTCGACGGCGTGCAGCCGACCGCGCTGCACGAACTGAACGAGGCGATGATGCGCATTCTCGCCGGCGCCTCGGGCAACGTGAAGAAGGCCGCCATGGGCGGCATCCGCCATGCCGCGGAAATTCTCAACTTCGTCGGCCAGCAGGTGGAAACCGCGATTGTCGACAACGTGCGCGAATACGATCCCGAGCTTGCGCAGAAGATTCTCGATGAAATGTTCGTCTTCGAGAATCTGATGGACATCGATGACCGCGGCATCCAGCTGCTGCTGCGCGAAGTGCAGTCCGACTCGCTGATCATCGCCTTGAAGGGTGCGGCGCCGGAACTGCGGGAAAAGATTTTCAAGAACATGTCGCAGCGTGCCGCCGAAATGCTCAGGGAGGATCTCGAATCGAAAGGCCCGGTGCGCCTTTCCGAAGTCGAGAGCGAGCAGAAGGAAATTCTCAAGATCGCGCGCCGGCTTGCCGACGAAGGCCAGCTTCAACTCGGTGGCGGCGGTGAAGGCGACGCCTTCGTCTGATGACCACGGGCGAACACCCAAAATCACCGCTTACCGCATGGGAGCGCTGGGAACTCGCCAGCTTCGATTCGGCTGCGGATTCGCCGGCGGGTGTGGCCAGCAAAGCGGGGGCGACCGCCGTCAGCGATGCGGAAATCGACCAGATACGCGAACAGGCGCGAAGTGAAGGCCATCAGGCCGGCTACGCCGCCGGCCAGGCTGCGGGTCTAGCCGCCGGGCAGGCACAGGCCGAGGCCATGGGGCGCGAAGAAGCCTTGCGCCTGGCGCAGGCCATGGACAAGCTTGAGCAGTGCATCGCGACACTCAATCAGGACGTTGCCGACGACCTGCTCGCCTTGAGCATCGAAATCGCCGGCCAGGTAGTGCGTCAGGTGGTCGCCGCCAAACCGGAAGTGATGCTGGGTGTCATCCGCGAAGCGCTGGAACAACTGCCTTTGCTTCACGCCGCCATCCACCTTCATCCTGAAGATGCTTCGCTGGTTCGCCTGCGCGCGGGCGACCAGCTCACCCACGCCGGACACCGGATTCACGAAGACGCCAAGCTCAGGCGCGGCGACGTCATCATCGAAGCCGGCGGCAGCCATCTTGACGCGACGCTGGCAAGCCGCTGGCGGCGCGTGGTCGAGGCTCTCGGCCAGCAGGCGCCGTGGCTCGAATGAACCCCTCCGAACTATCCCGCTTTCTCGTCGATTGCCGCCAGCATATTGCCGACGTACGGCCCTGGGTGACCGCCGGACGGCTGACACGCATCAACGGTCTGGTCATGGAAGCATCCGGCCTCAAGCTGCCGCTGGGTTCGGGTTGCCTGATACAGATCCCCGGCGACGGCACGGTCGAGGCGGAGGTGGTCGGTTTCGCCGGTGATCGTCTGTACATGATGCCGGCCGAGGATGTCTACGGCCTGGCGCCAGGCGCCCTGGTTATTCCCATGGAATCGCCGCCGCCGCCGCCGCTGCCCGGACAGATCGCGCCGGCGCTGCGGCGCGCACCGGACCGCGCCAAGCATCTGCCGGTCGGCGATGCCTTGCTGGGGCGGGTGGTCGATGGCAACGGCCGGCCGCTGGACAGCCTCGGCCCGCTCGGCACCAAGGACACGCGTTCGCTCGCCAGCCGCCCGCTCAACCCGCTGCTGCGCGAACCGATCCGCCACACCATGGACGTCGGCATCCGTTCCATCAACGCCTTGCTGACAGTCGGCCGCGGCCAGCGCCTCGGCCTTTTTTCCGGGTCGGGCGTAGGCAAGAGCGTGCTGCTCGGCATGATGGCCCGCTACACCGCAGCCGACGTCATTGTGGTCGGCCTGATCGGCGAACGCGGGCGCGAAGTCAAGGAATTCATCGAGCTCAACCTCGGCGACGAAGGCCGCGCCAGGTCCGTGGTGGTCGCCGCCCCGGCCGACGTCAGTCCGCTGATGCGCCTGCAAGGGGCGGCCTATGCCACGTCAATCGCCGAGCACTTCCGCGACCAGGGCCGGCATGTGCTGCTCATCATGGATTCGCTGACGCGCTATGCCATGGCGCAGCGCGAAATCGCGCTGGCAATCGGCGAGCCCCCGGTCACGCGCGGCTATCCGCCCTCGGTTTTCGCCCGCCTGCCGCAACTGGTCGAACGCGCCGGCAACGGCCCCGGCGGCGGCGGCTCGATCACCGCCTTCTACACGGTGCTGGCCGAAGGCGACGATCAGCAGGACCCGATCGCCGATGCGGCGCGCTCCATTCTCGACGGTCATATCGTGCTCAACCGGCTGTTGGCGGATGCCGGACACTACCCGGCGATCGACATCGAGCAATCCATCTCGCGCGTCATGGCCAACCTGATCCCGGCCGACCATCTGGAACAGGTGCGCCAGTTCAAGCAGTTGTATTCCCGCTACCAGCGGGCGCGCGACCTGATCGCGGTGGGCGCCTATGCCGCCGGTTCCGATCCGCTGCTCGACCGCGCCATCCTGATGGTTCCGCGGCTGGAAGAGTTTCTTCAGCAGCAGATCGGCGAACGCGCCGACTACGGCTCCTCGCGTCAAAGGCTGGCCCAGTTGTTCAGCGCGGCGTAAAATGAGCGCTTGCTTATCCTCCGGGCCTTGCCGGCACGGATTTCCGGTTCCGGTTGAAACAGGCTCCGCCCGCCATGACTCGCGCTTTCCCTCTCCAGTCCTTGCTCGACCTGTCGCAGTTGCGCCTTGATGAAGCCGGGCGAAAACTCGGCGAACTGATCGCGGGCGAACAGGAAGCCTCGCAACGGCACGATCTGCTGGTGCAATACCGCGAGGAATACCGGGCGCGTTTCGTCGCTGCGGCTCAGGCCGGGCTGAGTCCCGGCGAATGGCAGAACTACGCCGGCTTTCTCGGCAAACTGGATGAGGCCATCAAGCAAGCCGACTCGGCCAAGACCCATACCAAACAGCGGACGGTCGCCGGACAACAGGAATGGGTGGCCAAACGCGGGCGCGTCAAAGCCTTCGACACCCTGTCCGATCGTCACCAGTCGCGTGTTGCCTATCAGGATCAGCGCCAGGAACAAAAGGCCAGCGATGAACATGCTGCCCGTCGCCACGAGGAAAAGGGCGAAGACTGACCTGGCACACGGCTTGCATTTACTTGCCTGACGAATAGCCATGACGCCAGGGAATACAAATGCCTGAATTGATGATCACCCCAATGCCCAACCCGCTTCCAGGCGGAACGGCGAATGCCAGCGGGCCCGGCCAGAGCGACGCCGGCACCGGCAGCGACGCGGCAAACGCAGTCGCCTCGCCATTCGCCACCGTACTCAAGTCGAAGATGGGCAAGCAAACGGAGGCGGCGGACGCCGCCGGCAGCGCAACTGCGTCGCCGGACACAACCCCGACCGATGTCCAGAACGCAACGGCCAACCTTGATCTTGCAGGACTATTTCAGATTCTGGGAACCTCTCCGGCAGCAAACGCAAAGGCCATCGGCGCCACCGCGGAGCAAGCGGACAGCAAGATTGACGGCAACGCCTTGCCGGCGCTGCAAGCGGCCGCAGTGCAAGCGCCGGATCAGACGCCCTTTGCTCTGGCTTCAGCGCCGCCGACGGCGATTCCCTTGACCCTGCCCTTGGCCCTGCCCGCAACACCGCCGGTTCAGACGGCCCTGCCACCGGCTACAGCGCTGCAGGCTCAAGCACCCCTGGCTGCGGTTGCGGCAACACCGGCACCAAATCCCTTGAGCCCACGCCCGGCGACGGCCCCGATCAACGATTCATCTGCGCGCAAACAGAATCCCGACACAAGGAATGAACCCTCTCCTGCCGGGGCGACAAAATCCGACGCCGCCGGCGAGACTTCCGGCAAGCTTTTGCTTGATGCGGCAATTAATGCCGATTCCGGCCGCACCGGCAGCGAAGGCAATGCGACCGAACTCCCGACCAACGATTTCCATGCCCTCATGGAACGCGCCGCGGCCATGACATCCGGCGCGGCCGCCGCCCACGGCTCTGCGGCAAACTCCAGCCTGCGTATCGATACCCCGCTGGGTCAAAGCGGCTGGCATGACGAGCTGGGCCAGAAGCTGACCTGGATGGTGGGCAACAACCGCCAGCAGGCGGATCTTGTCCTCAACCCGCCCCACCTCGGTCGCGTCGAGGTCTCGCTGACGATGAACGGAGATCAGGCGACCGCCGTCTTCACCTCGTCCAATCCGGCCGTCCGTGACGCCCTGGAGGCCTCGCTGCAGCGTCTGCGCGAAGTATTGGCGGATGCCGGCGTCAGCCTTGGCCAGGCCCAGGTCGGGTCCGAATCTCCCAATCAGTCATCGCGCGGAAACGAACCGGATTCCGGCGCCGGCGAAAGTATGCGTTATGCTTCGGCCATTCCCTTGCCGGCAGCGCAGACCCTCGCGAGAACAAGCGCGGGGCGTGGCATGGTGGATATTTTTGCCTAAAATGCGGCAGTTTCACCGGCGCGGACTTCAGGATTGTCCGTCGCCGACCGTTAAGATGCGTTGCGGGGGTGATCCGGTCATCGCAAAAACGGGCATTTTGTGCGAACGCATGAGCCGGGGGCGCAAACAGCATGACCTCGCGCAACGACGGGAATTTGGAGAGAACTGATGGCGGAAGCAAAGAAAGCCGAAACTGAAGTAGAAGCGCCTCCCCCGAAACCAAGAGGGAAACTGATCCTGTTCATCGCCATCGGGGTTCTGGTGCTGGTACTGATCGGCGGCGGTGCGGCCTATTTTCTGATGAAGAAGAAACCGGCTGCCGAAAGCGTGGACGGCGAGGAAGCAACGAGTGAAGCCAAGCCGAAGAAGAAGGACAAGAAGGGCGACCACTCGGCGGCTCCGTCCTTCTACAAGTTCGACAAGTCTTTTACGGTGAAGCTGCAGACCGAGCAGCAGGAGGCCTACCTGCAAGCCGAGGTGCAGTTGCGCGTGCTGGATGCAACGGTACTGGAAACGCTCAAGCAGTTTGACCCCGAACTCAAGCACCGCATCATGCTGGTTCTGCTGGGGAAGAAGGCCTCCGACCTGGTCACGGCCCCGGGCGTGCAACGGCTGTCCATCGATATCCGGGATACCGTGAATAACACGCTGGAGCCTCCCCCACCGAACAAGAACAAGGCAGAGGCCAAGGAGTCGGGCGAAACCGCCGCTGCGGATGCGCCGGTGCAGGCCGTGTTGTTCACCTCGTTCATCATCCAATAATGAACAAACACCCCTCCCCCCCACCCCCCCTTCACAGGGGGGTGACTATGGTTCAGGCGCTTCGCGCCTTCCGCTTCGTTGGCTTGCCGTCCCCTTGGGGCGGCCCGGCGGGAACGGCGTAAATGAGCCAGGACTTTCTCTCCCAGGAAGAAGTTGATGCCCTGCTCAAGGGCGTCACCGGCGAAGCCGACGACGCCCCGCCGGAGAGCCATGAGGGTGGCATAAAGAGCTACGACCTCGGCCGCCAGGAGCGGATTGTCCGCGGCCGGATGCCGACGCTTGAGTTGATCAACGAACGCTTCGCCCGCTACCTGCGCATCGGCCTGTTCAGCTACATGCACCGCAGCACGGAAATCTCGGTGGGGCCGATCAAGGTACAGAAGTACAGCGAATTCATCCGCAATCTGGTGGTGCCGACCAACCTCAACCTGATTCAGGCCAAACCGCTGCGCGGCACCGGCCTCATCGTATTCGATCCGAATCTGGTGTTTCTGATTGTCGACAACATGTTCGGCGGCGACGGGCGCTTCCACACCCGCGTCGAAGGTCGTGATTTCACCGCCACCGAGCAGCGCATCATCCAGGGAATGCTGGGGGTTGTATTCGAGGAATACCAGAAAGCCTGGGCGCCGGTACACCCGCTGAAATTCGAGTACGTCCGCTCGGAAATGAATACCCAGTTTGCCAACATCGCAACGCCGTCGGAAGTCGTCGTTTCCGTTACCTTCACCATCGAACTCTCCGGCACCACGGCTGAAATGCACTTCTGCCTGCCCTACTCGATGGTGGAGCCGATCCGCGACGTGCTCTACAGCACCATGCACAGCGAACAGGCTTCGTCCGACAAGCGCTGGACAGGAACCCTGACGCGCCAGTTGCAGACCGCCGAAGTGGAACTGGTGGCGACCCTGGGCAACACCAGCGTCACCTTTGGCGACATCGTGAATATGAAGGTAGGCGACATCATTCCGATCACGATCGACCCGCAGGTGCCGGTCGCGATCAATGGCGTTCCGGTGGTGGAATGCCGCTACGGCATCAGGAACGGACAGTACGCACTCAAAATCGAGCGATTCTTCGCCGAAGAAGACGCCTGAGCACCAACAAGCGGGGAGCATGTGATGAGCGAAACGAACGAAACTGAAGAGCAGGTTTCCGAAGACGATTGGGCTGCCGCCATGGGCGAGCAGGCCACGGTGGAAAGTGCCAACGCCGCCGAAGCCCAGCCGGCAGCGATTTTCGAGGAGTTTTCCGCATCCGGCGAGAAGTCGGCGATGCCGCAGGGCTTCGACATGATCCTCGACATCCCGGTAGACCTCACGGTGGAACTCGGCCGGACCAAGATATCGATCCGCAATCTGCTGCAACTGGCGCACGGCTCGGTCGTCGAACTCGAGGGCATGGCCGGCGAGCCGATGGATGTGCTGGTCAATGGCACCCTGATCGCGCAAGGTGAAGTTGTCGTGGTCAACGAAAAGTTCGGCATCCGCCTCACCGACGTCATCACGCCGCAGGAACGCATCCGCAAACTGAACCGCTGATAAGTCCCCGCTTCCTGCCTCTGCTTGGAGGTTTTTTGCTTCCGGCGAAAGCCTAAGCTCGCGCCCTATCAGGTCACCCCGGTCGCCCCGGTTGCGCGCATGCTTCGTTTCATTCCTGCCCCGCTGCTGCTTCTTGCCATGACGCAGGCCTCAGCGCAGGCTACCCAACCGCCCGTGGCTGATCTGGGCGGCACCCTGTGGCAGATGTTTCTCGGCCTGGGTCTGGTGCTGCTGCTGGTGATCGGCAGCCTGTGGGTGTTGAAGAAACTGCTCGCCCCGCGCGGCGAAAACCAGGGATTGCTGCGCGTCGTCGCCGGCGCTGCGGTGGGCACGCGTGAGCGTGTGGTCATTGTCGAAGTCGGCTCGACCTGGCTGGTGCTCGGTGTCGCGCCGGGCAGCGTCACGGCACTCGCCGAAGTTCCGCGCCAGGCCGCTGCGCCGCAAGCCGCCGGCCCGGACCCGGCGGAAGAGGGATTCCCCGGCTGGCTGCGCAAGCTGACGCAAAGAAGATAGACGATGCTGTCGAGGCTCTTTGGTTTTGCGCTGTTGCTGTTGCCGCTGCTCGCCGACGCTCAGGTGTTGCCGGCGGTAACCAGCAGTGCGGCAGCCGGCGGCGGCACGCAATGGTCGCTGTCGATCCAGACCCTGCTGCTGCTCACCAGCCTCACCTTTCTGCCGGCGATGCTGCTGATGATGACCAGCTTCACGCGCATCATCATCGTCCTCTCGCTGCTGCGTCACGCACTGGGGACGCAGACCTCTCCGCCGAATCAGGTGATCGTCGGGCTGGCCCTGTTTCTCACCTTTTTCATCATGGCCCCGGTCACCGAGCGCATCTACAACGATGCCTATCTGCCCTTGTCGGAAAACAGGCTGAGTTTCCAGGCAGCGCTGGAAAAGGGCGCAGTACCCTTGCGCGCCTTCATGCTGAAGCAGGTTCGCGACACCGACCTGGCCACCTTCACCAAGATCGCGAAGCTGCCGGTTCCGGCCAGGGTCGACGAGATCCCCATGCGCGTGCTGATTCCTGCCTTCGTCACCTCCGAACTCAAGACCGCATTCCAGATCGGATTCATCGTCTTCATCCCCTTCCTGATCATCGACATGGTGGTGGCGTCGGTGCTGATGTCGATGGGCATGATGATGATGTCGCCGGTGATCGTCGCCCTGCCGTTCAAGATCATGCTGTTCGTTCTGGTCGACGGCTGGAACCTGCTCATCGGTTCGCTGGTGCTGAGCTTCGGATAGGAAGGCCGCATGACGCCCACCACAGTCATCGAGATCGGCCGCAACGCACTCGAACTCACCCTGATGATTTCCGCCCCGCTGTTCATCGCCGCGCTGGTCACCGGCCTGATTGTCAGCATTTTCCAGGCCGCGACGCAGATCAACGAAGCCACGCTGTCCTTCGTGCCCAAGCTGGTGGTGATCTTCATCACCCTGATCGTCGCCGGCCCGTGGATGATCACCATGATGACGGACTATATGCGCCGTCTCTACGAATCGATTCCGAGCATGATCGGCTGACCGGGGCAGCGCATGATTTCGATCAGCTCGGCGCAGCTCGACAGCTGGCTTGCCCTGTTCGTGTTTCCCCTGGCGCGAATCCTCGGCCTGCTGGCAAGCGCCCCGGTGTTCAACAATGCCGCACTGCCGGCACGGATGCGCCTGATTGCGGGGCTGGCTATTGCGCTGGCACTGGTACCGGCGCTGCCGCCATTGCCGGCGATTGCCGCCGGCTCGTGGATAGGACTCGCCGTCCTCGCGCAACAGATTCTCATCGGAGTTTTGCTCGGCTTCGCCCTGCGCATCACCTTTACCGCGGTCGACCTCGCCGGCGAACTGATCGGATTGCAGATGGGCTTGTCCTTCGCCACCTTCTTCGACCCCAGCAGCGGTGGCCAGACACCGGTGATCACCGAGTTTCTCGGCGTACTGACGGCATTGATATTTCTCAGCATGAACGGGCACCTGCTGGCACTCAGCGTCCTCGCCGAAAGCTTCACGCTGCTGCCGGTGAGCACGACTCCGGTGCACGCAGCGACCTTCTCCTCACTGATGGTCTGGTCAGCGACCCTTTTTTCAATGGGAGTGCTGCTGTCGCTGCCGCTGATCACGGCACTGCTGATCGCCAATATCGCCCTCGGCGTGCTGGCACGGATTGCTCAGCAGCTGAATCTGTTCGCAGTCGGCTTTCCTGTCACCCTGGCGCTCGGGTTTCTGGTCCTGTTGCTGACGCTGCCTTATATCGGCGCCGCCATGGAAGGTCTGTTCGGCAGCGGCTTTCAGGCCATGGGCATGATCATGCGGGCGGCCGCGACGCCGCTCTGAGCGGCCCGCTGTCAGTTACCGTCGCTGCTGCGGGCCTCGACGGCAACAGCGACGGCCTTCACCGGCGCATCATTTCGGGTGAGACGGATTACGCCCTGCGAGACGCGCTGCGAACCCATTACCGACGACTCTATGCCTTCGGTATACTCCAGCACCTGATAGCCGTCGTAGCCACCCTGGCGCATGAGTTCCTTCGCCTGCTGATGGAATACCACGCGCGACTCGCCGGCGCCGCCGGCGTAAAGGCGCTTCATTTTCAGCGAGAAATGGTAATGACTATCGGGGAAGGCGGCCTGCTCGATCTCCCAGTTCGGCGCCAGCGGATCGAGTATCAGATACGCGGCACCGGCGTAGGCGCCCCAGTAGATGAGCTTTTCCAGGGGGAACTGTACTGAATTGGAAATGTTCAGGGTGGTATCGGGAATGATCGGTCCCTTTGCCGGCAGGCTGCCGCTGAAGCCCGTCGGCCCCGGGTAGCCGGCACAGCCGGCGAGCCCGAGCAGCAACACGGCGCAGAGCGGAAGCCGGCAGCGGCCGAACGACGTCATAGATAGTTGAACAGCGACAGTTGGGAAATCTTGACGAAGGACTGTTGTGCCGCCTGCAAGGCCGTCTGGTTGCGCGTCAGATCGCTGATCGCCTTGGCGTAATCGAGGTCTTGCAGATTGGACAAGGTCTGCTGGTATTGCAGGGTCATGTCCTGGTTCAAGTTGGACAGGGAATCGATTTCATTCATACGCGAACCGATTTGCGTGATGACGCGAAGAATGTTGCTGCCGGCCTGATCGATATTGGTCAGCGCGAAACCAATCTGGTTGGCCAGTTGAGCGTTGGCGGCGGGGGTTCCCCGCGGCGCTTCGAGCGCACCGATCAATTTGGCGACGGTGGCAAACACACTCTGCGAGGAACTGGGTGAGATAGAAAAGCTGTCGCCGGTTGCGGGGGTACCGGTAATTGTGATGCTCGCGCCAAGATCAAAGGCCGGCGGACCCACCTGACTCAACACGACAGGCTGGCCGCTTTGGAATGTCCGTTGAGTGGCTAGCGGCGCCGGTGCCGCCGCGTTGGACAGCAGCGAATTGCCGCTCACAGTATCGACCAGGTCGTAGGTCGTAACGCCCGCCGTCACCGTAAACTTGACGGCGATATTTTTCGTGGTCGCCGCGCTCCAGGCCGCCGGACTGGTAATGCTTCCGGCATCGATCACGCCGCTACCCGCATTGGGTTGTATGCCGGTGGCAGTCACGGTGTTGCCCGTTACAAAACTGCCAGCCAGATCGGTTGCGGCAGTACCCCCGGCGTAGGCACCTGTCGGAACGCCCAACGCAACCACATCGCCCGCCGCACCACCAGCGAAATCCGCCGTAAATGCCGTACCGGTCGTGGTTCCTGCCAAGACGAACTGGACCGCACCCCCTGGCACCGTCTGGGTAGCAGTGTAGCCTCCTGCAGCCAGCGCGGCCAAGCCGGCGCCCGTTTGTGTGGCGGCGAACAAATTGTCGTTGGTCGCCGCCTTTGTAGCGCCGGTCAGAAAGCTGAATGATGCATCACCGCGTGGGGCCGTTTCAGTTGAACTGGTAAAGGTCGCCGTGATCGAAGTGGCTGCTACAGAAGTTTGCGCAGCCAGTCCTATTGTCGCGGCCGCGGTCGTGCTGTTTGCCGGGGAGTTCGTTACGAAATAGCCGTTGCCGTTGCTGATGCGCGCGAACACATCGTTGCCCGCATCGCTCGTCGCGATGGATCGACTCGCAGAAACTTGCAGCGTGCGCTGCCCGCTATCGCCGCTGTAAGTGACATCATTGCCGGTAAGAATGATGTTGTCGACTGATCCGCCGAAAGGCGAGGTCGCCCCCATGAAACCGGAAAAAATGTGCTGCCCCGTGCCGTCGGTGGCATTGGCGATACCGAGCAGCTGACCAAAACTCGAGCGCAACTCGGTGGCGATGGTCTGACGATCGCTCGCCGTCAGAGTGCCCGTGTTACCCGCTTGCACCGCCAGTTCGCGCACCCTCGCCAGCACATCGGCGGCACTCGACAGTTGCGATTCTTCGAGCCCGAGGGAGGATGTCGCCGAGTCCATATTCCTCTTGAACTGGGCAACGGCATCGCTCGACTGAGTCACCTCCAGCGCCCGTGCCGC
>SESE01000266.1_pt1 | contig 22929 bp, 19 predicted proteins | sample 3171371 | NCBI WGS metagenome assembly SESE01 (sample SAMN06051881, study PRJNA518727) | freshwater metagenome | biome: subpolar coniferous forest; feature: holomictic lake; material: water; isolation source: holomictic Lake 442, 13 m depth | place: Canada: near Kenora, Ontario | collected... | reverse complement strand
TATCACCCTTGTTTCCTTGGCGATTTCCACCTCAAGAGGCGCTTTGCTGGTTAAAGGAGCAGGTTCTTTTCTTGAAAAAATTCCGATGCCTATTGTAGATCCTAAAGTATTTGTGTCGGAAATTCAATCTCTGGGTCAATCATGAACCAGTTGCAATAGAATTCAGTAGAAAAATTCACACACTCTTATTCCGCACAACCAAAAGAGCAGGTTATTCCCGACATTGTTGAGGCTGTTAATGCTCTTGCAGTTGATCCATTGCCCCTTGGCAGTAAAAAGATTCGAGGCTCATTGCAAACCTGTAGAATCCGTAAGGGCGACTACAGGATTATCTATCCCATAGAGGAGGACTGTCTGGTTGTTCGGGCAGGCATTTCGGATGGCCTCCCCGGCGGATTGTCGGGAGTTTGAACTTGCTATGCGCAATCGCCTGCGTCAAAAAGGTATCAGTATACAGCTCATCCCGGTCATAAGGCAGCGGAATCACTTCGTATGAAAATAATGATGCCGTGTATATCAGCGTAATTGTTTTACCTTTTCTCTGACAATAGCGGTAATCTCTTTTTTGCTTGTAGCTCGAAAAATTTTACTTCGCCACTGACTTTCAGAAACCATTTTACTGATAAGTCCCAGCATTCTTATGTGACTGTTTGGATCGAAATGAGGTGAGAGCATCAAGAACATAATGCGACTGGTATTGCCTGATTCCTGATCATAAATACCGATTTTGTTGACACCGATAACAATAACCGGCGTTTTAAGATTTTCAAGTCTTGCGTGGAGAATTGCTATTTCCTCTCCGATAAAAGTCCCGCCCTGCTTTTCCCTTTCAAGCAGAGCGCTTAATGCTGTTGTTTCGTCAATATCAGGGCTGGCAATGCAGCATTCGTGCAGGAGCTCGCGAAATGCCTCTTCCTTTTCAATAACACTCTCCCACAAAATAACCCTTGCATTTCTGATCGGTTCTTTCCAGGAATTTTGCTGTTTGATACCGAAGATGTTTGGCACAAAAACTTTTCTTTTCTCGGTACTCCCTTCTTCCCTGGTATCGAGTACTATGATATTGATGCCCCTGCTTTCATTGATCAGGCGTTCAACAATGGTCTGTTTACCCTGAATGCGCTGCCAAAAAGCGATTTTTCGTCCAGAGTTGCCAATGATAATATGTCCGACCCGATACTCTCTGGCAAACTGCAAGATGGTTTTAACCAAATCATCTCCTTTGTAGGTAAAGACCGTGGCTCCAAGTTGCTGGGCAAGCACAAGAGTATTGGAAAGCATTCGCTGTACACTGGCATCAATATTGTTTGGATTGTCAGAACGGGTTTGTACATAAACAGCATACCAGTTTCTGTTAAGTCGTCCTGCTATACGAGATGCGTAGCGCAGAATTGTTTCGCAGTTCCGGGTTTTTGAGCTGAGACAAACCATCAGTTGATCAGGATTGGAAGCAGATTCATCAGAGAGTTGGCTGCGATGTTTAGCATCGAGCGTTGCTGCAATTTCCCTCAAAGACAGCTCCCGGAGCTGTTCAAGGTTTTCAGGCCTGAAAAAGTTAGAAAGGGCAGCATCCAGCCGATCAGGAACGTATATCTTGCCTTCTGTCAGGCGCTGACGCAGATCGTCGGTCGTAATATCAACATTAACAAGCTGATCGGCCAGCCCAAGAATACGGTCGGGCACCCGTTCCTTGACCTTGACACCCGTTGCATGTTCTACCGTTTCATAAAGGCTTTCAATATGCTGAATGTTCAAGGTCGAAATAACATGAATACCGGCAGCAAGAATTTCCTCAACATCTTCATAGCGTTTGGAATTTCTGCTCCCGGTAACATTGGTGTGTGCAAGTTCGTCGACAAGCACTACAGAAGGACGGCGCTGCAGTATCGCGTCGATATCCATTTCGGTAATTTCAATACCCCGATAATGCAGGTTTTTACGCGCTATGATTTCGAGGCCTGCGAGAAGAGCCTCAGTCTCCTTTCGTTTATGGGTTTCTACAAGACCGACAACAACATCAATTCCATTTTCCTTAAGACGCCTTGCCTCCTGCAGCATCTGCCATGTTTTTCCCACTCCGGCGCAGTAGCCGACATAAATCTTGAGTTTACCCTGTTGCGACTGCTGGATGAGACGCAAAAAACTGTCGGCCCTGTTGCTCTCCATAGTGTTCTTTTTTTTTATTCTGCGGTATTGGCTGCTTTAATTCTGCAGTCGATCAAGGGATCTGTTGAGCAGCAGCACATTGACCAGCGATTCGTTCAAGAGAAGAATAGTGGTCTTGCCATTTGCCGGATTATTAATAATCGCCATCACCTGAGCGATGGAAAGGCCCCGCGCCCTGGCTACTCTCGATGCTTGAAATTTTGCGGCAGCAAGAGAAATATGGGGATCAAGACCACTGCCTGATGAGGTAACAAGATCAGTTGGAACCTTTTCACCCTGTTTTAGTGCAAAAGGAGCTAACAGCTTTTTTGTCTTCTTGCGCATCGCCAGAGAGGCAGGCGAAAGATTGCTTCCGCCTGCGTTCGCGGCATTCCATGATACGTCCGATGGACGGGGCCAGAAATATTTTGGCAGGGTAAACTGCTGGGCGATCAGTTCACTGCCCACAACCTCTCCTTTTTCAGAACGGATAAGAGAGCCTGATGAAGAATAGGGGACAACCTGAGCGGCGAGAAAAATAATAACGGTATACAATCCACAGCATATAACTACTGTGAAAGGAAGAATACGTAATGAAGCGACAAATTGTTGAGTGAGATTGCCAAATGATATTGTTGTTTTCATGATGGTAACACATTTGTTTATACAAGACCGGTGAAGGCAATAAGCATATCAATCAGCTTGATGCCGATAAATGGTACTATTACTCCGCCTGCACCGTAGATGAGCAGATTTTTCCGAAGCATGGCATCGGCTCCCATTGGTCGGTATTTGACCCCTTTCAGCGCTACCGGTATCAACAGCGGAATTATGATGGCGTTAAAAATCAAAGATGACAGAATTGCACTTTCCGGTGTTGCCAGATGCATGATGTTCAGAACAGCAAGCCCTGGTATTGCAAGAACAAACATTGCAGGAATAATAGCAAAATACTTGGCGACATCGTTAGCGATAGAAAATGTTGTCAATGCGCCGCGAGTCATAAGCAGTTGTTTTCCAATCTCAATAATCTCAAGAAGTTTTGTCGGATCACTGTCGAGATCAACCATATTTCCAGCCTCTTTGGCGGCCTGGGTGCCCGAGTTCATGGCAACACCGATATCAGCCTGTGCCAACGCTGGCGCATCATTGGTACCATCACCCATCATCGCAAGCAGTCTGCCGCTCTGTTGTTCTTTTCGGATATACGCTAATTTATCTTCAGGGCGTGCTTCGGCAATGTAATCGTCAACGCCAGCCTGAGCGGCTATAGCAGCAGCAGTCAGGGGGTTGTCACCCGTCACCATTACCACACGCAAGCCCATGGCACGAAGCCTCGCCAAGCGATCAGAGATGCCCGGTTTGAGAATATCCGAAAGAGCAACAACGCCAAGAAGCTCATTGCCATCAGCAACAACAATTGGTGTCATACCTTTGCGGGCGACATCATCGACCAGTCCCGGCAGTGCCTCTGGAATATCTCCCCCAAGTTTTGCGATATAGTGCATAAGCGAATCCGATGCACCCTTCCGAAGAGATTGGCCATCATTTAAATCAATACCGCTCATGCGTGATTGTGCTGAAAACGGCACTACTTTTCCATCATTCTGCTCAGACGCCTTTATTCCAAATGTTTTTTCTGCAAGGGTAATAATGGATTTTCCTTCAGGAGTTTGATCGCCAAATGAAGCTTTCATTGCAACTGTTGCAAGACGCTCAATGCTGATACCCGGAAGCGGGAAATAATCCGTTGCTTGACGGTTCCCAATCGTTATAGTTCCGGTTTTGTCAATCAACAGGGTATCAATATCACCCGCAAGCTCTACGGCTTTACCGCTCTTTGCCAGCACATTAGCAGAAAGTGCACGATCCATGCCAGCAAGCCCAATGGCAGAGAGCAGGGCTCCGATAGTGGTTGGAATGAGGCAGACAAGAAGAGCAACAAGAGTTGGCACAGGAAGCATGATGCCAAAATATTTGCCGATTGGCCAAAGCGAACCGGTTACCAGTAAAAAGGCCAGAGTAAGTCCGGCAAGAGTTACCGTTAAGGCAAGTTCATTCGGTGTTTTCTGTCGCACGGCTCCTTCAACCAGTGCAATCATTTTATCAAGAAAAGAGTACCCTGCCGAAACAGAAATGCGTACAACGATATAATCTGAAAGAACTCTTGTTCCCCCGACGACACCTGAGCGGTCACCGCCAGCCTCTCTCACCACAGGTGCCGATTCACCGGTAATAGCTGATTCATCAACCAATGCAGTTCCTTCGATCACCTCGCCATCTCCAGGAATGGTTTCGCCTGTTAAAACAATCACTTGATCACCTTCACGAAGTTCTTCAGAACTTACAGACTCCTCCTTGCTGTCGTTTATCCTTCGGGCAACAGTATTCTGGCGCGTTCGTTTGAGGCTGTCCGTCTGCGCCTTGCCCCGAGCTTCAGCAAGAGCTTCAGCAAAGTTTGAAAACATCACCGTAAGCCAAAGAATAACCATGACTGCAAGCGTATAGAGCTGATGCGGAGCTCCGGAAAATGCATTTAAAATGGCGATAAGCGTTGTCAGCACTGCTCCTGCTTCGGTAACAAACATAACAGGATTTTTTACCATGGCCCTGGGGTTAAGCATTACTAATGCACGACTCAGGGCGCCAACCACTTGCTGGTTATTAAAAATTGAGGACTTTCTCGTCTGACGGCGCTCGTTTTTGGCCTGCTCAGGGGTATTCGGTAAGGAATTACTGTTTATCATGGTGTTATGATTTCCTTATTGAATTGTAATCTACTCAATGCGTGACTGCGGTCAGATGATCAGCAACAGGACCAAGAACGGCTACAGGCAGAAAAAGAAGTGCCCCGATAAAAACCACGCTTCCGAGAATAATGAGCCCAAAAAGCAGTGTGTCGGTGCGGAGAGTTCCTGCTGTTATCGGAACCGGTTTTTTTGCAGACAGTGACCCGGCAATGGCAAGCGGGAGAATGACAGGGATATAGCGAGACAGCAGCATCACAATACCGGTAGCAATGTTCCAGGGAACGCTGCTCTTGCCGAGCCCGGCGAAACCAGACCCGTTATTGGCGGAGGCAGAGGAAAACTCATAAAGAATTTCTGTAAATCCATGCGCCCCGGGATTGCCCACGGTGGCAGCGCCCAGGGGAGTGGCTGCAAAGAGTGCCGTTCCTCCGAGAATCAGAGCAGGATGAACCAGCAGTGTAAGGAGCGCAAGCGTCATTTCAGGAGTCTCAACTTTGCGCTCAAAATATTCCGGGGTACGGCCAACCATCATCCCGCAGATAAAAACACCGACAATGATAAATACAAACATGTTGATCAGGCCAATCCCAACACCGCCAAAAACAACATTCATCCACATCCCTGCAAGCGGTACCAGAGCGGTCAGCGGGTTAAGACTGTCGTGCATGCAGTTAACTGAACCATTGCTGGTAGCAGTCGTTACTGCCGCCCAAAGAGCGCCTGCACCGGAACCAAAGCGAAGCTCCTTGCCTTCAAGATTCGGAGCAGCCTCAACGGGTAGAGCTGACAGTGCACTTGCTGGTGCACTTTCAAGCCAGACCGCTGTACCGGCTTTAAAAACAAGCAGTGCCATCATGACCGAAAAGATCACAACAGCATCGCGCATACGCCCTGTTATGCGTCCAAACATCCAGACAACAGCCATTGGGAGCAGAACGATACTGATGCACTCCAAAATATTGGTGAAGAAAGAAGGGTTTTCGAAAGGATGAGCTGAATTTGGCCCGAACCATCCACCGCCGTTGGTACCTAACTGTTTAATCGCCTCCATGGCAGCTACAGGCCCTCGGGTTATGGTTTGCGTTGCATTTTCAAGGGTATGGGCTATGACAGCGCCATCCATGGTCATCGGTACACCGCCAGCAAGAAGGAGAAGGGCAACAAAGAGCGCAAGTGGCAACAGAACAAAAAAAGCCGTCCGCATCAGGTCGCTGTAAAAATTACCAACTGTTTTTTTTCCACCGAGCGCTCTGGCGAGCGCCGCAAGGGCAGCAATCCCGGTACCCGCCGAAACAAACTGCAGCCACATCAACCCAAACAGTTGGGAGAAATAGCTCATGGATACCTCACCGGAATAGTGCTGGAGGTTGGTATTCGTTACAAACGAGGCCACAGTGTTAAAGATAAGGCTTGCTTCAAGGGCTCCTTTACCATCGGGATTCAGCGGCAGCCACTGCTGCAGGGCAAGGAGGATGGCCACAAAAGCAAACATTACCATGTTGAACATCATCATCGAAAAGAGATAGCGCGTCCAGTCCTGCTCCTCAACGACAGCCTTGCCCCCTATTTTGCTGAAGATCCGTGCAGTCAAACGACCATAACCAGAGTCCTCGGCCGGGTCAATCAGTCGGGTCATAGCGAGACCAACAGGCCACGACAGCAGGGCCGGAACAAGCAGTACCAATATAAAGAGCAGCAACATGATGTGATAGGTTTAAAATTTCTCAGGATTGACAATGGCATAGACCAGATAAACCAGGCATCCAAAAAACGTGACCAAGACAACGAAATCCATGTGCGTTAACCTCCGATATGAAGAATGATGCCAGCCAATCCGGCAAGCCTTGCCAGAAGCAGAAAAATACGTATGCCAAGAAACGGGTAATGATAAACGTTCATGAGGTCTGTCTCAGAAAACTCAATGGAAAATAGAGAATCGAGCAAGAGTCCCTTGCAGAAGTCAAGGAAATACAATTAACAAGATTGCATTTTGCAATATGCATTCAGTATAGAAAATATAATAAACCGGGACGTTTAGAATTATATCCTGTATTGCTTTCGTTTTCTCCAGAGAGTTGCTTGATCAATAGCCAGAATTTTTGCGGCCTCCTGAAATGATTTTGTTGAAGCAGGAATACTTCGACTATGAGCCTCGACGATGTCGAAAAATATTACAGGAAGAATAGGGGCGAAAGCAGATGATCTGAAATTTATGCGCTGGAAAGAAAAAAAATGGTCGTCAAATTGTTGAGGGGTTGTGGTATACGATATCGGTATCAAACAGCAGGAAGGAGGGTGACCCTATCCCTGTATCTGGTGCTGCTCAACCCTGCATAACTGCTGGAGTAGGCATAGCTAATGTCAATGTTAACGCTCTTTCCTTACCGGCTGGACTGCCTGACTTGCCCTCGATCAATGAAACGGCATTTGCTTACCAGGTCGGCTTTGGATTTACTATCCCTCTCAGCAATACCATCAGGCTTGATGCCCGTTACCGCTACTTTGCAACGAATGTAACTGTGAATACCGTCTTTGAAAACAACAGGTTATCAAGTAACAGTGTGCTCCTTGGTCTAAAAATTGGCATCTGATGGTTACCGTCAACAGAGCCATAACCTATACAATCTTGCATAGAATAACAGCATCTTCAAAAAATAAATAAATTGCGCACAACCGATGATATCCATCAGCAATGATGACCTTGCCAAGCTTTGAATTTCTCACTAAAAGCAGCGGTGAAAGTTCTTTTCCGGCTTCTATTTTCGATTTATCTTTTTCAACGTGTGAATTACTGATACCGAGGAGCGATAGCCCGGAAGCCCTAAAAATATCCTTCGCCTTGAATTGCGAAATGGGGGCCTCTTTCAATTTTTTCACCTTGTCTTTTGCCGACTCTTCATCATAAAAAAGGCTTAAAAACGATTTTGCTGCAGGATAATCATGATTTTCAGGCTCTTTCAGCCACTTGATCGTGTCGATATTTTTCTTTGCCACAGGTTATTCTCCTTTTTGGATAGTCAATAGCTTCTGGTAAGGGCAAGATAATAAAGAAGATCTGAAAATTCTTGAGAAACAGCGATAATTAAAAGTGATAAAATAATTGAACAGACGGGGTGGTATGTAGCGAAGATGGTCTGTCATCATTCATTCCCAAGTAGTTGACCGTCTATGCGACCGCGTATAATCACAGACACAAGAGGCGCAATCATCTGTTTCAGTTCCGCTATAAATCAATAATCTGTGAAGATAAGCCCTACTTTTTAAATCTGGCAAGCTTATATTCATCTCAATCCCTTGATGGTTGGACTTGCTGGTTCACTGGAGAAACCCGGTCGCTGCGCCAGAGAGGTGAGAAGCAATTCAACGACGAGTGGATTCCTGGTGGCGGTGAATTTGTCCAAAAAGTAAGTATAGTTACTCACCTGTGTCCCTCTAAATAAAGTACCTTTGTAAATGATATTACCGATTAATATTTATAGTGATGATGTTCTTCGACGGAAAGCCAGGCCGTTGAAGGGAGTTGATGGTGCGATTGAGGAGCTTGTGGAGTCGATGTTTGAGTCGATGCGCAATGCGGCGGGTATTGGTTTGGCTGCGCCACAGGTGGGGCATTCTCTGCGGCTGCTTGTGCTTGATGTTTCTTGTGTGAGTAAATATGAAGATGAGAAGCCTATGGTGGTTATTAATCCTCATATTCTTGCCGTCAGGGGTTCCAATGAGATGGAGGAGGGGTGCTTGAGTGTTCCTGGCGTTCAGGGGGATGTGGTGCGTCCCTCTTCGATTACGTTGAAATACCGCGATGAGCATTTCGAGGAGCGTCTTGGTGATTTTTCAGGTATGGTTGCAAGGGTGCTTCAGCATGAGATTGATCATCTCAACGGGACGCTCTTTGTTGACCGTCTGGAAAAGCGCGATCGGCGAAAAATCCAGAAAGAGCTGGAGGCTCTTTCCTCAGGTGTTGTCAATGCGGCCTATCCGGTCGTTACTCGTGATGTTGTTATGATATCCAAACCTTCTTGAGTGCCATGCGGATTATTTTTATGGGAACCCCCGAGTTTGCTGTCCCCTCGTTGCAGTCAATTGCTGCTGAAAACAGTGCTTTTGAGCTTGTGCTTGTTGTGACAGGTAAGGACAAGCCTCGAAAGAATAAACATGCCGATGCTGAACCATCTCCGGTAAAGATTGCTGCTCTTGCTCTGGGCCTGCCGGTGTATGAGGTTGATGATGTTGCTGATCCTGATTTTGCTGCCACTGTTGCTGCGCAAAGGCCTGATGTCATTGTTGTCGCAGCGTTCCGTATTCTGCCTCCTGCGGTCTATGAACAGGCAGCTCTCGGCGCATTTAATCTTCATGCCTCTCTTCTCCCGGCCTATCGGGGTGCAGCTCCCATCAATTGGTCTATCATCAAGGGAGAAAAGGAAACCGGTGTCACAACATTTTTTCTGCAACAGCGTGTAGATACCGGAAATATCATTCTTCAGAAAAAAACGCCGATAGCCTCCGATGAAAATGCTGCCAATCTGACCCGTCGTCTGTCGGAGATTGGAGCCAGTATTGTCGTCAATACCCTGCATCAGATCGCCTCTGGCAGAGTCAACGTCTCCGGGCAGAATGAGACGCTTGCCTCAAGGGCTCCCAAGCTTACGCGGGATAATACAAGAATCAAGTGGGCGCAGCCGGTTGCAGCCATCAATGATTTTATCAGGGGTCTTGCCTTGAAACCTGCGGCATGGACAACATTCCAGGGGAAAACCATGAAGATATTCAGTGCTTCTCCTGCGTCTCTCTCACCTGCGATACCATCAGCTTCTCCGGGAACCATTTTTGCTGAAAGAAGCAGACTCTATGCAAGTGGTACCGACGGATGGCTTGAGCTGCTGTCGTTGCAGCTTGAAGGGCGTAAACCCATGGAGGCTTCTGAATTTCTCAGGGGCTTTCGTCATGACGCAGAGGCTCTGTTTTTTGTGTAACAGCTCTGCAATGTCACAATCGTAATATTTGCTTATATTCCTCACCTTAAATTTTCACAAGAATCAAACGCCCTTTTTATGGCCTTGTCCAGTACAGAAGTCAGCCGTATCAGAAACTTCTGCATTATCGCACATATCGATCATGGAAAATCCACGCTGGCCGACCGCCTGCTGGAAATAACGCATACGCTTGATCGTACCCAGATGGCCTCTGCACAGGTCCTTGATGATATGGACCTTGAGCGGGAGCGGGGCATTACCATCAAAAGCCATGCCATCCAGATGAAATACAAGGCTGGCGACGGGTTGCAATACACGTTGAACCTTATTGATACTCCCGGCCATGTCGATTTCAGCTATGAAGTTTCACGCTCTCTTGCTGCCTGTGAAGGGGCCCTTCTTATTGTTGATGCGACCCAGGGTGTAGAGGCCCAGACCATAGCAAATCTTTATCTTGCTATTGATGCCGGTCTCGATATTATTCCGGTAATCAATAAAATCGATCTTCCGTCATCGGATGTAGAGGGTGTTGCCCGTCAGGTCATGGATCTTATGGGTGTGAAACGTGAGGAGATTCTCCAGGTATCGGCAAAAGCCGGTATTGGCGTGAGTGAGCTGATAGAGGCCATCGTTGCGCGTATTCCCCACCCTGCCGAAAATAATCATTTGCCGCTTCGGGCTCTTATTTTTGATTCAGTCTTTGATGCCTACCGTGGTGCGGTGGTTTATCTTCGTATTGTTGATGGTTCACTGCGAAAAGGTGACAAGGTCAAGTTTTTTGCCAGCGACAAGATTTTTCTTGCCGATGAGATTGGCACTATGAGCATGAAGCGGCAGCCGAAAGATTTGCTTGAATCGGGAGATGTCGGCTACCTGATCTGCTCCATCAAGGATGTCAAAGATGCCAAGGTCGGCGATACGGTAACTCTTGTCGATAATCCGGCAAGCGCACGACTTGCGGGCTACAAAGATGTCAAGCCGATGGTGTTCAGCGGTCTCTATCCGATCAACTCCAACGAATTTGAGGATCTTCGCGAGTCTCTTGAAAAGCTTGCATTGAATGATGCATCGCTGGTCTATACTCCTGAAACATCAGTTGCCCTTGGTTTCGGTTTTCGATGCGGATTTCTCGGGCTGCTCCACATGGAGATTATCCAGGAGCGTCTTGAGCGGGAGTATGGGGTCAATATCATCACCACCGTTCCGAATGTAGAGTACCGTGTTGTGATGACCAACGGGGAAGTTGTAATTGTCGACAATCCATCAAAAATGCCTGAGACGGGTCGCATCAGCCTGGTTGAAGAGCCTTATGTGACCATGCAGATCATTACGCTTGCCGACTATATCGGCAATATCATGAAACTCGGCATAGAGCGTCGGGGTGAGTACAAGAATACCGATTATCTTGATGTAACAAGAGTGATTATGCATTTTGAGTTTCCTCTGGCAGAAATAGTCTTTGATTTTCACGACAGGCTTAAATCCATTTCAAAAGGTTACGCCTCAATGGATTACGAATATATTGGCTACCGTGACTCTGATTTGGTCAAACTTGATGTGCTGCTCAATGGCGACACGGTCGATGCTCTCTCTATTGTTGTGCACCGCTCAAAGGCTTATGACTGGGGGAAGAAGCTCTGCCTGAAACTGAAAGGAATTATTCCGAAGCAGATGTATGAAGTGGCGATTCAGGCGGCAATCGGCAGCAAGGTGATTTCGCGCGAAACCATCTCGGCGATGCGCAAAAACGTGCTGGCCAAGTGCTATGGCGGCGATATCAGCCGCAAGCGCAAGTTGCTTGAAAAACAGAAAGAGGGTAAAAAGAGAATGAAGCAGGTCGGCAGGGTAGAGGTTCCGCAAGAGGCTTTCCTTGCATTATTGAACATTGATGAATAGATGTATAAGCCTGGATCGACGAAATTTTTTAAACGCATAACTTGCTATAGTATTGAATACTCAGAAAGGTAAACCGGAAAAAAAACATTCACGCGAGTGGTTTGAGGCACTAGTTATAGCTGCGATATTTGCTACAGTACTTCGTGTTTTTGTGGTGGAATCGTACCGCATACCAACAGGATCGATGGAGAATACGCTGCTTGCGGGTGATTTTCTTTTTGTCAACAAATATATTTATGGACCCAAAATACCGTTTACCGAAATTCGACTGCCGGGAGTTGACAAGGTTAAGCATGGCGATATTATTGTCTTCAAATATCCCAAAGATCGTTCACTGAACTATATCAAGCGTTGTGTAGGCTTGAGTGGCGATACTCTTGAAATTCATGATCAGCAGCTCATGATTAACAAGAAATCGGTGCCTCTTCCCGAACATGCACAGTTTATAGGCAGTCGTGTACCCGCAGGAGAGGGGGATTACATGATCTTTCCGCAGTCTTCCAATTACAACAAGGATAATTACGGGCCTGTACGTATTCCTCGCAAAGGCGATGTTGTTCGATTGACCGCAGCAACGTTTTCACTTTACCGCTCGCTTATTGCCGATGAGGGACACGATGTGAGTTTACAGGGCAGGGAGGTCTTTATTGATGGTTCTTTGGCACAGCAATATACCGTTCATGAAAACTACTACTTTGCAATGGGCGATAATCGCGACAACAGTCTCGACAGTCGTTTCTGGGGATTTTTGCCGGAAAAAGATCTGGTTGGCAAGGCGTTGATGGTCTACTGGTCATGGGATCCTGATCTGTCTTTGCTGACCGATCCTCTTAATAAACTTGGTTCTATTCGATGGAACAGGCCCGGGTTGATGGTTCACTGAATGATACGCTCATCGGCCAGAATTTTTTTGCAGATCACTTTGGTCGACAAGATACGTTCGGCATGGCTGAAAAGAAGTTTTTCAAGGTTAGGGCAGGGTATTTCGAGGGTAGGGATCGTAATGGTGTGAGCTTGATGTTGCAGATGGCTTTCAGGTGTACCTGTTTGTGTGAGTTCAATATCATTGAGTGTGACAGAATCAAGAATTAAGCCTGATTTCAGTGATTTGATGCTGACCAGCCAGGTATTCCCGGTTGCCTGATTGACGGATTGTGCAATGTTCTTTTTGAAATCGGCATTCAGGAAGATATTGGTGGAGAGATAGACGAGAAGATATCCTGCGGGAAAGAGTACTCCAGGGGAGAGTATAAGCGCCTTAAGCCAGTTTATCATGAAATTCTTTGCTGGAAATCGGGGCGCCATTATTTTTTCCTGGTTTCGGCTATTTCCGGCGGGTTTCACCGGCGCTTTTTTTTTACGATACAAAATTTTTTTCTTTATTACCGTGTATCAATAATTAATTCAGTTTTCTTTTTTTATGCCAGTACATCAACGGCATGCGCCCTATCTTCTCAAACCGCTTTTCAGGGAGATCCATGCCGACACGGAAACGCCGGTTTCGGTTTACCTCAAACTGCAGCGTCCTTTTTCATGTCTGCTCGAGTCGGTTGAGGGGGAAGAGCATCTTGCCCGCTTTTCCTATATTGCCATAGATCCTGTTGCTATCCTGAAAGGCTCTGTGGACGGGCTGGCTGATCTTGAGATTATTGATGAAAAATTCAGTGATCTCCGTGAGGTTGCCGGTGGAGAGACGAATCTTCGTCGTAAGATTGACCTCTGTCTTACCGCATTTGATACCGAAGAGATACCAAGGAAAAAAAACGGAACGCCACAGATGATCACCTCTGGTGTTTTCGGCTATTTCGGGTACGATGCCATGCATCTTGTTGAAAGGATTCCAAAGCCTGATCTGGAAGATCCTGCAGGTATGCCGGATATTTTTCTTCTCTTCTGTGATACGCTCGTGGTTTTCGACAATGTGATGCGCAAGGTTTTTATTGTCTCCAATTATCTTGATGAGAGCGATAAACCTGCTGCTTTGAAAAAGATAGAGCTGATTGCCGAACAGATGTTCCGACCGCTGGGGCGTGAAGAGATTTCGTTCCGGGCCGAACAGCCTGAGCTGGTAGTTTCCAATACGTCAAGAGAAGAGTATCTGCAAAAAGTGAGCAGGGCCAAAGAGTACATTGTTGCCGGAGATATTTTTCAGGTACAGATTTCACAGCGTCTTTGCCGTCCTCTTCATACTCGACCTTTCGATGTTTACCGGATGCTCAGAACCATCAATCCTTCGCCTTATCTTTACTATTTTAACATGAAGGAGTTCGAGATTGTCGGTTCATCACCTGAATTGCTGGTGAAGGTTGAGCGCGACAGCAGCGGGCAGCGCATGGTCGATACCCGGCCTATTGCAGGAACAAGGCATCGCGGCGACAGTTTTGAGGAAGATGAGCGCAATGCCCGAGAATTGCTTGCCGATGAAAAAGAGCTGGCGGAGCATCTCATGCTGATCGATTTGAGCAGGAACGATATTGGCAGAATTGCCAAAATCGGTACGGTCGATACCAATGAGATGATGGTTATTGAAAAATATTCGCATGTGATGCATATTGTCAGCAATGTGCGGGGTGAACTTCGGGACGATCTCGGCACCATGGATGCATTCTGGTCCTGTTTCCCGGCTGGTACCCTGACCGGCGCGCCAAAGGTTCGTGCGATGGAGATCATTTACGAGCTTGAGAAGGAAAAACGGGGTTTGTACGGTGGCGCAGTCGGCTTCCTTGATTTCAAGGGGAATCTCACGACGGCAATTGCAATCCGGACAATGGTTACCAAGGATGAAACCATCTATTTTCAGGCTGCCGGAGGTATTGTGGCCGATTCAAAGCCTGAAGCAGAATATGAAGAGACGATGAATAAAATGAAGGCCGGTATAACGGCTGTTGAATCTATTGAGGCTTTAGCGAACGAGTAATACGATTAACCCTCTCCCCGATGAAAAAGAAACCATCATTCATGAAATACCTGCTTCTGGTTTTTGCTGGTGTGGCCGTAGGTGCTCTTATCTTTTCCAACCTGGAATTTAACGTCTCTTTTAACGGGACAAGTCTCTCCAGCAAGCCGAATTTTGCTGCGGCAACGAGTAATATTGAAAACTATCCGATTCAGTCGCTGAAGAGCTTTAACGAGGCATTTGTGCAGATTGCCGAGTCGGCAACGCCGTCAGTGGTGACGATTTTTACTGAAAAAACCGTGAATCAGCGGATTTTTTCTCCGTTCAGTTTTTTCGGTAGTCCTTTTGATGACATGTTTGGAATGCAGGGAGGTGGAGCACTCAATAATGCTCGCAAAGAGGTTCAGCGAGGTCTCGGCTCAGGGGTTATTGTGACTGCCGACGGTTATATTTTGACCAATAATCATGTGATTGATGGCGCTGACGTTGTGTATGTCAGAACCTCTGATAACCGTAAAATTGATGCGAAGGTAATTGGCTCCGATCCAAAGACAGATATTGCCGTTATCAAGGTTAATGTTACAGGACTTAAACCAATTGTTATCGGCGACAGTGACAAACTCAGGGTTGGTGAATGGGTTATTGCTATCGGCAGTCCCCTTGGTGAAAATCTTGCGAGAACAGTTACCCAGGGGATTGTTAGCGCCAAAGGCAGGGCAAATGTGGGGCTTGCCGATTATGAAGATTTCATACAGACCGACGCGGCCATTAATCCCGGTAATTCCGGCGGACCTCTTGTCAACATCAATGGTGAGCTTGTTGGCGTCAATACGGCCATAGCAAGCCGCACAGGCGGATTCGAGGGGATAGGGTTTGCCGTGCCATCGAATATGGCAAAAGCGGTGTTGACCTCCCTGATTACTACTGGTAAGGTGACCAGATCTTATATGGGTGTCACACTTCAGGATATTGATGATAATCTTGCAAAAGCCATGCATCTGAAAGCAGGTGAAGGGGCATTGGTTGGAACGGTATTAGATGGAAGTCCGGCGGCAAAAAGCGGCCTGAAAACTGGAGATGTTATCGTTGACTATAATGGGGTAAAGGTTGCAAGCAGTGTTACTCTTCGGAATGCCATCGCTGGCCAGGCTCCGGGCACAACGATAAATCTCAGGGTCTTCAGGGACGGCAGTGTAAAAAATTTCACTGTTCGTCTCGAAGAGCAGGTGGCAACAAAAGTTGCTGATGGATCCCGGGCAGAAGCAGGGGAAGCGGTTAGTAAGGTGCTTGGTTTCAGGGCGGAGGATCTTACTGCTGCGATAGCGCAGAAACTGAAACTGAAGCCCTCTGCAGGCAAGGTTGTTATCACGGCCATGGCGCCATCCTCCAATGCCTATCGTGCGGGTTTGCGCCCAGGCGATCTTATTCTTTCTGTGAACAAGCAGGCGGTCACTTCATTGGCAGGATACGGTACCCTTGTTAAAAATCTCAAAAAGGGCGACCTGTTGTTTTTGCTTGTTGAACGGGGAGGAAGTAAAATATATTTTGCGTTTAATGTGTAAAGTTTTTTTTGCCTGAAGGATTAAGAGTTGTACATTGCTTTGAAGTAAAGTCAGTTATGCGCCGCTGACTTTACTTTTTTTTGTTCGCAATCCCGTCCGTTTTCACACACCATGTTTATGGTGTTAGTTTCTTTTTTTTTCAACAAAAACAGCACAAGAGATGACTGACAGAATTTACCTGACAAGTGATGGATACAACCGGCTGAAAGAGGAGTTGTATGTGCTGGTTCATCAAACCAGAAGGGAAGTTCTGGAAAAAATAGCCGAAGCCAGGGCTCATGGTGATCTCAGTGAAAATGCTGAATACGATGCGGCACGAGAAGAGCAGTCACATACTGAAGCGCGCATTGCTGATCTCGAAAACAAGCTTGCATCAGCGACGATTCTTGATCCCAAACAGATAAAGACCGACAAGGTCTATATTCTCACCTCAGTAAAACTGCGTAATCTCGACGATCCATACGAGATTATTGAGTATACACTGGTCTCTTCAGAAGAGGCTGATACCGACACAGGAAAGATTTCTGTTCGCTCTCCTGTCGGAAGAGCGCTGATTGGAAAAGCTGTCGGAGAAAAAGTACAGGTGGTTGTGCCGAAAGGTGAACTTCATTATGAGATCTTGGAGATTTTTGTTAAATAAGGGCAAATTAAACCAGCTATCACATGGGGAAACGTCAAATCATCTATCGTCAGGGGAGTATCGGCGGCAATCAGGAGCTGCTGAATCGTGAAATAAACCTGGTGACCAAAGAGGCAAGAGTGTGGCATGGCAGAGTTATCTCTGTCGGCAGTAACGAAGTTGAAGTCAAGGATGCTCGAGCAGGAAAACACCGGTTCACTGTGGATCAGATTGACCGGATTTATTATGATGTAAAAACGGAATATTAAGAGATGCGTAGAAAGATTGTTGTCGGTAACTGGAAAATGAACAATACCATTGCCGAGTCAGAGACCCTTGCCTCAGAAGTGCTTGCCGCGCTTGGCGAAAACTTTTCTGGCTGCGAAGTTGGCATAGCTCCAACTTTTCTGGCGCTCGAAGCTGCCGGAAGGATTATTGACGGGAGTGAAGTGCAGCTTGTTGCCCAGAACTGCCATTACGAAAATGATGGAGCCTATACTGGCGAGGTATCAGCCAGAATGCTCAATGCTGCAGGTTGTTCCTCAGTTATTATCGGTCACTCCGAGCGCCGCCAGTATTTTGGTGAAACTAATGCGACGGTCAATCTTAGAACCAAAAAGGCATTGGCGGAAGGGCTTAACGTTATTCTCTGCGTCGGTGAAACACTTGCTGAGCGCGAAAGCGGAGTAACCGAAGCCATCATCTCATCTCAGGTACGCGAAGGGTTGGCTGGTATCAGTGATATCAGTGCCATTGTTGTTGCCTACGAACCAGTTTGGGCAATTGGTACAGGAAAAACCGCCTCCTCCGCACAGGCTGAAGAGGTGCATCTCCAGATCCGTACCCTTGTTACTGAACTCTATGGTGATACTGCCGCCCAAGGACTTCGGATTCAGTACGGCGGAAGTGTCAAGCCATCCAATGCAGTAGAACTTTTTGCCATGCCGAACATTGACGGTGGCCTGATTGGCGGAGCCAGTCTTAACGCAGCCGATTTTGCAGCAATAGTCAAAGCCGCATCGCTTTAAATCCTCCTCATTCGATCAATTGAGAGTGGGCAACAACCTTGTCCACTCTCAATGATCTATTGTCAATTGACCGACGCCGCTTCCTTCGACTTTTTCATTGAACAGAAATCAGGCCCGCACATGGTGCAGAAATCGGGATTCTTGCCGGTGTGGCCGCTTTGTGCCATGCTTTGTGAATGGACAGCACGTGTTTTTTCGGGGTCAAGAGAGAGATTAAACTGGTCTTCCCAGGCAAACGCATAGCGTGCGCGGCTCATCAGCTCGTCGCGCAGCCAGGCTACCGGGCTTCCTTTGGCCAGATCCGCGCCATGGGCGGCAACCTTGTGGGCAATAACTCCTTCACGGACATCATTTTTGTCGGGCAGTCCGAGATGCTCTTTCGGGGTCACATAGCAGAGCATCGAACAGCCATAGCTTGCAATAATTGCGCCTCCGATTGCTGAATTAATGTGGTCATAGCCAGCCGCAATATCGGTAATCAGTGGCCCAAGGGTGTAAAACGGAGCTTCATGGCAATACTCAAGCTGCTTCTGCATATTCTCCTCTATCAGGTGAAGCGGAACATGGCCCGGCCCCTCAATCATCACCTGCACATCGTATCTCCATGCTACCTCAGTCAGTTGACCGAGTACCTTGAGTTCACCGAATTGAGCCTCATCGTTGGCATCAAGTATTGAGCCGGGTCGAAGAGCATCACCCAGCGACACGGCAATATCGTAAGCCTGCAATATTTCACAGATCTCTTCAAAATGGGTGTAGAGAAAATTCTCGGTTTTGTGGAACTTGCACCATTTTGCCATGATGGATCCACCCCTCGAAACAATGCCGGTCAGCCGGTTTTCGGCACAGGGAAGATGTTCAAGCAGAATGCCGGCATGAATGGTAAAATAGTCAACGCCCTGCTCCGCCTGTTCAATCAGCGTGTCGCGATAGAGCTCCCAAGTCAGCTCTTCAGCCTTGCCGCCAGCTTTTTCCAGCGCCTGATACATGGGCACCGTGCCAATCGGTACGGGTGAGTTTCTCAGAATCCACTGGCGAGTCTGATGGATATTGGCGCCAGTGCTCAGATCCATGACGGTATCTGCCCCCCATCTGCACGACCAGACCGCCTTTTCAACCTCTTCCTCGATAGAAGAGCCAAGCGCAGAGTTGCCGATATTGGAGTTTATCTTGACCCGGAAGTTGCGTCCGATAATCATCGGCTCAAGCTCCGGGTGGTTGATGTTGGCGGGAATGATGGCGCGTCCTTCGGCAACCTCCTTCCTCACAAATTCCGGGGTTATTGGCTCAACGTTTGCCTTGCCTCTTGAAAAAGATCCAATCCACCCCTCCAGTTGCTGGTTCTCCCGGATGGCAACATACTCCATTTCCGGTGTTATGACTCCCTTGCGGGCAAAGTACATCTGCGTGATCGGAGAGCCCATCTGCACCTTACGGGGAAATTCCCACGAGTTGCGTATCGGCGGAAGCCCTTTTTCAGGGTCAATCTTGACAGAATAGTCAGAGTAGGGGCCACTAGTATCATACAGCGGAAGCGAAGAGAAATCCTGTCCGTTGCAGCGGTATGTTCCGCTCAGTTTCAGGCTTCTCATGCCCACTTCAATCGGATAAAGGGAGCCCGTTACGTAAATCTTTTCGGATGAAAGCACCTCCTGAGAACGCTCAGGGCAGCCATTACTTTTAATTACATTGGTCATAGCATAGGGTTAAACAGTCAGGCTGTGCAGGAGAAGCGGGAAGAGTGGAAAAATCGAAAAACACAGAGCCAGCTTCATCTTTTCTTGCGTCAGCATTACCTGCATCAAGTTACAAGGGTCTACTCTCAGCATTCTTTTTCCTTCTGTCGTAAAGGAAAAATTTTGCACCCCCAAGATGAGAAACTGAGAGAACAATAGTTAAAATCAGAAGATTATACAAATGAGTTATCACACGCTCTATGCTGTATTGGTTCCGGAAGCGGGTGGTTTCTCAGTCAGAGTACCCCGATAAAGGGAAGTTCACGGTAGCGTTCGTTGTAGTCAATCCCGTAACCGACAATAAAGGCATTTGGAACCGTAAAGCCGCTGTAGGCAACGCTGACCGGATATTTCCTTGCTTCAGGCTTGTCGAGCAAGGTGCAGATGTTGAGAGAAGCAGGCTGCATGGCCATCAGTTCAGCAGAAATCCGCTGCAGGGTAAGTCCCGTGTCGACGATGTCTTCCACCAGCAACAGATGGCGTCCGGTAACATCAAGATTGTGCCTGATGCTTACGTTTCCGGACGAGGTTTTTCCCGAACCATAACTTGATGCGTGGATAAAATCAATGCGGCAGGGAACCGTTATGGAACGCACCAGATCTGCGGCAAACATAAAAGCCCCTTTAAGGGCGACAACAAGAAAGAGAGGAGAGTCTGAAGTTACTCCAGCATAGTCTTCAGAGATCTGCTGGCCAATTGCTCTGACGCGTTGTTTGATGGTTTCCTCTGAAAAGAGAGGAGAGAGCGTGTTGGAAGAAAGTTTGCTCATAAGAAAAAGGCTTTTTGCTCAGTTAATCTGTTGGCTGGAGTAACGCTCTATTTCTTTCAGGTAAAGCTTTTTGTGAATGGGGTTCAGTGATGATGCCGCAAAAGAATTTTGTGCAAGCTTTATGATATCAGGATAATCAAGGTCAAGAGCCTTTGCGGCCTCTACATAATTTTCGTTGATATAGCCACCGAAATAGGCCGGGTCATCCGAGTTGATGGTGACACACAACCCTTTTTGCAGCATTATTTTAAGATTGTGTTCGCTCATGTTTCTGAAGACCATCAACTTGACGTTTGATAATGGACAGACGGTCAGCGGAATCTGCTTGTTGACAAGTTCAGCGACCAGTTTCTCATCTTCCATGCAGTGCACCCCATGATCAATACGACTGACATGCAGGGTGTCAAGAGCTTCCTTTACTGAAGCAGCACCTCCTTCTTCTCCAGCATGAGCCACCGTAAAAAATCCTTCCTGATGTGCCCGTTCAAACAGCTTTCGGAACTTTTTCGGAGGATTTCCCTGCTCCGATGAGTCAAGGCCGATACCCGCTATCCACGGTTTCCATGCAAGCGCTTTTTCCAGTACCTCCATGCCCTCCTTTTCGCTCAGATGGCGCAGGATACACATAATCAGTTTTGTTGAAATATTGAGGGAGCTGTTTGCCTCAACCAGAGCCCGTTCAATTCCGCTGACAACCGTTTCAAACCCGACACCCCGTTCAGTATGACTCTGTGGGTCAAAAAACAGTTCAACATGACGGACATTCTGTGATGCAGCCTTTTTAAGGTAGGCAATGGTCAAATCGTAAAAATCCTCTTCGGTTATCAGTACAGCAGTTGCCTGATAATAGATATCGAGAAATGACTGAAGGCTGTTAAAATTATAGGCCTTGCGGGCGGCTGTGGCGTCAGGCCAGGGAAGCGATATGCCGTTTCGTTTTCCTGTCGCAATCATCATTTCGGGTTCAAGTGTGCCCTCGATATGGAGATGCAACTCCGCCTTCGGTATTCCTGCTATAAAACTTGCAAGGGTTTTCATGGTGAAGGTTCAATGGTTTTCTTCATGAGACTTAGAGTATCCATTGCGATGTGTTGGTCATAGAGAGAGCAAGACAAGCACTACGGACAATATACACAAGCCGATCAAAATTTCTTTTGTCTGCCTGGAGGAAACGGTATATTTAGCGACTTCCCGGAACTGCAAAAATATAAATCCAGTAACAAGCCATGCTGACACAAACCGAATCACAACAGCGGGTATTCCGTTTGCAGGAAATGCTCAGGAACAAGAATGTGCATGCAGCTCTCCTTGTTCTGCCGATTGATGTGTACTATTTCGCTGGCACCCGCCAGAACGCCATACTCTGGATTCCTGCGGATGGTCTGCCGATGCTTTTGGTGCGCAAAAGCATCTTGCGAGCAAGGGAGGAGAGTCCGATTGCGGATATTCGCCCTTTTCCCTCAAGCAAGGAGTTTGCCTCGGTGTTCAATGGAGATCAAGTTGCAATTGGCATGACGTTTGACGCTGTTCCGGTACAGCAGCACAGCTTTTATACTCGGGCGCTGCCGGGGCGTAGTTTTGTAGATATTTCGATGATTGTTCGTGAAGTCATGTCAGTCAAGTCGCCTTTTGAACTTGAGCAACTGAAGTACAGCGCAGGCAAGCTTGCGTCGGTGTTTGCCGAGGTACCTCAGTTCCTGAAAGTGGGTATGCGTGAGCTTGATCTCTCTGTCGAAATGGAATATCGTCTCCGCAAGGCAGGGCATGAAGGATATATAAGAATGCGTGCCTTTAATCAGGAACTTTTCTTTGGTCTTGCAGTTTCTTCGGGTGGGGTCAACGGCGGTTTTTTTGACGGCCCGGTGACCGGCAAGGGGTTGTCAAGCGCTTCACCGCATGGCGCCTCTTATGATGTGATTCAGGTGAACCAGCCGATTCTTATGGATTACGCAGGGGTGTTCAATGGCTACATTGCTGATATGACCCGCATGTTTGTGATCGGAACGCTTGATCCTGAATTGCAACGCGCATTCGATGTTGCCATCGATATTCAGGAGATGGTCTGTCAGGCCATGAAGCCCGGCGCAATATGCGAAGAGCTTTTTCTTGCAGCCGCATCAATGGCTGAAGAGGCTGGGCTGGGCTCCTGTTTTATGGGGATGCCAGGTGAACAGGCAAAATTTATCGGTCATGGTGTTGGCCTTGAACTTGATCAGCTTCCGGTACTGGCTAAAGGGTTTGCTGTGCCATTGCAGGCTAATCAGGTCATTGCGGTCGAGCCAAAGTTTGTCATTCCTGGCAAAGGGGTGGTCGGCATTGAGAACACTTTTGTCGTTACTGATGAAGGTGGCCAACGGTTGAGTGATTTTTCGGACGGGATTGTGTTTCTGGAGGGTTGAACATTTTTGATGCCTGGCTTTAAAATATATTTCTCGAAGTAAGGCATTGTGAAGAAAATCTTGAACATAACCCCCTATCCCAAAGCTGAACCGTCGGATAGTTGCAAGGATGAAGCCAGCCTTTCAGGAAGAGTTTGGCAGAGTTGTTGCCGGATGGG
>SESE01000264.1_pt1 | contig 23150 bp, 14 predicted proteins | sample 3171371 | NCBI WGS metagenome assembly SESE01 (sample SAMN06051881, study PRJNA518727) | freshwater metagenome | biome: subpolar coniferous forest; feature: holomictic lake; material: water; isolation source: holomictic Lake 442, 13 m depth | place: Canada: near Kenora, Ontario | collected... | reverse complement strand
CAAACTTCACCCCGATATCAATGTTTTCGTGGGTGCAAATGGGGCAGGCAAAAGCAGCATACTTGATGCCATCGCCATTGCGCTGTATGAAATAGTCGCAGCAAATGGTGGGGGAGGCAAGAGCCAGCGAAAGATGCAGGGGGCAGCACTCCAGGATACAGATATTTACATTGATTCCTCGAAGAGCTACGGGGCCTCGTGGGATGAGAATACGGACAATTATGCTATCATTGGCCGAAAGTCTTTTGTTCAGATTCGTGCAATGGCATCAGATTACTACTACATCGATGACAATTCGCTCAAACCAGTTCTTGATGAAGAGTCCGTGCTGGAGTGGACAGAACATATTGCTTATCGACCACCGACAAGTTTCTCATACGATACCAGTACATCAGAAAGAGTATCCGAACTTCACCGTTATATAACGCACCTTTGGGAGGAAATCGGCAAAAGTCCGCAAGCACTAATTCCTTTGCCCGTTGTGGCCTACTACCGTGCCACTCGGAGAATGGGCGGAATGCCAGAGCTTGGAGATATCTTCAAACTCGACCTTGCCAGAGACAAGGCATTCGTTAGCGCACTTGATGCTGGTGCCAATTTTACGGCGATGTGCCAGTGGTTCTATCTGCGTGAAAATGCGGAACTCCGTGCCAATGTTAACGCCCAGAACAGCGACAGCAAAGAGTTTGCTGACCTGCGTGTTGTGCGGCAGGCATTAAAGCTTACCGTTGAGGGGTTGGAGCGAGTCTATTTTGATGGCAGCCCGCCACGGTTAATGGTCGAAATCCGGGAATTCGATGGCAACACCCGAGCATTCGAACTGGCGCAACTGAGCGACGGATACCGGAACCTGCTTGCGCTGGTACTCGACTTCGCTCGTCGGCTTGCACAGGCCAATCCAAACTGGCCAAACCCGCTTGAGGCTCCGGGCATTCTGCTTATTGACGAGATTGAGCTGCATCTGCACCCCCGCTGGCAGCAGAAGGTCATTCCTGCTCTTCGGGCAGCTTTCCCGAACACCCAGCTCATTGTTTCAACGCACAGCCCGGCGGTGCTAACCACAGTACGGCGAGAACATATCAAGCTGCTTGGTGCTGACCATCAGTTTGAGCAGATCCCGGATGATGTAGGCACTTACGGGGCAGACAACTCCCGAGTTTTGGCTGAGGTATTTGGCGCTGATTCACGACCAGGAAACATCGAAACCGTTAAAAAACTACGGGAATATCTGCAATTGATAGAAAAGCGCCAGCATGACACTAATGAGGCAACCACCCTTCGCAACGAACTTGAGTCCGCGTTAGGCACAAGCGACCCCGATCTTCTTCGCGCTGACCTGCGTGTAAAGCAGATAAAGATACTTGACGAGAGATGAGGACAATTCAACGCAATGCACCGCCGGATTGTCTTGCTCGGCAACCGAAAAGCCAGCAATGGAGTGAGTTCATTGGCACCCCGTGCCATAGCGATCTACATACTGGTTTGCGCCAGGAGCAACAAGGACTCTGCTGCTATTGTGAACGTCAGATTGAGGATAGTGAAGGGCATGTCGAACATTTTGAGCCACGCCAGAGAAATGAGGCACGCACCTACGACTACACCAACCTGGCTTTGTCATGCAATGGTGGTAAAGTTGAGCATTGTGGACGCTACAAGGATAACCGGCAAAGAAATCAAAATTACGAGTGGGATGCAGCACGTTTTTCCTCTCCCCATGACCCGGACACCGCGTTACTCTTTAGTTATCTGCTTGATGGCAGCATCAACCCGACTCCGGTCGATAAAGAAAAGTCACTCTTTTTGATTGGCTATCTCGGCCTCGATTGCTCTCGCCTGATTGACCGAAGGCATCAACACGCACGGGATCTGATTGATATTCTTGGTGAAGAGCCTGACCCCGATATAGTGAGCTGGCTTTGCAAAGAGTATCTTCAATCTGATGCCAACGGCCATTTGAAACAGTTTTACTCGCTCTCGAAAGCGATATTGGAACCATGATTTACAAGAAAAAACTTATAGAAGTTGCCCTGCCGCTTGAAGCGATCAACGTTGCCAGTGCTCGTGAAAAATCCATTCGTCATGGCCACCCCTCGACACTTCATTTGTGGTGGGCGCGGCGACCTCTGGCTGCGGCACGGGCGGTCATTTTTGCCCAGATGGTGGATGACCCTTCAGCCCATCCTGATATATTTCCTACCGAGAAGAAGCAGGAAAAAGAGCGCCAACGGCTCTTTCGCATTATTGAAGAGCTGGTGAAATGGGAGAACACCACCAACGAAACGGTATTGCAGCAGGCTCGTGAAGAGATCTGGCAGAGCTGGCGCTACACTTGTGCCGAAAATGCAGACCATCCGCGAGCAAAAGAGTTGTTTGACCGCTACAAACTGCCAGCCTTTCACGATCCCTTCGCCGGAGGCGGTGCACTGCCGCTTGAGGCACAGCGGCTGGGAATGGAGAGCTACGCCAGTGACCTCAACCCTGTTGCCGTGCTGATTAACAAGGCGATGATTGAGATTCCCCCGAAATTTGCAGGCAAACCACCGGTTAATCACGAATGGCAGAAAAAATCGTTTGCTGATAAAATGGGGCACGAATGGAAGGGCGCCCAAGGGTTGGCGGAGGATGTGCGTTACTACGGACAGTGGATGCGCGACGAAGCCGAGAAACGAATTGGTTACCTCTACCCCAAGATCGAAGTGACTGCGGCAATGGCTGAAGAGCGGCCTGACCTGAAAAAATATGTTGGCCGGAAGCTCACCGTCATTGCCTGGCTCTGGGCTCGCACCGTAAAAAGTCCCAACCCCGCCTTTGCCAACGTTGATGTGCCGCTCGCTTCAACTTTTATGCTTTCCACCAAGGCAGGCAAGGAGGCTTATGTTGATCCGGTGATTGAAGATGGTGGTTATTGCTTTACGGTAAAGGTGGGCAAACCGAAGGATGTAGATGGTGCAAAACTTGGCACTAGCGCAGGAAAGCGGGCAGCTTTTCGCTGTCTGATGTCGAGTGTTCCTATAACTTACGATCACATACGAGAAGAAGGTAAGGCTGGGCGCATGGGTGCGAAATTAATGGCGATTGTTGCTGACGGTGATCGTGGTAGGGTTTATCTCTCACCAACGCAAGAGATGGAAGCGATTGCAATGAGCGCAAAACCGATATGGCAGCCGGATTGTGAGATGCCAAAAAAACATCGAAATTTCCAGCCTCCAGGCTATGGTATGAACAATCTTGGAGATCTTTTCACTTCGCGACAACTTGTAGCATTGACAACTTTCTCCGATGTGGTATGGGAAGCACATGAACGAGTTAAGCAGGATGCCATAAAAGCGGTCGTTCCAGATAACAGCCAAGCTATCGCAGAAATGGGCACGGGCGCTACAGCCTATGCTGATGCGGTTGTGGTGTATTTAGCTTTTGCAATCAACAAATTGGCTGACAGAGGTTCAATAATTTGTGGATGGGATTCTTCAAGAGACAGCTTAAGGAACACCTTTGGCCGTCAAGCGATTCCAATGGTATGGGACTATGCTGAGGCAAATCCTTTTTCAGACTCATCGGGCAGTTACGACAATGCGATCGACCAAGGTGCAAAGGTAATTGCCGCATACTTGCCCGCTAAATCAGGTGGCTCATCATGTCAGGCAGATGCAACTGTCCAATCATTATCGGCAGGCAAGGCAATTTCAACAGATCCACCGTACTACGACAACATCTGCTATGCCGACCTTTCGGATTTTTTCTATGTCTGGCTCCGTCGTTCTTTGAGACACGTTTTTCCTGATCTCTTTACCACTGTTGCTGTGCCCAAGACAGAGGAGCTGGTTGCGACAACATACCGACATGGGAGCAAGGCAAAGGCGGAGAGCTTCTTCCTTGATGGCATGACAAAAGCAATGCATCGCCTTGCTGAACAGGCGCATCCAGCCTTTCCAGTGACCATTTACTACGCTTTCAAGCAGGCGGAAAGTGATGGATGTGACGGAACAACCAACACTGGCTGGGACACCTTCCTTGCTGCGGTGATCGAAGCGGGATTCGCCATCAGCGGCACTTGGCCGATGCGCACCGAACTGAGCAACCGAATGATTGGTGCAGGTTCCAATGCCCTTGCTTCCAGCATCATCCTTGTCTGCCGTAAACGCTCGGATAACGCACCTACCGCCATCCGTCGTGATTTCGTTGCCGCGCTCAAAGGCCCTTCCCGCGAAGAGCGTGAACAGCTTCTACAGGAGAAACAACGGAAAGAGCTTTCATCAGCCCGTCGTGAGGAAATTCGTGCTCGTCTTGAGGATAACCTTCCAGTGGCTTTGGTAAAGCTGCAAAGCGGCAACATCGCCCCGGTGGATCTTGCGCAGGCGGCCATTGGGCCCGGCATGGCGGTCTATACCCGTTACGCAAAGGTTCTTGATGCCGACGGCAAGCCTGTTCCGGTACGTGCAGCATTGGCGCTGATCAATCAGGTACTTGACGAAGCTCTGGCTGAGCAGGAGGGCGATTTCGATGCCGACACCCGTTGGGCGCTCACCTGGTTTGAACAGATGGGTTTCAACGATGGCGATTACGGTATTGCCGAGCAGCTCTCCAAGTCAAAAAACACTGCTGTTCAAGGGTTGGGTGAAGCGGGCATCATTCTCTCCAAAGCTGGCAAAGTGCGTCTGCTGAAACCCGCTGAACTGCCTCCCGATTGGAATCCAACCACCGATGTGCGTCTCACCGTCTGGGAAATGGTGCACCAACTCATCCGTGTGCTCGAAGTCAGCGGCGAAAGTGCTGCGGCGGATCTGGTGGCCAAGCTTGGCACCGAGGCTGAAATTGCCCGCGAACTCTGTTATCGCCTCTATACCCTCTGCGAACGCAAAAAGCGCGCCAATGAAGCGATGAGCTATAACGGTCTGGTACAGAGCTGGCCGGAGATTACCCGTCTGGCTCAGGAAAAACCCTCTGCCGTTGCGTCCGATACCTATAACTTGTTTGATCAAAAGTAAACCATGGCCCTCACCAATCACGAACGTGTCGGCAAGGCACTGGGACAACTGAAAGCAGGTCTTTCGCCCTTTGTTGAGCGCGAGGTCAATGCGGCCATTGACGACAAGATGCTCACGATGCTGAGGCTGAAGAGCTTTGTTGATGACCCGATTCTTGTCAATAAAAGTATTGGCGAATGGGATGTGGCGCTGCTGCTGAAACTGATGTGGGATATCTGGAACGATGTGTTCCGTAAAACGCTCGGCTTTTCGGAGCGCAGCCTTGTTTCGGAGATTCGTGACTTCCGCAACAAATGGGCGCATCAGGAACTTTTTTCCAGTGATGATGCCTATCGTGCATTGGACTCTATTGGGCGATTGCTTGCCGCCATCTCAGCCCCGGAGGGTGATGAGGTGGAGAGGGCGAAGACGGAGTTGCTGCGTCTCCGCTTTGATGAGCAGGCGCGGGGAGAGCGCAGAAAATCCTCCGGCATTGCGCTTGAAACCGGCGTAACAGGGATGCTGAAGCCGTGGCGGGAGGTGGTGATGCCGCATGATGATGTGGCAAGCGGACGCTACCAGCAGGCTGAGTTTGCGGCCGATCTCTGGCAGGTGCATCTTGGTGAAGGTACCGATGAGTATCGTGACCCGGTGGAGTTTTTTCGCCGTACCTATCTGACCGAAAGCTTGAAGGAGATGCTGATTGGTGCTGTGCGACGCATGACCCAGGGGGGCGGCGATCCGGTTGTGCAGTTGCAGACCAACTTTGGTGGCGGCAAAACCCACTCGATGCTGGCGCTCTACCACCTTTTTTCCGGGGTTCCACCGACCGAGCTTGCGGGTGTAGATACCATTCTCTCTGCTACTGGCGTGAGCAGCGTGCCAAAGGTGAATCGTGTTGTGCTGGTGGGTAACAAGATCTCTCCCGGCAATCCTGTGGTAAAGGGTGACGGGACGGTGGTACGCACGCTTTGGGGTGAACTTGCGTGGCAGCTTGGCGGAAAAAAAGCTTTTGACCGTTTGGCTGCTGACGACGAGATGGCTACCAGCCCCGGTGATTTGTTGCGTGAACTCTTTAACGAGTACAGCCCTTGCATGATTCTGATTGATGAGTGGGTCGCTTATGCCCGCCAACTTCATGACCAAAGCGACCTTCCGGCAGGCGGCTTTGAGACGCAGTTTTCTTTTGCCCAGGTGCTGACCGAATCGGCCAAGTTAGCCAAAAATTGTTTGCTGGTTATCAGCTTGCCAGCTTCAGATACCTCGGGCTCGCCGCATACGCAGGCCAATGATGTGGAGGTGGGCGGTACCCGTGGCCGTGAGGCGCTCGACCGGTTGCGCAATGTTGTTGGGCGGGTGGAATCCTCCTGGCGGCCCGCGAGTGCTGAAGAGGGGTTTGAGATTGTGCGTCGTCGTCTCTTCCAGCCACTTGCTGACCCTGAGCAGTTCAAGCAGCGTGATGTGGTGGCGCGTGCCTTTGCTGATTTTTATCGCAGCCAGCAGGCCGAGTTTCCGCCTGAGACTCGTGATGCGGGGTATGAGCAGCGTATCAAGGCGGCTTACCCGATTCATCCAGAAATCTTTGACCGTCTCTACACCGACTGGTCAACGCTGGTGAAGTTCCAACGAACTCGTGGTGTGCTGCGCCTGATGGCAGCAGTGATTCACAGCCTCTGGGAAAAGGGCGACCGCAACCCGCTTATTCTGCCAGCAAATGTTGCCATAGACGATCCTCGTGTGCAGTCCGAATTGACCCGATACCTCTCGGATAACTGGGTGCCGGTTATCGAAAAGGATGTTGATGGGCCGAACTCGCTCCCGCTTAAAATTGATAGTGAACAGCCAAATCTTGGCAAGTATTCTGCCTGTCGCCGGGTTGCCCGTGCCATCTACATGGGCTCGGCACCGACAACGGCTGCAGCTCACAAGGGAATCGAAGACCGACAGGTGAAGCTTGGCTGCGTTATGCCCGGCGAATCACCGGCAATTTTTGGCGATGCCCTGCGTCGCATGGCAAGTGCCGCCACCTATCTCTATCAGGATGGTTCGCATTACTGGTATTCGACCCAGCCCACCGTAACCAAACTGGCCGAAGATCGTGCCGAACAGTTGAAGCGCGAGCCCGACAAGGTTGCTACTGAGCTTGAAAAACGGCTGCGCAAGGAGCTCGCCACTACCGGCGATTTCAACCGCATTCACCCAATGCCGCAAAGCGGTGCCGACGTGCCGGACGATCTGGATGCACGGTTGGTCGTGTTGGGTCTTGCCCACCCCTACAGCCGGGAATCTGGCAACGCAGCCGATCTGGCCGCAAAGGCAATTCTGGAGAACCGGGGCAATGCACCGCGTCTCTATCGCAACACGCTTGTCTTTCTTGCCGCCGACAAAACCCGTCTGCAGGATCTCGACGAAGCCGCCCGAAAATATCTCGCCTGGCACTCCATTCTTGATGAGCAGAAAAATCTCAACCTCTCACCCTATCAGGTAACACAGGCTGAAAACCAGAAGAGTTCAGCAGAGAGCGCCGTTACCGCCCGCTTGCCCGAAACCTGGCAGTGGCTGCTGGTACCGGTACAAAGCTCTCCGCAAGCGCCCATAACCTGGGAAGCGTTGCGCCTCACTGGCAGCGACCCGCTGGCCGTACGTGCCAGCAAGAAGCTTCGCACCGATGAACTCTTCCTCACCAGTTTTGCCCCGACGCGCTTGCGAATGGAGCTCGACCGTATTCCGCTCTGGCGTGGTGACCATGTGTCGGTAAAACAGCTTGTTGAAGATTTTGCACGTTACCTCTATTTGCCTCGACTCAAGAACCCCTCGGTACTGTTGGGCGCAATCAGTGCAGGTTTGAGCTTGCTCACCTGGCAGCAGGATAGCTTTGGTTTTGCGGACAGCTTTGACGAAACAGCAGGCCGCTATAGAGGCATGCGCAACGGTACCGTAACTCACCTGACCGATCCCCACTCACCTGAGCTTGTGGTGAAACCCGATGTCTCCATCAGGCAGATTGAGGCAGAGCGTGCGGAACTCTCTGCGCCTGTACTGTTACCAAATGATGGAGAGACAGGCGATGGCAGTGGCGGAACGGTGCAACAGGGCAACGGCCATAGGGGAGAGACTCCCTCAGCAGTTTCATCGAAGCCAAAACGGTTTCACGGAACAGCCACGCTTGATGCCACCCGTGTTGGTCGTGATGCCAGCAAAATTGCGGAAGAGGTCATAGCCCATCTTGCAGGCATTGTTGGAGCACGGGTGAACGTCACCATAGAAATTGACGCCGAATTACCCGATGGAGCCCCGGACAATGTTGTAAGAACCGTGACCGAGAACAGCAGAACGTTGAAATTTACCAGCCAGGGGTTTGAAAAGGAGTGACGGTTCCATCATGGTGTTTCGGCAAAAGGGGATAAATCCCTGGCAGAATTTTGACGGTTGATTCTGCCGAAATAAATCGTCACACCTCAAAAAAAAGCCTCGCCAGCTCTTTCCGAGCGCTCGCAAGCAGTTCCCTGACCGCAGGCTCTTCACGATATGTCAGTTTGGCAACTTCGCTGACAGCTCTTTTCTCCCGCTCCACCATCCGGTAAACCTCCTGCTCAGCAGCTCCAAGCTTTGCAATACAGCGCTGCATCTTCAGGTTGTCGCTGTCGAGAACGCTATTTTTCTCAGCAATGGGAAGAGCGTTTGTGCGCCCGAACAGCTCATCAGCCGTTGCCGCAAGCGGGGCGTCGCTGCTCACCTCTCCAAAAATCCGCACAAAGCCCATAAAGTCAAGACCAACGGCCTCGCAGGGGGTGATACGGTTTTCAAGAATATCAGTGGCAAGTCTCTGAAATTTTTCCCGCAGTTCAGGCAGCCGGACGGCAAAGTCAAAGCTGTCATCCTTGTCGCGGGCATCAGCATTGTAGGGCACCTTCATCAGTACGGTGATACCTGCAGCTTCGGCGTATTTTTCGGCAATCCCGCTCCCGTCATCGCGGTTGATGATCAGGCCGAGCAGGCGCGACTCACCACCGATGGTTCTGAAATAGTTGTTGGCCTGGCAGATATTGTTGGCGGTAAAGATGGATTGCCGATCATTGTTGGTTACAAGAATAACCTCCTCACTCAGCGAGCGGGCGAGTGGCGTAGCGAACCCTCCGCAGACAACGTCGCCAAGAAAATCCATGAGGATAACATCAAGCTCCCATTTGAAGATACCGAGCTTTTCAAGCACATCGAATCCTGAGATGATGCCCCTGCCGCCGCACCCCCGGCCAACCTGTGGCCCGCCAAGCTCAATGCCGTAAATGGGCTGCGGAAAATCGGCAATATCCCGACGGAAGACAATATCGCTGATGGCGACCTGCTGGTTCAGCGCGTTTTTTTCTGCAAACACATCGGTTACCGTCGGCAGTGAAATGCCTCCGAAGAGCGAGGTGGTGGAGTCGTGCTTCGGGTCGCAGCCGAGTTGCAGCACCCGTTTGTTCATCATGGCAAAGGTGGCGCTCAGGTTTGTTGTGGTAAAGCTCTTGCCGATACCACCCTTGCCATATATAGCTATGGTTCTTGCTGTCATGAGGGAGGGTTACTTTGGTCTGTTTTCCAGAGCAGAATCATTTTCAGGCAGTCTGGATCATTGAATGCCTGCAGGTAAGCTTCAGTTATTTCTCTATCCACTTGATGCTGATGGGTGAAAATCCTCTCGGCATTGAGTCTGTGCTGAGCGATAAGTTCTCTAACCCTCTCAAGATCACCTTTTGCCCACTGTTTGGCAGCCATGAAAGAGAGCTCTTTCTGAAACGCCTGGGAGTAATCGATGTTGATTCGCTGGTAATAGCCTCCGAAAATTACCTTCCCGTGGAATTTCAGAAAGCGAAGTCCTGTATCAATGGCGCTCATGATGCCTGTGCTGTCAATCAGGACGTCAAACTCATGCCCCGCCAGCGCTGCCGAAACATCTTCCGTCTCAGGGTCAACCTTCAGGTCGGCAGTGGAGAGGTTCAGCCTGTTCTTGTTAGGCTCAGTTGCGGCAACCAGTTTGGCCCCCATAAGCGTTGCCAGTTCAGCCGCAAGAATGCCTACCGCACCCTGGCCGAGCACCAGCACTTTTTTGTTTTCCACTTGTGCAAGATCAACAATATGGAGGGCTGTTGCGCCAAGCGGCAAAGCAATACCGGACTCAGGATGATCAATATTATCAAGAACAGTAATACTCTCGACCGGGCAGACGATATACTCCGATGCGCCGCCAAAAGCGGCGTTAACCCCCTCATAACCGAATGAGCCTGCAACGTAGGCGAACTTGCCGATCAGAGTGTCGTTGACATGTTCACCCACCTGAATGATTTTCCCGACAGTTTCATAGCCGGGAATAAAGGGAAAGATAAAGGGAGGTGAAGGGATGAGGCCATTCCAGGCCATCTTTTCTGTGCCGGTACTGATGGAGGACCACCAAGTTTCAACCAGTACATCGGTCGAAGAGAGGGATTTCAGGGTGACATCACAGAGTTCAATCTGCCGGACACCGCTGAAGACAATAGCTTTTGATTTCATAACTGTTCAGATCCAGGAAAGATGATCAGACTCTCAGCCCCTGCTTGAGCTTTTTCTCATTATGCTTCTCAAGAAGCAGACGGATAACAAATTGGGCGGCATTGACGAGATAGCTCAGATAGGCGAGCAGCGCTGTCCATATCAGCGTGGCTTCATCAAGCCCCATAAAGAAGAGTATAAAGTAGGAGAGGTGCACAATCATGGCAATAGCGCTTCCGAAATCCTCCCAGAAGAACTCTGGCGCAAAGGCAAACTGGCCGAAGACCTCCTGTTCAAAAAATCCCCCGGTCACAAAAATCAGGAGAAGCATGAGGGTTTTCAGGGTCACAAAAAAGGTGATCCAGGCGAAGTTGTCGATTCCGTTGTGTGACTGGTAGAGCCAGGTGACCGTCAGACCGGCAAGAAACATGACGAACTGGATGGGGGCAAGGATTCCCTGCACTTTTGTCCAGACTGATGCGTTTCGGCGTTCAAGTTGTTCAGGAGTGTAACGGGGCATAAGAGTAAATTCGCTGATGGAGGAGGAACGTTATTAACTGCTGTGTAAAAAGGTGGCTGAATATAGTAAAAAACGGTGCAGGCGGCAAACCCTGCAAAAGCATCATTTGAGACCCCAGTCATAGACATTGTAGAGCGTTGAAATCATGTTGACATCAGCATTCTGAATGCGATTGCTGAATCCCTCAAGTTCATCATAGTAATAGAGGAAGGTTCTCGGCTGTTCATCATGCACTATTTTCTGGAATTGTTTCCAGAGTGCCACAGAGCGCTCTCTTGAAAGAGGGCTGCTGAGTCCTGCAATAATCGTGTCAAGCTCCTGATGCTGAAATGCTGCTGAGTTGAATGGGCGCTCGGCGAAATTGGATCCCCAGATAATAAGCTGAAAGGGGAGGGTTTCAGCGGCCATCCCCGACAATGCGGCATCGTAGCGGAACTCATTCTGATTTTTATTGAACACCAGCCCCTCATCAAACTTCAGACGACAGTCAATACCAATCTCCCGCAGGTTCTGCTGAATAATGGTTGCCGCATAGTTGCGCCGGGGGTTGCCGACCGGAGCGGCCAGTTCAAATGAGAATTTTTTTCCGTTCTTTTGCAGAATACCATCAGGCCCAGGGTGCCATCCAGCTTCACGCAGCAGCGCCGATGCTTTTTTTGGGTCGAAGTCATAAGGGTCAAGTGAAGTGTCGGCCAGCTCCCGGTAGGCGGGCGAGAGAGAGGTGTTGACAATGGTGGCGTGCTCCGGCCCCATGAAGCCGTCAATAATGGATTGCCGGTCTATGGCAAGGGTAAGGGCGCGTCGTATAACCTTGTCGCCAAACAGGCTATGCGGCTTTATCTGATGGCTGCTGCGGTAGGCCGCGCCGTCAATATTCAGCCAGACGATACTGTCGAAATAGCGGTTTTTGACCGGTTTGATCACCACTGATGGAGCGCTACGGGCAAGCTCTTTGAGATCCTTGGGGTTGATTCCGCCCGCTGAGAGCATGGCATCAATCTGACCTGATTTCAGCATGGCAAGTCGGGTGGTATATTCAGGTATAACCAGAAATGAGAGGTTATGAACAATGGCCGGGTGTGGCAGAGTTGAAGAGGGGTTTGATACCAGCTCCAGACTTTGCTGGCGGACCCACTTTTTGATGGTATAGGGCCCTGCGCTGACAACTGGTATTTCACCTGCCCTGGAACGGATTTCATCAGGAGAAAATGCTTTGAAAACATGCTCGGCAACCGGCATCAGATCGTTGAAATGGTCAAGCACAATCTCCGCCGCCATTGGTTTGTTAAAATGGAGCACCAGCGTTGAGTCGTCAGGTGTTTGGACTGCCCGCTCTATATCAGCCGTTCCATCCTGAAGCAGCAGAAGATCATTGAGATAGTGCTGGCGTGAACTGGCAATCTTGGGGTTTTTGTACAGGCTGTAGGAGAACTTGAAATCTTTTGAGGTTACTTTTTTCCCATCTTCCCAGAGAGCGTTGTTGCGCAGGTGGAAGGTCACTGTTTTTCCATCATCAGCAAAATCCCAGCTTTTTGCGGCATTGGGAAAAAAGGTGATTCCGCCTTTTTTTTCGTTGTATGTTGCTTTTACCAGCGACGGATAGAGCAACTTGCACACTTCGCGCGACATGGAGAACTGGATAAGCAGGGGATTGAGAGAGTCGAAATCGGCTGAAATAGCCGTAACAACCCGGTCACTCCGCAACTCATCACTATTCTGACGGCACGAAGAGGTACTGAGAAGCATCAGCACAATTGCAGTTGCCATAACAAACCGTTGCAGGAGATTGTCTCTCATTCCATTGTCAGTTGAGGTTAAAGATGCTCTCAATGCAAAGTAGGAAAAACAATGGAGAGTAGACCATGGATAATGGCCTTTGTTAGTCTAACGCCAAAAAGCCGCCTTGTGTCAAGACGGCTTTTTCAGCTTTGTATGTAAAGTTGTAAGGCTAATGGCTATGCGGCCGACAATCAGTGATTGTTGACAAATCCGGTCTCGCTTATAATGCGTTTTCCTTCAGCCGTTTTTGGCAGGTCGATGAACTGCTTGATAGCGCCGGTTGGTTGACCGTTGGTATACATAAAGAGTGGGCGGTGGAGCGGGTAGGTGCCATTTTTGACTGTCTTCACGTCTGCCTCAACACCGTCAACCAGGAGTGACTTGACTGAGCCGTCAACAAAACCCATACCAATGTAGCTGATCGCTGAGGGTGTCGTTGCAACACGGCTCTTTATGGCACCATTGCTTGCCTGTGTTTCAGCCCGTTTGGAAATTTGGTTATCTTTGCCCATCACCAACTCTTTAAAGGAGTCCGCAGTGCCGCTGTTCGATTCACGCTGAATAACCACAATAGCCGAATTAGAGCCGCCAAGCTGATTCCAGTTGGTGTATTTTCCCATATAAATGCCACGAATCTGCGCTTTTGAGAGTGCATTGATCCGGTTGCTTGGATGAACAACCATAGAGAGGCCATCAAGGCAGACAAGGTGCTCGACAGGATTGACACCCTTGCTTTTCGCAGAGGCCTCTTCCTTGTCTTTCATCGCGCGAGACATGGTAGCAATATCACAGGTTTTGTTGATCAGGCTTTTTGCTCCATTGCCAGAACCGGATTCGCTTACCGAGACCTGTACGCCAGTGGTTTTGGTAAAGTGATCGGCGAACGCTTTGGCTACAGGCCCAACAGTGGTTGAACCGTCAATAACTATTTTGCCAGCAGCACCGGCTGTTCCTGAAGCCACAACACTGAAAACTGTGGCGCTTAAAAGTATTTTTTTGAAGACGTTCATGTTGATTGTCATAATTTGGTTAATGAATTTGATAGATAAATCATCGCTGGTTGATGATAAACCGGCCTGGCAAGGCGCTCCTCCAGATACAGGAACAACCTTGCAAACCAGCCACACAACACAAAAAGAGAACAATACGCAAAATTTTAGAACTTGACCACAGCGTCAGCCATAATTATACGCCTTGTTGGCGCTGATTCATCTGTAACGGTGCTCTTGTCATCAATAGTTTTGAATTGAAACCAGGTCAGACCGAGTGTCAAGTTCTGAGCCAGGTGATAGTTCCCCGCAACCTTAAAGCCTGCGAGGTTGGTGGCAGCTCCCATATTCCTGTCCGAGTCGGTAAGAATTGTCAGCGCATCGCGTTCGATTCTGATATAGTCAGCATTAACTGACCATTGTCCCACCTGTTTGGCATCACCAATTTTGGCCTCAAGAAGATAGCTACTTCTTTTGGCATCATCAATATTGATATTCGTTGCATCTTTTTTTGCCGTATTGACGGCATATTGGACGGATAGCTTCCAGGGTAAGAGTTCCGTTATCTGACCATCGAGGGTGCCGAATAGCTCAACGATATTAAAGTCTTTTCCTGTGTAGTTTGGTGCAGGGCTATTTGAAAGGGCGATCTGATAGGCAAAATTTGCATAATCATAGTAGCCCGCGCCAATCTTGTAGTTGAAATTGCTGAGTTCGCCGCTATAAGCAGCTTGCCCGACCAACAGAATGGCATTCTTTTCCTGCCCTGCAGGAGGAGTTGCCAAGGCGCTCTGAACCCCGTTAAACTCCTGGAGAGAGTAGTAACCTGCCACAGCGCTAAGACCCTCTTTTTCCTTGCCATCCGCATCCTTGCCGTACTGTATGGTTACACCCTCAAAGGTAAGATCGGTGTCCCATACGAGATCGTTAATCACGATAAGTGTGCTTGCTACCCCTCTTTTACCCAACAGAAAGTTTATCTGACCATCAAGGCCATAAGCCACAGGATGGTAATCAATAAAGTATTCATTCAGGTAGACTGGATTGGCAAGAAACAGGCCGCTAAGAGTCTGATTGCGGGAGGTTGTCTCAGTCGCGCTGCCAGTTGAGAGCTGTATGCCGCCTGAAAGCTCCTCATTGATCCATGGAGTGACACCGAGACGGACTCGTGAACGGTGGCGGTCGCGGCTGTGCTCACCAGTTACAGTCGGAAACTCCGTAAGATCGGATTGATAACGGTAGCGAATATCTCCCTTCCAGTTCCAGTCTGCCGCCTCTGCATGGTTGAACCCGAGGGCTGCGGCCAGACCAACTATTAATGCAACTTTTTTCATAACAACTATTTGGTTTGTTTGTGTGACTTTCATTTTTTTCTTCAAATTTTTCTTCAAATCGCTCGACATCTTTTTTTGCTACACAAGGTACCATTCCTTCTGTTGAGGAATTGTTACAGCAGTGCAACAAGCTTGTAAACAAATGGCACAGGAGTGCAGCAGAACAGCTAAAGAAGCAGCCAGGCCAGGAAACTGAGTGTTCCTACTCCTGCCAGCGTCGTTTCAGTACTTATAGCGCTATTGTTTCCAGCATAGGGATCAGCGCCAGTGGTAAAGTCATAAGCCGTGCTTCCTGCGTAGTGATTACCTGCACTGTCATGGATTGAGCCTTCACCGAACGTGACAAAATATTGGGTTTGGTAATTCAGGTTGGCCGTTGGGTTGATGATCAATGTTGAGCCGGAAATTGCCAGGTTGGCGCTTGTTGCCGCATTGTAGCTCTCCACAACTGTGCCGCTTGCTGTGCCGCTGTGGATCTCTATAGTGCCGGTACCTTTCTGGATCTCCTCGCTGAACATGAGTTCAATGTTGCTGCTGATAGCAACCCCTGTTGCAGCATCTCCCGGGCTGAATGTTACTACTGCGGGTGGAGTGGTATCTTCCACCTTCAGAGTGAACGTATCGCTGGCTGTGGCGCTGCTTTCGTCCGTAGCTGTTATTTTTACATCGATCGAACCAACATTAGAGTGGAGCGGTGTGCCGCTGAACATCACGCCGGTCGACAACGGAGTCTCGCCGCCTTTCAGAGGATCGTAACCAATCGTCGGGTCGAAGGTAGTTGCGCTATAGTTTGCCACCCCGGCAGCCTTTGCATAAGCATTGTAGGCAGTAACGTCCCAGGTGCTTGAATACCCGGCCCATCCGTCGTTCAACTGACCCCACTCCTGCCAGGTCAACCCGAAATCCTTACCGTACAGATACTGACTGGCGGCTATCTCATGCTCGATGTTCATACCATCACCGATAAAGAGAATGATATGCTTGACACCAAGATCTTTTGCGGCAGAGGTCATCACCTGGTAAATCTGTGTATCATCAACAATATTTGTACCCGGATACCAGCTTCCTGCATACTGCTTGAACAGTTCCGCACCAGCACCTCTTGCCTGAAGCGTCACCAGTTCATTCGTATGTCCGGTTGTGCTGTAAGTAACCTCACCATTGGGGTAGGTGGATTTGCCTGCTCCCACGACCTCCACTGGTAAATTACCTTTGCCCAACTCCTCCTGAAGACGCAAATAACTGTTCGAGTGATCGCTGGTGACGATCATCAGTGTATTTGACCAATCCATTCCGCTCTTGCCTGCATCCAGGACGGTCTCTGCTGTCGTGACTGCCTGCTCGAGGTCAAATACCCCGCCAACCATATTTTCGTAACCATTGGCATGGTTGCTCCAGTCAATATCACCCTGCTCGAACATCACAAAGAAACCTTGAGGATCCTTGTTCAGCACCGACAGAGTGGTCAAGGTCATTTCTGACAGTGTTGGATCTTCATCCACTCCGGGAGATGAATCGGTAGTGCTTCGGGTAATGGTTGGTATACCGGGAGTGTCCGCGACATTGTAGTATTCAAAGTTGCCACCTGATGTCCCAAACAGACCAAAGAGCTTGCCCCCGGCAGTGATATCCACTCCGGCCGCTGCGACTGCCAGTGCAGTTCCACCATCGACACCAGTTGCACGCTCGACAAATGAGTATCCGTTGTTATCATGGTTTGTGCCCGCCGTACCGGCTTTGAACGCATCGTAGTCGTCATTGAAACCATTGAGATCAAGATCTGTACTGACCTTTGCCGCGTTGGTGACAGCCTTTGCAAACAGACTGTCAAGTCCTCCGCCAATCACCACTTCAGGTTGTGTGTCAAACAAAATCTCGTGAGCAATATCCTGATAGTTGCCGCGATTGATATTATGGCTGACAAAGCTGGCTGGTGTTGCATGTGAAAATGGTACGGTGCTGACCACACCTATGGCGAAGCCAAGATCGGCTCTCAGGGTTTCAGCAATGGTCGTAATCTTGCCACTGGCCGGATCGCCACTCTGCCATGCAATATTGCCACCATCGGTCTTGACACCAGAGCCAATGGCGGTGCCAGCCGATGCTGAGTCGGTTGCTGGCCATGCATCAGAAAGAGCAAAATAGGCATCCCTTGCGGCCCCGGCATATTTCAGCGTACCCTGAAGTTCACTATCGAATTTCAGCCATGAGGGCAGTGAGCTGCCGTCGGCAAGGGTTGCGGTGTATGTCAAGCTGTCGCCGGCATCAAGATCATTGAACGTCCCTGGAGCCACAAGCAGGCTGAGTGCTTTGTTTTCCCCTGTCGAAATATCACTGACTGGATTTGCCACCGCAGGTGCATCGTTCACGTTGGTCAGCGTGAACAGGCTGATATTTTTTGAATACTCGTTAGCGACAAAAAGCAGATTCTGGCCACTGGGACTACCTGCACTTGAAACAAAGGTAAGCCCTTCGGGGCCAGCCCCGGACTCTAACCCATCACCGGTGAGAGCTTTTGAATCATCAGGGTGACTCAGGGATTGAACAAAAGTGACATGCTGGGGATCCGTTACATCATAGACCATAATTGCACCTGATCCACGCTCCAGACCAACAAATGCAAGGGTTTTTCCTCCTATTTTCCCGATAGCAATACCTTCAGGTTCCGGCCCCTTGTTGTCGGAACGCGTGTCTACAAAGATCCCGGAGGTCGAGGGATCTGCCGAATTGAAAGTGCCGGTCGAGGCTGCAAACTGCTCAATGTGAGACCCACTGTCGAAAACAAGGGTACCGTCTGCATTGAGAATGCTGAAGGATCGCGCACCATAGGATTGAATTTGTTCGATAACTCCGTCGCCATCAATGTCCCCGTTGTTGCCAGGTGCAAGAGAGATTCTCAAGTTACCTATGGCTGAGGTGCTCAGCAGATTGCCATACTTTGCAATCAACTCCGGGTCTAATGAAAAGTTTTTTCCGCTGACTGGATCTACAGACTTGCCAATATCTTTAAGCTTTACGGCATCAGGTGATATAAAGTCATTACGGTCATCTCCCTCATTTGCAATGATGTAATACGTTTTGCCATCACTGCCAGTGAAAGAACCGATTCCGTCAGGCATATACTGACCGAATACCGGAAGGGCTGTCGATGGGTTATAGCTCCCATTGTCTGTACCATCCAATGGAAGAGCGAGCCAGCTCTTGAAGCCGAGGGGCACAACATCAGTAAATGTGGCAGTTGCGATATCAAGAATACCAAGAGCATTACTCTCCTGCAGGGTTACAAGAGCGGTTTTTCCGTCCGGCGAAATGCTGATGTATTCTGGTTCAAGATCGTTGGCAACGGTAATTCCATCAAACAGACGGACACCTTCTGCCCGCAATTCTGAAAATTTATCGTTAAATGCAGTAAATGAGGCCGTTTTGACCGTTGCTGCAGCAGCGCCATTGCTGAGGTCGATGATGCTGACCGAACCTTCAGGGTCACTCGTCAGACTGGCCATTTCACCCTCGTTGGCAACCAGAACCGTCTTGCCATCGGCGCTGAAGGTCAACATGTCGGGATTAGCTCCAACCGTGACGCTGCCCAATGTCATCAAAGGGGAAGTTACATCACCATCTGCATTGAGAAAATAGACGCTCCCCGGCAGGGTTTTGTCCGCAGCAGCCACTGCAACAGCAACAATGCCGTTCTTGACTGCGACGCTGTTCAGATCATTGATGCCAATTGACATGGTTCCAAGAAGAGTCATCTTGAGTTGAGCATCAACACTGATAACCTGCAAGCCGGAAAATGAAGTAACGAAAAGTCGATCGCTTGCGGCATCAAATGCCGAGATTTCAGCTCCCGCAAGAGAGATCGTCGATGCAAAAGCGAAGGCTTCAGCTCCACTGGATGTCAAGCCAAGTGCTTTACCCACTTCGATACCCTGAAATGATGGCGCATCAGTACCCATGAGATCCTGAACCGTGCTGACATCGTTCCCGGAAGTCATATCTGCATAGGAAACCGTGATTGCCTTGCTTTGATCAAGTGTTGCTGCAAGTTGCAGAATAACCTGGTTATTGACCACTTGCAGGCTGCTGATTGCCTGCGAAGTGCCTCCGTTGCTTACAATAAACTGATCGACTGACGGTATATTCACTATATTGATTGGAGCATCAAAATACAAGGTCACAACGTTGCCCAATCCACCTACGCTCGAATTGATGAGTGCGGAGTTAATGCCATCAAAAAGTTTTATTGCCATTGTGGTATCTTTATGGTTAACTATGGTTTATTGAGAATCGTAAGTCGTAAAACAATTTATACAGGGAATTATACAATTCATCAAAAGCATAATTATTGCGGCTGTGTAACGTTTTGGTTGAGAGCATGAAAACTTCTCTTATTGCTTTTGATCTGTACGAAACAGCAAACGGCTATTATTTGAGTTGGATAGATTTGATATCTTGACAGCTTGATTTTATTGTTCTCGTTATGCCGATTTCACACAATTGTAACAATGTCTTTGTGTCGGGTTTTCTATCTTTTTTGATGAAAATTGTTCTTTTTCATCAGGAATTTATACATCTATTATTCTTTAAAACAACAAGATTAATCTGGAGATACACCATTGTCATTTGTTCCATCAAAAGTATTTTTTACAAAAGGTGTGGGGAGGCACAAAGAATATCTCTCTTCGTTTGAGCTTGCCTTGAGAGAGGCTAAAATTGAAAAATGCAATCTGGTAACGGTGTCAAGTATTTTTCCACCCCACTGCGAGCGGATCAGCGTCGAAGAGGGGTTGAAGCTGCTCTCACCGGGGCAGATTACCTTTGCGGTCATGGCCCGCAATTCAACCAATGAATACAACCGCCTTATTGCCGCCTCGGTTGGAGTGGCTATTCCTGCTGATGATACACAGTATGGCTATCTCTCTGAACACCATCCTTATGGGGAATCGGCCGAACAGTCGGGAGAATATGCTGAAGACCTTGCCGCAACAATGCTCGCCACCACTCTCGGTATAGAGTTTGATCCGAACAAAGACTGGGATGAACGCGAAGGCATTTATAAAATGAGCCACAAAATCATTAATTCTTACAATATTACAGCTACAGCGGAGGGCGAAAACGGTCTCTGGACAACAGTTATTTCATGTGCGGTTCTCTTGCCATAATGGCAACAGGACAATTGTAACAGGGAAAATTGCTTTATTGTTTGATAACTGTAATTTTAAAAAAAGATATTCATCATGGGAAAAAAAATAGTACAAGTGACCTTTGCAGATGTTATGGGTAGTTGTGATGCAAAAGATCATATCGATTGTTCAAACAAGGGATTAACATCACTATCAGGCTGCCCGGAAAAAGCAAGGGATTTTAACTGTTCAGGGAACCAACTTACAACACTTGAGGGGGCACCAAAAAAAGTTAAAGGTAATTTTAATTGCTCAGGGAACCTCTTGCAAACACTCAACGGTGCACCTGAAGAGGTACATGGTGATTTCGACTGTTCAGATAATCGGTTGACCACTCTGGATGGCAGCCCCGTTTTTATTATGGGTGATTTTTCATGTTCCGGAAACCAGTTGACTTCGCTCAAAGGGGAGAGCAGTGATTCGGAGCTTTCAGGAGCCCCTGATGTTGTTGAGGGAGATTTTATCTGCTCAAGGAACAAATTGACAACACTTGATGGCGCTCCTCATATTGTAGGCGGGAATTTTGATTGTTCAGATAACCAGATTGATACTCTCAAAGGCGCACCAAAAAAAATTCATGGTGATTTTGACTGCTCAAACAATCAACTGACCGCTCTTGATGGCACCCCTTGTTGCATAACAGGTGATTTTGATTGCTCAGAAAATCAGTTGGAGTCACTTAAAGGCGGGCCTCGAGAAGTTTCTGGTAACGTTGATTGCTCGGACAATCAATTGAGCTCTCTTTTATGTAGCCAGAAAAAGGTTCATGGTTTTTTTGACTGTTCCGGAAATCGGTTGACTTCACTCAAGGGCGCTCCAGAAGAGGTTAATGCTTTTCTCTGTTATGATAATCAACTGACATCACTCAAGTGTGCACCTGAAAAAGTAAAGGGGCATTTTGATTGCTCAGCAAACAAGTTGATTTCACTTGAGGGAGCCCCAAAGAAGGTCAAAGGAAACTTCAACTGTTCAGGGAATCAGTTATCTGCCCTTGACGGGACTCTGAAAAAAGTTGGCGGTGATTTTATTTCCGGCAAAAATGGCCAGCCGTTTGATGATGCGCAAGTTCGAGCGGCTTACAATGTTAAAGGTAACTGCATTTCATGATCTCATATCCACGTCACCCGGATCTATTGCATGCGATGTGAACACAATACTCTCTCAACAGGGTGAAAATCAAGCAAAAGGGCTTTCTGAAAAGAAAGCCCTTTCAGTTCTATTGAAAGGCGTTGGTCAAATCACCCACTTGTGGGCGAACTCCTGGTAACGGCTCCAGCTCGAACCGCTTTGTTATAAATTTCAGGATAGATGTTGTATCGTACAAGGTGTGATCAACAAAATGAGCTTTGACAAAGGGTGATATGATAATGGCCGGAATACGAGTGCCAGGCCCCCATCGATCCGCTTTCGGTGGTGCAACATGATCCCAAAAGCCTCCGTTTTCATCATAAGTTACAATGATTGCCATTTTTTTCCACTGGGGACTTTTCTGTAACTCATGGATCAGTTGTGCAATATGGGCATCTCCTGACATCACATCCGTATAGCCCGGATGCTGATTAAGATTACCCTGGGGCTTGTAAAAAACAACAGCGGGCAGCGTACCTGCTGCAATATCTTTCTGCAAATCTGAGTAATCCTTCAGATGCAGTTGTCGTTCAAAAGAGCCTTCAGTTGTTGTTGGGTCAAATCTTTTAAAGTAATTGAATGGTTGGTGGTGCGGCTGAAAATTTGAGCTTTTACTGTCATAGATCACGCTACGATTATTCAATGCCTCATTCCATGCTCCAGCATACCATACCCAATTTACACTCTTTGCACTCAAGGCATCGCCGATGGTTTTGAACTCTTGAGGTGGGAGAGGGCTTTTGGTCAAGTCAGCAAGTTGGGTGTTTCCAGTTGGGGCTGGCGGTATGCCACTGGGTTGATAGGGTGGCTGCACGGTATTCACCGCATAACCATCATGAGTCAGCGCTTGATCGGCAACATAAACAGCCTTGCCCGTTGTCGCACTGAGAGGAGAGTTTTCAGCAAGGGTCAGCTTGACCCCATTTTTGTCCACTTGACTCCTGAGGTTGTCTGGTGCACCCGGGTAGGTGGGAGTAGATGCCGCGATCAGCCAGAAATGGTTTAGAAATGAGCCTCCAAAAGCCCCCGTAAAAAAATTATCTGCCAATGTGTACTTTTTCGCTAATTTCCATAATTGCATAACAGAGCCATCGTAGTAACCCATTGACAAACCACCAGCATCCGACCATGCTGCAAACATGTTGTTTGTACCATCATGTATCTGCATCTGGTTGTTATAAAATCGGTGCACTAAATCCGGGGTGGCTTTGTCTGGCAATATACCTCCAGGCACAACGCCAGGTTGGGCATCGATTCGGAATGGCTTATTCGGCAACTCATTGATAAAGCTTACGGCATTATGGCCAGATGTTGGCGGAAAATTCCACACAGGCGGAAGCTTTGCAAAAGGAGTAATGCCATCCCGGTCAACTTGTTTGAAATCGTTACCATCCCTTGGCTCTCCATTTGCATTTTTTAAAATGCCATTTGCCCCAGGATACAGCCCATACAGATTATCAAAACTTCGGTTTTCTGCATAAATCACCACGATCGTCTCAATTTTCCGAAGAGAAGCATCTCTTTTTTTTCTGGTGCCAACTGAATCGCTCCATGCTGAAAGCAAGATAATGGCAATCATGAGCGGTAATTGCCACTTTACCCTGAACAAGTTTTTTCTCATCATCGATTTGTTTGTTTAACTATTTCGTTAACGCTTGCAGGTTGACGTAAATTTATTGCTTTTCCTGCGTTTTCAGTTATTCTCTGAAGAACAATGACAAGTAACAAAAACAAAATAGTGT
>SESE01000263.1_pt1 | contig 23200 bp, 17 predicted proteins | sample 3171371 | NCBI WGS metagenome assembly SESE01 (sample SAMN06051881, study PRJNA518727) | freshwater metagenome | biome: subpolar coniferous forest; feature: holomictic lake; material: water; isolation source: holomictic Lake 442, 13 m depth | place: Canada: near Kenora, Ontario | collected... | reverse complement strand
AGTACTCAGTCCCGAATGCAGGCAGTTATTCTATCAACCATTATGGTAGCAGTAAGCCGAAGCCATTCGGGTGTGCCTATACCTCCCTGCCGCTTATCCCAAACTGCTCAGGTTTCAGGTGATTGCGTTTCTCGCTGTAAAGTTTCATTATTATTCAGGTAGTTCATTTTGAGATTTTGCTGATTTATGGTCAACACAAGAAAAGAGAGAATTACTATATTGGCTCTCAAGACAAATTAATCACCATCAAGGTAACAATGACACAACACGCTCACTCATGCGTCCGACTGGTTAACATGGTCTTCTATGCGCATCACGGAGTACTTAAAGAAGAACATACTGTCGGTGCCAAATATGAGGTCGATGCTGAGCTTACCTTCGATTTCACCAATGCCGCAAAAAACGACGACATTACAAAAACTGTTGATTACGGCTCGGTGTACAAAAAGATACTGGAAGCGCTGACCCTTAAAAAATATTTTCTGATTGAGGCTGTTGCCTGTGAGATTGCTCACGACCTTCTCCGTGATTTTCCCATTCTCGACCAGGTCTCAATCAGAGTACGCAAACGCAACCCTCCTGTTGATGGCATCTGCGACTATGCAGAGGCTGATTACTCCACCACCCGTCTCTGAAATACGCCCATGCATAAGGTATTTATTGGAATAGGCTCCAACATCGGAAATCGTCTCGTCCATCTGCAAGAAGCCATTGATTTGCTGATGGAGCTTGATGATACGTCGGTCTGTGCCGTATCAGCCATCTATATAACCGAACCAATTGGTGATACTGAACAACATCGTTTCTATAATGGGGTTCTCTTGCTTGAAACCTCCCTTTCACCTGAAGAGCTTCGTCGAGGGTGCAAAACGATCGAACAAAATCTTGGACGACCTCACAGCTATCCCCGCTGGAGTCCAAGGGTAATTGATCTCGACATTCTGCTCTATGATGACCTCTGCCTGCGCACTGAAAGCCTCTCAATACCCCACCCTGAGCTGCAGCACCGGAAATTTGTTCTTGTTCCCTTGCTTGATATCGCCAATACTCTGCATCCAGAAACAGGAAAAAGTATCCGTCAACTGCTGGAGTGCTGCAAAGACCCGTCAGTATTGATACGGACAAAAGAGAAGATTATGACAAAAAAAAGGCAGAATACCGATTAAAGCACTCCGCCATGTAACTGCAAGGTTATATAGAATAAACTGAGGAGACCACTCAGTTTGTAAACGTGATGTTCAGGTTTCCTTCGTCAAAATCTGCCCCCTCGGTCTTCCGTCCCACAAGAACGTTCGGCAAAATAATACTCTTGCGGAAATTATTAATATCCACAAGTAACTCATCGCCCTTGATATTCACATTAAGCTTCTTGACCTCAACATTAGGCAAATAGAGACTCAGCACATATTTTCCGTTGATTTTTTCAAGGCGCTGGGTTTTATCGCTCGTGTAAAGAATATCCGACGGGTTTTTATCGCCAAACATCTCCTTGCTCAGGTCATAGAGTCGATCAGTATTAATAATCTCTGCCGTTGACTGCTTTACCCTAAAAATGGGAACAGGATAGAAACAGTTGTCAATCACCTTGAGATATTTGCTTTGAATATCAATAAGACTCTGCAGATAACTATCGGTGGAGCTTGGAGGAAGAATCTTGTTGACAATAGCAGCATCAAGCTTGTAGCCAAAGAGGTTGAGATAGGTCTGTACCCGCAAGGCCTCTTTTATAACCATATTTTCCGGATTCAGAACAACCCTGAAGGTGGTTATGGATTTATCCTGAAGCATGGCATGAAGCTCTTTCATGTGATCGTTCACCTCCGGCATCAGCTTGAAGATGTTTTTCTTCGGCATGAGTTTATTCAGCAGAGGAGCCGCAAAACCAATTGCTTTTGAGTGCCATCCACCAATTTTGTCGGCATACCAGCCGTAAGATTCTGGCATTCCAAGCAAACGCATCGTCTCACCCGTTGGAGCGGCATCAACAACAACAACATCGTAATTGCCTGACTTGGCAGCCTTCCAGATGTAGCGAAGACTGATCATCTCCTCCATTCCAGGCATAATAGCCAACTCTTCTGCAACAACTTCATTAGCCCCATCATGCATCAAGATAGCTGAAAAATAGGAATAGAGCTCCGTCCAGTTCTCCCTGATCTCCGCAAGAACATTCACCTCCATGGCAAAAAGATTCTTTTCAACCTCCACAGGAGTAGAAGATAGCTCGGCATTCAAAGCGTCGGCAAGACTGTGAGCAACATCCGTGCTCATAATCAAAACCCGTTGCCCTCTTCGGGCAATTGCTGTAGCAGACGAAGCTGAAACGGTAGTTTTACCTACCCCTCCTTTACCCAGGTAAAGAATAATTCTCATGTTGATAATAAAACTATTGAGTAAACTTGATCTTGACTGAACGCTGGTTATCGACGAGGTGCATCCTGGTTATCGTCACCATCTTCTGACTGCGCCGCCGAAACACCCGCATCTTGTGAATGAGCACTCTCCTCGGGATCCGATTTGATCATAATTTTTTTTCTTGGCGCACCTCCTCCAGCACGCGGTTCCATAGCCTCCAAACCACTCTCTGAAAAGTCATCCATACTCATCATATTTTTCATCAGAGCAGAAACCTCTTCATCAGAAGTTTGAATTGAAATGCTTTTGCGTGCAGGAATATTGGACTCTTGAAGGTCATCTACCGGTAAAGTCATCTTCGAGGAGGCCTCGGAGCTCCTCTTTTTTTCAAAACCTCGATCCGTGCCGCTGAAACAATCATCGTTCTGCGTCGCATCATCATCACAGTTTATCTTGATTTTCTTTTTTCCAGAAAAGTCATCATCATCACTGAAATCCCGCTGACTGGATTGCGAAGGGTCCGTTCTTGATTCTGAATTTCCAGTCTTTGCTGCTGACCTTTGCCGCCTCCTCTTTTGATTTTCGCCAAAACTGTTAGAGAGACGCAGCAGTTTACCCACAGAGCCGATAACACCATCATTTCTGACGGCGGTTTTAACAATATTAATGACAAATCGCTCTGCTTGCGGATTATCTGCTATGCTGTTGAGCAGCTCATTGAGCGCTGAGAGCATACCCGGAACATGTTGAAGGTCACTCTTGATCTGATCACGAATCTTGAAAGGCGCATCTCCAATCATATCCTTTATGGATTCAGCAACCCGTTTCAATGCGGCTGGATCCGTGGGAAGAAGGTTTTCAATTCCGCGCAATGCATCGGCAGGAGAAAACCCTTCCGGTTTCTGCTCTCCGCCCTGTTGACGGGGGCGTTCGTCGGATGGAGGATAGCCCAGACTCGCCTTGTATTGTTCAAGAAGATCCTGACCATACCCTATATTGCTCTCCTGCTGAGAATGAGCTGGAGCATCAAATTGAATGGGAAAAGATTGAGGCGCACAAACACCCCGGGAGGCCTGTAAAATAAGCAGAGAGACCTGATCAGGAAGATTCTTGCGGTAATTAAGACCGAGGTTCTCTTCAATAAGAGACTCAACAAGCGTGTGGAGCCTGGTAATCAATTCAGCTTCATGTAACTCAACCATGTCAAAAATCACATAAACAGACTCTTTTTCTTCACGACGCACTTTGATATTCAGCGTTGCGAAATCATGATCTTTATTGCGGCTGTTAACAGAGACAGCACCAAGATTAAATCTGTCGAGATAATCTTTATTCGACCCTCTAGCCCACAGGTAAACTGCCTTGTCGGTATAAATGAGATAATCCTGAAAGGCAATATTCCCGACACGCTCCTGATGCGACTCATAAAACACTCCTTCAAAAAATGCAATCGGATTCTCTCCGGCACTCATGAGGCCCTTCTGAAAAAATTCATTCACATCACCCTGTTCGGTCTGCCCCGAAACGTACAACGATACATTAACCATTGACCATACCTGTTCAGCTTAACACTTTTCAAAAGCTCGAAGCCAAATCTATGAAATTTTTACAATAAACAGAAATTACTCGCTTACCCGGGCAATATCAACCCTTGATTGATCGTTTTAACAAAAAAAAAGGCAGTGAAAGCTGTTAAAGCTTTTCACTGCCCATGAAAAGAGCGTCATAAATACGCTTATTTCGCGAACTTTGATTCTACAGCCTTGGTTGGGACAGCATAACCTGTCACCTCAGGTGAAGAACCACGAAGGCTTGTGCCCCCGCCCATGCTACCGTAAGCATTGCGATTGATTCTCATCGTACCTTTGCCGAGAGAATCAAAAAGCATTCCGACAGTCTCCCAGTGCCCTTCAACCATCACTTCAAAAATTCGACCAGTTGCGGCCAGGATATCGGTAAATACACCTCCACCACTCATAAGTCCCCCTTGGAATTTAAATTATTGGAAAGCTTAAAATTTCAGAACAGTCAACCTTTTTCTAATCTACAGTAATTAACAAAAAAAACAAAACAAAAAAATTTCTCTTTTGAACGGAGCACCCTCCGACAATAGAGTGGGCTCTTTTATTTTCTTAACTGTCCCTTCTGAAAGGAACCAGCAAAATTCTTAACCACTTCAGAAGCAGAAACACCAGCGTCACCAACAGCAGTCGCAGCATTTCCTGTAGCATTTTCAACAGTTTCCACAGCAGTTGCATACAACTCGTTAGCTGTTCTTGATGCATCCTTGACAGTAATGGCTACCCGATCAATGGTCTCTCCAACAACGCCGCCTGTATTGCCAAGCAGATTTCCAATACCGGTTGCGTCAAGAACAGCACCAACTGTGCCTGTTACTGTGTCAACAAGGCTACCCGCCAGATTAAGACCACCCACAACAGCACTTTGCCCGGTCAAAAGAACACTCTCTGCAAGAAATGTAAGGCGATCTGTAAATTCAAGCTCCTTGAAATCCTTACGCAATTTCTGGTACGATTCCGACATATCTTTTCTCCCTTGATAGTGAGGCATCCACGGGAATACCTCTGTTATTGTTTTCACCTGTTGAATATACTACTCTCGTAAAATTTAGTCATAAATATCGTTCAAAACAAATTGACCAGCTCGGGTTGACTACCCCCGATCATACCCCTTATGCATCTTCTGATCCTGTGGCGAACGACTGTGATTATTTCGGTTAAGATCAAACGGAATATGAAGCCATCTATCCTTGAAGACCGCACTACCAGGCTCAAGACCGGTGAGGCTGATGGGGAGCGTAATAATCTTACGCTGATTACCGATCTGCACAAACAATTCATCCCCGGTTACCCATACATCAATATCAACAGGGTTGGCAAACATAAGTTTTAACTGCACCTCATAAACATCCTTGTTCCTCACAAACTTGATCGGTGGCTCGTCATACATCATATCTGATGGATCGGAGTCACCATACATATCCTTTGCGAACAGCTCAAGTGACTGAAGGCCAACAATCTCCTGTTCATACATCCTCAGTTTTTTTACCGGAAGAGGCGAAAAACCCTCCTCTATCTCTCCAAGGTACTTCTGCTGAATAGCTTTCCAGTTTTCGAGATATCCACTATCCTCGTTTGTATCAAGCAGCTTGTTCACCAGCACCATATCAACCTTGAAGCCATAAAGGTTGAGATACGTGAGCGCTCGCATGGTCTCCTTGATTGACATTTTTTCAGCATTCATGACAAGTCTGACCGTTGATTTTTTATTATCAGTCAAAATCTCACGAATATCCTCAAGTTCATCAAAAACCTGGTCAACTGACTCGATAGCATCTGCCGGTGGAACAAAAAAAGCAATTTTGTCAGACATCTTTGACAGAGGCTTGCTCAACGGTTTGATCAGGTATTTGTTAACATTCTTGATCGCTTTCATTCCCCACGCCAGGGTATCAGGAAGGGAAAGGAGGCGAAGCGTTTCGCCGGTGGGTGCTGTATCAAGCACAAGAACATCATAAAGGCCTGAAGCTTTATAGCGCTTTATTCTCAAAAGGGAAAAAAGCTCCTCCATACCAGGAAGAATGGTCATCTCATCGGCCATGACCCCGGAAACACCTTGTGCCATAAAAATCTTGGTGTAGTACTTCTGCACCGATTGCCAGTTCACCTTAAGATCAACATAGGGGTTGACCTCAATAGCATGAAGATTATCCGTTATCTTTGTTGGTTCCGCGCCAAGCGGGAGATTAAACGAATCTGACAGACTGTGCGCAGGGTCAGTTGAGAGAACAAGAGTGCGATAGCCAAGCTGTGACAATCGGACAGCGGTAGCTGCGGATACACTGGTTTTGCCTACCCCGCCTTTACCTGTAAAAGTTAAAATGCGCATGAACCAAGATATTGTATTTGGGAATGCAGAGAAATCGTTAAAGATATCACTCAAAGCTGACACTACAAAAGATCTTCTAACATACACAGTTCAGACAATCTTCAAAATATTTATCAAAGCCATTTTTAAATATATTCTGCAGTACTGATTACAATTCCCTGTTGCCTCAAAGAGTAAAAGCTCCTGGCGGCACCCTATATCCGAAACCGCTTGCAAATGAGCGCACTGCTCACTTAATTAAAGCTCTTTATTTCAACTGGTCACCGACTCTTGACGGGTTCAATTATGTCCAAAACAAATTCTTATGCTGATATCCGGGCAACTGTAGTCCTGGTAGTACCTGTCAGCCACGATGTCAGCATCATCACCCTTGAGTGCCCGGCAATTGCCTCCACAGCAAAACCAGGAAACTTTGTTAACATCAAGGTCAACGATGCAACACAGCCGCTGCTCAGAAGACCGTTTTCCATACATAATGTCCGAGGAGCCCTCATTGATATTATGGTGAAGTCCATCGGACGCGGCACAACCTTGTTCTGCAAAACCCCCAGTGGCTCGGAGGTGATGGTACTTGGCCCTCTCGGCAACAGCTTTGACCTGACAAGCGAAGCGTTCCAGACTGCCGTACTTGTGTCGGGAGGCATTGGAACTGCACCCATGCTTTTTCTGCAAAAAACAGCTCTTGCCTTCGGAAAAAAGGTAATCAATCTGGCAGGAGGAAGAACCAAAGATGAGCTGCTCACTCAAAACCTTACAAACTGCCGCTGTGCTACTGATGACGGCTCTGCAGGGTTTAAGGGTAATGTTGTAGAGTTACTCCACAAGGAACTCCCTGAACTCAAAAAAAAGGGAACCATCAAAGTTTTTGCCTGCGGACCCAATCCAATGCTGAAATCTCTTGCGCAATTTTGCCAGAAAAATCAATTGGTATGCGACCTCTCGCTTGAATCGGTCATGGGATGCGGAATCGGTATATGCTATGGATGCAGTGTCGACATAAAAACTCCAAATTGCAACTCAGGAACTATACTCCTTTGCAAAGAGGGCCCAGTTATTAATTCTGAACTTTTTACACTATAAAACGCATTTTTATACTATATTTACCCTGTATATGATTTGATATGTAGTGGGAAAGGCATTCCCAAAACTTTTTTCAACAAACCTCACACTACCATGGCAAAAGGACTGAACAAAGTAATGCTGATCGGGCATCTCGGCAATGACCCGGAAGTAAAAGTGATGACTTCTGGCCAGTCAAAGGCCAATTTTACCCTTGCTACCACCGAAAGCTTTAAAGACAACGATGGAAACTGGCAGGAAAAACCTGAATGGCACAGAATTATCGTCTGGGGTAAACTTGCTGAAATATGCGGTCAGTATCTGAAAAAGGGGCGGCAGGTCTACATTGAGGGACGTCTGCAGACCAGAAACTGGGATGATCCAAAAAGTGGAGAAAAGAGGTATTCCACAGAGATTGTCTGCTCTGATATGCAGATGCTCGGTGCACAACGGGATCAGAATAATGGTGCAGGGGTGTATGATGGCGGTGAACGTTCGCAGAACGACTCTTCCCATCAGGGTTATGCACAAGCGAGTTTATCGCACTCCACAGCTCCTTCAGTATCAATACTTGAAAACGAAAAAGATGACCTGCCATTTTGACTTTTAAAACCTTCAGGGCGCACCCAGGTGCGCCCTTTGATGTTTGACATCTATGGACGCATTAAAAAAAAGTATTCTTGCTGGAACCATTGATCCAATGTATCTCTTGTACGGCGCTGAAAGCTTCCTCAAAGAGGAGTTTGCTGAGATGATTAAACGGGCGATTTTTCCTTCGGAAAACGATGCTGCCGGCAACACGCAGATCTTTTATGGCCCCGATCTGACACTTGGCGTGCTCCTCTCCAAAGCCTCTGAATACCCGATGTTCAGCCCGAAACAGCTCATCATTGTTCGGCAATTTGACAAAATCAAAAAGGCAGCAACAAAAGAGGTGCAAAAGCAGCATGATGAAAAACTGAGCCAATACATCGCAAGACCTGCCGAATTTACCGTTCTGATTCTTGATACCGATCCTGTCGATAAAAAGGATATTGAAAAGTCTCCATTCAATCTGCTGAAAAAATACCGCCACGAGTTCGCGGCTATAAAAGCGCCTGACCTTTTTGCCTATAACCGGGCAAAAACGCTTGGATGGGAATTTGATGCCGATGCACTCAAAGCATTCAGCGCTTACATTCAGCCATCAGCCAGGGAGATATGCCACGAAATCGAAAAAATTATCCTCTACGCATCATCCCGTACCAACGAAAAAAAACAGATTACAGCGCCAGACGTATACGACTGCGTCGGCATCTCTCGCACCTATAATATCTTTGAGATGGAAAAAGCCCTTGCAGATCGAAACCTGCGACTTTGCAGCGGCATGTCGCTCATGATCATGGATCAGGAGGGGCAGAAAGAGGGGCTTGGAAATATTATCCGTTATCTTACAACCTTTTACCTTCGACTGTGGAAACTTTCACTTCCCGAAGTGCGGCAATTACCGCAGGCCGAAATTGCAAAAGTTCTCGGTATGTACGGCAAGCAGGAGTACTTTATCAAGAACTACCTTGGCTACACCAGGTCGTTTTCGTTGCAGAATGCTGAACAGGCAATCATTGCCCTCCAGGAGGCCGATGCTGCGCTGAAAGGACTGCGACCCTATCCCGATGAAAAATATCTGCTCTTGCAGCTCATGCAAAAATTGCTTGGATAGAGGTATCCATAAACGGTACCAGGTTCAGAGCCACCCTTTTCGCCGATACCAGTCAATGGTTTTTGCGACACCATCAGCAAGAGTCGTTCGGGCTGTAAAGCCAAGCTCATGAAGAGCCCGATCTGGTGAGCAGACCCAATAGTTCTGCACCAGCTCATTGGCTTTGTCACGATTGATCAGCACAGGTTTTCCCCATAGCGATCCTGCCACACCCAGAACCGCACCCACGAAAAAAACAAATGGTCGAGGCAAGGAGAGCTTGTGCAGCTTGCTGAACCCAAGCACCGGTTTTGAGGCGGAAATAACATCATCCCATGACAGGGGGCCGGGAGAAGTGATATAGTAGATTCGACCAACAGCCTCCTCTGAACGAGCAGCCATCACTATCCCTTCAACAAGATCGTCTACATAAATCATGCTGAAACGCTGCTGTGCGGCACTGCCCGGCAGTACAAGAATTCCTCGGGCAAGCATAAGGAAAACCTGAAGAACATCCTTGTCTCCCGGCCCATAGACCGCAGGAGGACGCACAACAGTCACAGGAATCCGGGCGGCGTGCTCAAGACAAAGGTTTTCCGCCCTGAGTTTGCTCCGCCCGTAAGCACTCACTGGATGAGGAGGATCAGACTCTTTAACTCCTCGTATACCCTCCGAAGCTGGCCCTCCCGCTGTAAGCGACGAAATATAAAGGAAACGCTTCAGCTCTGGATTATGCTTCCTGATTGCGGCAAACAGGTTTTGTACCGGCATAACATTACCAGCATCATATCCGGATTCATCAACAGCTTTGGTTACCCCTGCAAGGTGAACAATACGGTCAACACCTCTCACCGCCTGAGAGAGAGTTTCCTGGTCACTGAAACTTCCCCGAACAATCCCCACTCCAACAGGCAGAACGCCAACGTCACTCTCAGCGCGGAGTAATATTCTGACCTTCTCCCCTTCTCCTGCAAGGTATTGCAGTAACCTCTTACCAATAAAACCGCTTGAACCTGTCACCAAAATTGTTTCACTCATATCCCTCTTCACTTGCATTTATTTGGATACCAACGCATCAATTCCCGGCCAATGGCTTAGCGCGGTAAAAAAAACGAAACCTGTTTTAACAAAAAAATAAATAAAATTTAATTACATTTCGTTTCAAAAGCAGAATCCGCTTACCTGAAGGACTTATCGTTGCAAGAAACACAAAAAGCAGCGATCGTAACAAAAACAATGAAATTCCGGCACTATCCGTAAAAGCTGAAGATTAAATTGAATTCCTGTGGAGAAAACGAAAGATTTATTCAAAAAATGCGTTGATTATACCATCGCTGACGAAGTAAAGGCTCAAGGCATATATCCCTTTTTTCATCCAATAGACGAAAATGAAGGTCCGGTTGTCACTTTTGGCGGTCGCAAGCTGGTTATGGCTGGTTCAAACAATTATCTTGGTCTTACTGCAGATCCTCGGGTAAAAGCAGCCTCAATCGAAGCGATCAACAAATACGGAACAAGCTGCAGTGGCTCCCGTTACATGACAGGCACGGTGAACCTTCACGTCGAACTGGAAGAGAGGCTTGCTGACTTTTTTGAAAAGGAGCGCTGCCTGCTCTTCAGTACCGGTTACCAGACCGGACAGGGCATCATCCCGACACTTGTCCAGCGTGGCGAATACATCGTATCCGACCGGGATAACCATGCAAGCCTTGTAGCAGCATCCATTATGGCTCAGGGAGCTGGGGCAAACCTGGTACGCTACAACCACAACAATATGGAGGATCTGGAGCGGGTACTTCAGACAATTCCTGAATCTGCAAGCCGCCTGATAGTCTCTGATGGAGTTTTTTCGGTCTCCGGCGAAATTGTCGATCTCCCACACCTTGTGCAACTGGCAAAAAAATATGGTGCCCGCATTCTCATTGATGACGCTCACGCCGTTGGTGTGATAGGCAAAAACGGCAGAGGCACTCCTTCAGAGTTCGGTCTTGTCAATGAGATTGACCTCATCATGGGCACCTTCTCAAAAACGTTTGGCTCACTCGGAGGATACGTCGTTGGCGACCGCACTGTCATCAACTATATCAAGCACAACGCTTCGTCACTCATCTTCAGTGCCTCGCCAACACCGGCGAGCGTGGCTGCAGTTCTGACCACTCTTGACATTATCCGTTCTGAACCAGAACTCTCAGAACGACTGATTTCCAATACCGACTATGTCCGGCAGGCACTTCTCAAGGCTGGATTTACTCTGATGCCATCGCGCACGGCTATCGTCACCGTGCTGATCAGTGACCAGATAAAAACTCTGCTGTTCTGGAAAAAACTGTTTGATGCCGGTGTTTATGTGAACGCCTTCATTCGTCCTGGTGTCATGCCCGGCCACGAAGCGCTCCGCACCAGTTTTATGGCAACCCACGAGCGAGTTCACCTCGACAAAGTCATCACTGAATTTTGCTCCATTGGCAGAGAGCTTGGTGTCATCTGAGCGTATCGCCCCCCCCCTGTTTTCCACTCCCCGGCATCTGCCAGGGAGCTGTTTCTCTCCATTATTATTATTTTAAAACTTTCTATTTTCATCCAATTACCAAGTATTTTTTTTTAATTATTTCATAGATTAGACTATCGACGATATGCAAAAAAGGGATGTGGTGGGTTTTTGTTGATGATTCAGGTGCACATCGGACGATATGAACACAGAGCGTAACCCTGTTTTTATTTGTACGAATCCCTGCAACTCAACCAGATACAATCATGAAAACAAAGCATACACGAACGTCTCGTTTTGTCCTTTCCGCATTTTGCCTGTCGGCATCACTGCTCCCTCTTCCCTCTTATGGAGCCGATACTGGCACAGTGAAAGGAAAAATCATCGACAAATCTGACGGTGAAGGCGTTTACGGCGCATCAGTAAACATTGCCGGCACCACCATCGGCACAGCAACCGACATGAACGGTAACTTTACCCTTCAGAATGTCCCCGCAAAGTCGCAGAAAATCTCTATATCAATTGTGGGTTACGCAGCGACAAGTCAAGTGATAAACGTCAGTAGTGACAAAACCACCGAGGTCAACCTGCAACTTGGCCAGACCACTATTATGGCTTCAGAAGTGGTGGTTGGTGCCTCGCTTTACAAGCAGGATCGGCTTGATGTTCCGGTGACTGTAAACGTGGTGTCGCAGGAGCGAATCAGGCAGCAACCCAACCCGACACTCGATCAGGTTATTGAAGATGTCCCGGGTGTTCTTGTAAACCGCGCTGGTGGACAAACCACTTCGACCGTATCGATACGAGGCTCAAATTCCTACCAGGGAGGCGCTATCGGCACTCGTGTGCAGGGCTTTTACGACGGATTTCCCCTTAATACCCCAGAAACAGGAGAGGTGGTCTGGTCATCAGTCAACATGAATGCTTCTGACAAAGTGGAGATTCTCAAAGGTGCAGCAGCGAACCTCTATGGTTCAGGCGCGATGGGAGGTGTGATGAATGCCTCTGGTCGTCTGCCTGAAAAATTTGAGGTGAAGGCTGGATTTAACGGTGGATTTTATGATGCTCCACCTTCCAGCGACAAAGGCACATATCGCGTTGGAAATACTCCATGGCTCAGGAACACTTATGTCGGCATAGGAAATAAAAGTGCTCCATGGAATTACAACCTGCTTTATACGAACAGCCATGATGATGGCTATAAAGAGAACTCTAAAACAGAGCTGAACGACGTAAAACTGAAAGCACGCTACGATATCAACGCCAAACAGTACCTGCAACTCAGCTCTTTTTTCAATGAGAGCAAAGGGGGATATGCCTACACCTGGCCATACGATTTCAATGTCCTGACTTTGAAATTCACTCCCCATCCAGAGTATCCGTTTGATGAGGTAACCGTGAATACAACCTCACCTGGAGGAGTCACAAATACTCCCAAGAGTGTTTATATCGACGATACCATCAAGCGTAAAAACGCCCTTTCGGGCCTTAACTATGTGAATCTTTTGAGTGATAATCTGAGTCTTGATTCTCGAATATATCACACCTACAATTTCACCCGAATTAATTATAACAGTTCCAGTAGTGATCAAAAGTATGCAACAGGGGTCACAAGAACTCCTGGTGAATTCAATGAAACAAATTCAAACCGTTATGGTAGCGGAGTGAAATTTGATTGGAGAGCGGCAAATCAGCACAGACTGCTTTTTGGTCTGGACGGAAATATCACTTATATGCAGTCAACCCAATACACTGCTGATGTTCCTGTGAAAAATGCGCTGACAAGCATTCAGGAAAAGAATGCGGCTGCATTTGTACAAGATGAATGGAAACTCGGTAACAAGCTTACCGCCCTCCTCTCCTTGCGGTATGACTGGAGCGGTATTAACAAGGATGCTGTAAGCTATGTTGATTATGTAAACCCTACCGGCTATACCATTCCAACGGCAACGTATACTTACGGAACAACTAAAACCGGTGTTCCCATCAGCAATCCCTCAGTTGATGCGCTCAACCCTCGTATTGCTCTTAACTACAAAGCGGCTGACGACCTGTCGTTTCGAGCCTCTTGGGGCAAGAGCTTTCGTGCTCCGACTCTCGCTGAAAGATTTGTACGGGATGCCGGAATCCTGAAAGGTATCCCAAACCCGGCGCTGGACAAGGAGACACAAACCGCTTATGAGCTCGGTATGTTCAAGGTGCTTTCTGAGAAGGTATCTTTTGATATTGCTGGATACGTGAACAATTACGACAATTTAATTGAGTCAATCACCTCTTCAGGGACACCAGTAGTTGTCAATGCCCCTTTCCCGCCATTTGCACCATTCACCTTCACCCCATCTTACTTTAAATATGTAAACCTGACCAGGGCCCGCATCTGGGGTATTGAAACCAGCCTGAATTATAAGCCGACCAGCGAGTGGGCACTGAACGCTTCGTACAGCTACATGAATGCCAAAAACCTGAACTATGTCAAGGGGATCAATACCATGCTGGATAATAATCCTGATCCAACATGGCTGCCTATGAGACCCGACCATACCGCTTCAGCAAGTGCAACATGGAAAGCCACCTCCAAGCTTTCACTGAACGTGAATGGACGGTATGTCAGCAAGTATAAGGCTGTAAACTACTACACAAACACCGCAGGGACTAACTACCCTGGTAACTTTGTCGTCTTCAACAGCGGCGTGAAATACCATGTAGCTGAAAAAGCCGAATTAAGCATTCTCTGCCGTAACATTGCTAATGTCCAGTACGAAGAGGTCGAGTGGTTCAGAGCACCTGGGCGCAGTTTTGTTGCCGGAGTGGATTTCACCTTCTAACAAATTGCTCTCTTTTGTACATGATTGTAACCCAAGCCAGCCCCTGAACCATAAGGGCTGGCTCTTTTTTTAATCGTTAGTTTACATCGTGAGATTTTATTACATTTTACAGTCTTGTTAAAATCACGAACAAACGTACATTTTTTGTATTTCTATGCACGATAAAATCAGAATTGCCGCTATTGTCGGGATGGAACAATGCAACCAGCGGGTATGGCGCGAGGTAACCTCCAAAATTGCTGACCATGCCGAACTCACCCAATGGACCGATCAGGACCTTGAACATCAGAACCCTGAAGCCGCCGAAGCTATCCACAATGCCGACTGTATTTTCACCACACTGATCCAGTTCAAGGGCCAGGCTGACTGGCTGCAGGAGCAGGTCGAAAAATCGAAGGTAAAGGTCGTTTTTGCCTACGAGTCGATGCCAGAGGTGATGCAGATGACAAAAATAGGCAATTATGTGGTCTCGGGCGACGGAAGCGGTATGCCTGATATTGTCAAAAAAGTTGCAAAAATGCTGGTGAAGGGACGCGACGAAGATGCGCTCTACGGCTACATGAAGCTGCTGAAAATCATGCGCACCATGTTGCCGCTGATCCCGAAAAAGGCAAAGGATTTCAAGAACTGGATGCAGGTGTACACCTACTGGATGAACCCCACCACCGACAATCTGGCTTCGATGTTCAACTACATTATGGCCGAATATTTTGAGGTTGGCATCAAGGTTGAAAAGGTACAGGAGGTCCCCACCATGGGCTTTTATCACCCGGATGCACCAGAATACCTGAAAGATCTGCACCATTACGAAAAATGGCTCCACAAGCGAGACCGAAACGCAACAAAAAAACGTAACATCGGCTTGCTCTTTTTCCGCAAGCATCTGCTACAAGAGAAAGAATATATCGACAATACCATTCGGGCCATTGAGGCCAAGGGGCTCAATCCCCTGCCAGTTTTTGTGATGGGTGTTGAAGGTCACGTTGCCGCCAGAGAGTGGTTTACGCACAACAACATTGATATGCTCATCAATATGATGGGCTTCGGTTTTGTGGGTGGCCCTGCAGGCGCAACCACACCAGGTGCCTCATCCGCCGCACGCGAGGAGATTCTCGGCAAGATCAATGCCCCTTATGTGGTTTCGCAGCCACTCTTTATTCAGGATTTCGCCTCATGGAAGTCGCAGGGCGTTATACCACTGCAATCGGCCATGACCTATTCGCTGCCTGAAATGGACGGCGCTGTCTGCCCGGTTGTGCTCGGTGCCATCAAGGATGGACGCTTGCAGACCGTTCCCGATCGTCTCGACAGGTTGGCAGGAATTGCAATAAAGTTTTCAGAGCTGCGCCAGGTTCCCAACAAAGATAAAAAAATTGCACTGGTGGTCTACGATTATCCACCGGGCATGGGCAAAAAGGCCAGTGCAGCTTTGCTTGATGTGCCAAAAAGTATTTATAACATTCTGCTTTCACTGCGCGCTGAAGGGTACGATATCGGTGAACTGCCCGAATCACCGGAAGCCCTGCTTTCAATGCTCGACAAGGCGACCGATTACGAAATTCAGGCACACGAACAAGAGTGCTTTGCCATAGATCGTGAACAGTTCAACAGCATCACCAGCAGCAGAGAGCGGGAACGGATAGAGGGACGCTGGAGCGGCTTCCCCGGTGAGATAGCCCCAATCAAGCCCGACAAGCTCTTTATCGGCGGGCTCACTATGGGCAACATCTTTATCGGCGTTCAACCTCGACTTGGCATTCAGGGCGACCCGATGCGTCTGCTCTTTGACAAGGAGAACACGCCTCACCATCAGTATATTGCCTTTTACCGCTGGATCAGCCGCATCTTTGGTGCCAACGCCCTGGTGCACATAGGTATGCACGGTACTGCAGAGTGGATGCCCGGCTTACAACTTGGTGTCACCGGCGACTGCTGGTCAGATGCACTGCTCGGCGAAGTGCCCCACTTCTATATCTATCCGATCAATAACCCGAGTGAGGCAAACATTGCGAAACGTCGCGGCTACGCCACCATGATTTCGCACAACATCCCTCCGCTGGCACGCGCCGGTCTCTACAAGGAGCTGCCAGCCTTCAAGGAGATGCTGAACGATTACCGCGAGCGCGGACTTCAGAGTACGGCGGATGCGGAGACTGAAGAGGTGATTATCACCAAAGCTCAACAGCTCAACCTGACTGATGATTGTCCTCGCGTTGAAGGGGAGGAGTTCCAGAACTATATCAGCCGTCTCTACACCTACATGATTGAGCTTGAGGGACGCCTGATCTCCAACTCGCTGCATATCTTTGGAGAAACACCAAAACTTGAGACACAGGTAACCACCATCACCGAGTACCTGAAAGTGCGCGGCAATGAAAAATCCCTGCCATCAATCATCATGCAAGCTATCGGTGAAGACAGGACGTTTGGCGACTATGCATCACTGGCTACCCGTGCCCGCAAGGGTGAACAGCAGGCGATGACTGCACGTGAAACGGTTGATGGTCACACCAAAGAGTTCATAGAGCAAACCATTTTCGGCAGGAGCAACCCGACAAATCTCTTTAACAAGCTGACCAACGGCGCAAAAGTATCGCCAGATATGATTGAGGCGATTAACGGCGCGCTGCAGGATGGCCTCGCCCTCAAACGGGCGCTGGAGAATAACGACAATGAGATGAAGGGCTTCCTTCGCGCACTTTGCGGAGAATATATTCCATCGGGTTCAGGCGGAGATCTGGTGCGTGACGGCGCAGGCATTCTGCCGACCGGACGCAACATCCACGCCATTGATCCATGGCGCATTCCTTCTGAGCTGGCTTTCAAACGGGGCAAACAGATTGCCGACAGCATCCTGAACCGCCACACTGAGGAGAATAACGGCGAATATCCTGAAACCATCGCCCAGGTGCTCTGGGGACTTGATACCATCAAGAGCAAGGGCGAAGCTGTTGCTGTGATCATTCACCTCATGGGCGCTGAACCGGCCTACGATGGACAGGGCAAAATCAGCCACTACCGTCTCGTACCACTTGATAAGCTTGGTCGTCCAAGAATTGATGTGCTCATTCAGATCAGCTCTATCTTCCGCGATACCTTTGGTGTCCTGGTCGATCATCTCGACAAGCTGGTGAAGGATGCCGCAAGAGCCATTGAGCCTTATGAGATGAACCATATCAAAAAACATGTTGATGCCGCACTGAAAGAGGGCAAGGATTTTGAGAGCGCCACATCGCGTCTCTTCACCCAGGCACCGGGCGCTTACGGCTCACAGGTCGAAGAGCTGGTTGAAGATTCAGCATGGGAATCGGAAGATGATCTCGACAACATGTTCATCAAACGAACCGGTTTCGCCTACGGTGGCAACCGCTACGGCGACCAGCAGACCGACATTCTGAAAGGACTGCTCAGTACCGTCGACCGCGTTGTACAGCAGGTCGACTCAGCTGAGTTCGGCATTACCGATATTGACCGCTACTTCTCCTCATCGGGAGCGCTCCAGCTTTCAGCCCGTCGCCGCAACCCGAAGGGAGACAATGTAAAGCTAAACTATGTTGAGACCTTTACGGCTGATGTCAAGATTGATGATGCCGACAAGGCGCTGAAGGTGGAGTTCCGCAGCAAACTGCTCAACCCGAAATGGTTCGAGACCATGCTTGACCAGGGCCACAGTGGCGCCGCTGAAATCAGCAACCGCTTTACCTACATGCTCGGCTGGGATGCCGTCACCAAGGGCGTTGACGACTGGGTGTACAAAGAGGCGGCTGAAACCTACGCCATGGATCCAAAAATGCGTGAACGACTCATGAAGGTGAATCCAAAAGCCTTTAAAAACATTGTTGGCCGTATGCTCGAAGCAAGTGGGCGAGGCATGTGGAGTGCAGATCCCGACATGATCGAAAAACTGCAGGAGATTTACTCTGACCTTGAAGACCGCCTTGAGGGAATTGAGGTTTAACTGACTTTTTAGCTTATAGTTCCAAACTCAAAAAAGCACGGCTCACTCCCGTGCTTTTTTGGCTCCAATTGACAAGAGTCGCCACGGTTTCCTTTTTGCCGCTCCATTTGGTATATTCGACAAAATATTTACCTGTGGACATCGATAAATGCATTTTTCCCAACCATCAGAAAGTAGATTCACGGTTCAACTATACCGGACGGTTCAGTACGAAATAAAGATTACTGAAGGTCATCAAGTGTTATAGACTGATTACAAACTTATGCATTTTGTGTTCCTTACTATGGAGGCCACCAACAACAGCGCACTCAAGGCTGCTGCTGGTGAGTTGAACAGAAAGTTCAACATCGGTCTGGAGGTTTCGGTCTTCAGCCTCGGTCTCCATAACAGTAAACAACTCTGGAAAACGCTTGAACAGACTTTGCCGAATGCGGATTTCGTCTTCGGTTCTATGCTGTTCAGCGAAGAAATTGTACGCCCGCTTGAGAGGCTCCTTGAAGAATTGAGCTGCCCGGTCTGCATTATCACAAGCAATCCTGCTCTCATCACCCAGACAAGGATTGGAAAGTTTTCGCTTCGCAAACCGAAAAAGGACGAGCCAAAAGAGACAAACCTCTTCAAACAATGGGCAGCAAAATTGATGCCCAAACAGAGCCACGGCGAGAGTCAACGACAACTTGCACTGGTGCGAAGTGTCAGCAAGGTGATGAAGTACATTCCCGGCAAAGCACGCGATATCCACACCTTTATTGCTGCGCACCAGTTCTGGCTCAACGGTTCACAGGAAAACATGGAGCGCTTCCTCTCCCTTCTGGTGGAGCGCTACGCTCCTGGTTGGAAGGGAAAGCTGCCCCAGGAAGACCCACTTTTTTATCCCGATGCCGCCATCTACCACCCTGATGCACCTGAGCCATTTTTTGCAGCCCAACAGTTTCTTGAGTGGCAAAGGAAAAACAAGTCGACTCTGAACAATGGAGAGGTAATTATTCTTGCTATGCGCTCGACCGTACTTGGCAAGAACATGGATCACCTGAACTATCTTGTACGAGCACTCGAATCAAAAGGAATAAAAAGCTGTATTGCCTACAGTGGTGGCCTCGATTTCAGGCCCGCGCTTCAGCGATTTTTTGATCCCGACACTCCCGGCTCGCTGAAGCCTTCACTCTTGATCAATTCCACAGGCTTTTCACTGGTCGGCGGACCTGCGGAAAACAAGGCCCCCGAAGCAGTTGTTGTACTGAAAAAGCTTGACGTCCCCTGTCTGAACCTTATCCCGCTCTCTTTTCAGCCTGTTGAACAGTGGCGTGAAAGCAATCTCGGCCTGACACCACTCCAGACGGCACTGAGCGTAGCAGTCACCGAACTGGACGGCTCCATTGAACCGCTGATTTACGCTGGCACCGAGAGTGGAAGTGACCGAACCATACCACTTGAGGAGGAGATTCGCATCATTACCGGTCGGGTCGAGCGACTCCTGAGATTGCAGGAAAAAAATCCTGCCGATAAAAAGATTGCCATTATTCTTTTTAATTTTCCGCCAAATCTCGGTAATGCAGGAACTGCGGCATACCTCAATGTTTTTGAGAGCCTCCACCGCCTCCTGAAGGAGATGAGCACCGCCGGGTACCAGGTTGAAGTACCGGAAACAACCGACGCGCTGCGAGATCGCCTGCTGGAAGGAAACCGCCTGATCTACGGCACCGATGGCAATGTTGAGGCACATTTGCCCGTTGAGGAGTATCGAAAGCTCTTCCCTGCCTACGAAAAAATCGAACCTTTCTGGGGTGATGCACCGGGTGAAATTCTCAATGACCGTAACCGCTTTCATATTCTCGGCTGCTCACTGGGCAACATCTTTATCGGCCAGCAGCCCAGTTTCGGTTATGAACGCGACCCGATGCGCCTGCTTATGGCCAAAGATGCCGCGCCAAACCACGCTTTTGCTGCTTTCTACACCTGGATTGAACAGTGTTTCGATGCCGATGCTGTCTTGCACTTCGGCACGCACGGTGCCCTGGAGTTCATGCCCGGCAAGCAGGTGGGGCTCTCCAGCTCCTGCTGGCCAAAAAGGCTGATCGGCAGCCTGCCCAACTTTTACTGCTACTGCGTCAATAACCCAAGCGAAGGAGCAATTGCCAAGCGCCGGGGATTCGCCACACTGGTGAGCTACCTCTCGCCACCGCTTGAACATGCAGGACTCTACAAAGGACTGCGGAAACTTAAGGATCTCGTCGCGAGCTTCAGATCCTCACCATCGGAGGAGGTGTTTGAAGAGATCCGGGAACTGGCTCTTGCTCTTGAAATTGACGGCAGCCAGAATGAGAGTGCCGCTGAAGAGTATATCACCCGACTGCACAGTGAACTCTACGCGATTGAGGAGCGCATGATTCCGCTTGGACTGCATATTATGGGCGAAGCACCTTCACCGGAAAGCGTCAGCGATCATCTGGCACTTCTGGCAGAGCACAGCCGCCCGGAACTTGAAGGAAAATCCCTGCCTGAGGTTATAAGCAATCATCTGGGCTACGATTACAACCAGTTAATGGACAATCTTGGAAGTAATCGGGAGGCGCAACAGCGCTGGCAGCGGGTATCAACAATAAGTCGCGAAGCCGTCAAGCGATTTACGGGACACTTCGACACCAACAGCTCATTGTCAACATTGCGGTTACTTGAAGGAAGTTTTATTGTCAGAAAAGAGGAATCCGATAATTTTCTGCATCGCGAAGCGAGGATTAAACCGGCAGAACTTGGTCGCCTGTGGCAGTTTCTGAATGTTGTCCTCATAAATCTTGCTGAAAACAACGAACTGAAGGCTGTTCTACACGCCTTTGAGGGAAAGTACACTCCGCCATCACCGGGCAATGACCTTGTCCGAAACCCCGACATTGTGCCAACTGGCAGAAACATTCACAGCCTCGATCCCTACACTATTCCCACAACCTTCGCGCAGCAGGCCGGAAAGCTCTCGGCCGAAGAGCTGCTTTTGCAGTACCGGAAAGAGAGCGGAGAGAACCCGGAGTCCATAGCCCTGATCCTCTGGGGAACCGACAATCTGAAAAGCGATGGCGAAGGGGTTGCCCAGGCGCTCGCGTTGATGGGTGCAAGAGCTAAAACTGATGAACTTGGCAAGATCGGTGATGTCGAGCTTGTGCCGCTTGCTGAACTTCAGCGTCCCCGCATTGATGTTGTCATGACCATCAGCGGTATATTCCGGGATCTGCTCTCCGTGCAGGTCAAACTGCTCGACAAGGCGGCCCGTCTGGCAGCAGCGGCTGACGAACCCTGTGAGATGAACTTCATACGAAAACATGTGCAGCAGGAGATGATCGAAAGAGGCTGCTCGTTTGAAGAGGCCTCAAACCGGGTCTATTCAAACGCACCCGGAAACTACGGCGCCAATGTGAATCATCTGGTCGAAAGCAGCACCTGGGAGGAGGATAACCAGCTTGCTGAAGCCTTTGTCAGCCGCAAAAGCTTTGCCGTAACTCCCAATGGACAGTGGGAGGAGTGCCCCGAAGCTCTGCGCTCCGCACTCCAGCATGTCACCCTCACCTTCCAGAATATCGACAGCTATGAGATCGGAATTTCTGATATTGATCATTATTATGAGTATCTTGGCGGAGTTTCAAAAACCGTGGAGCACCTCAGCAAGTCTAAGCCAATGGTGATGGTTGGAGATATTGATGGCACAGGGAAAAAACAGCGCATCTGTTCACTTGAAAAGATGGTCTCGCTTGAGTCACGAACAAAATTGCTGAATCCAAAATGGTATGAAGCGATGCTTGAGCACGGCTATGAAGGGGTCAGAGAGATTGAATCCCATCTCAGCAACACATACGGATGGAGCGCAACGGCTTCGGCAGTTAAAAACTGGACATACGATCAGTTCAATGAAACCTTTCTGCATGACAAAGAGATGCTTGAACGACTTGCCAGCCTTAATCCTCATGCCACCATGTCGATGACAAGGAGACTCCTCGAAGCTCATTCCCGTGGTTTCTGGGAAGCTGAAGAGAGCACCATTGAAGAGCTGCAGGAGTTGTACGCAGATCTTGAATCAAGAATTGAGGGGGTTCATCATTGAACCTGCCTGCAACATCATATTTTACAGAATAAAACAACACAACCGTCAAAACTTATACTATGAGCAGCTCCACTTTCAATGCTGAAGAACACAAGAAAATGCTCCGTTCATATTTCAACGGCCAGGGCTTTCAGCGATGGGCCTCAATATACGGAGACGATAAACTCTCTTCTGTACGTAACACTGTCCGCCAGGGCCATGCGGTGATGATGGACAAGGCATTCGACTGGCTGCAGCAGCTCGGCCTGCCAAAAGGTGCGACCGTGCTTGATGCTGGTTGTGGAACAGGGCTTTTCAGCATCCGGCTTGCCAAGGCGGGCTACAAGGTAAAGTCGGTCGATATCGCTTCACAGATGGTGGACAAGGCAAAAGCAGAAGCCATCAAACAGGGTGTCCACAAAAACATTGAATTTGAAGTCAACACCATTGAATCCGTAAGCGGAATCTATGATGCTGTAGTCTGCTTTGACGTGCTTATCCACTACCCGGCTGAGGGGTTTGCGCAGGCATTCAGTAACCTGAGCCGCCTTACCAAAGGCTCAATTATTTTCACCTATGCTCCCTACAATAAAATTCTTGCTTTCCAGCACTGGATTGGCGGCTATTTTCCAAAAAAAGAGCGTCGCACAACCATACAGATGATTCGCGATGAAGAGATGCAGAAAGTGATGAACACGGCGGGCATGCAGGTAAAAACCAGGGAAAAGATAAGCTTTGGATTTTATCATACCATGCTGATGAACGCCTCACACAAGTAAAGACGATAAACGAAAACCTTATGAAAATTCTATAAATTAATTGTAAACTGTCCGAAGCGGACTTTTTTATTAAAGTCACGGCG
>SESE01000261.1_pt1 | contig 23268 bp, 26 predicted proteins | sample 3171371 | NCBI WGS metagenome assembly SESE01 (sample SAMN06051881, study PRJNA518727) | freshwater metagenome | biome: subpolar coniferous forest; feature: holomictic lake; material: water; isolation source: holomictic Lake 442, 13 m depth | place: Canada: near Kenora, Ontario | collected... | reverse complement strand
TCAAACCCTCAGTGTCTTCTTGATGTCTTTGGTCAGCACGTAAAGATGGCGCTTATCTAGGCGCGAGGCTTCGAAGCCAAACCGCAGATAGAACTTGGCTGCGGCGTCATCCTTGGCGTGTACCAAAAGCGCGCGACTGGCGACGATCTCCTGGGCAAGCAAGAACTTCTTGAATGCGTCCTTGAGCAGGGCAGCTCCCAAGCCACCGCCCTGTTCCGACTGATCGATCGCCAACCGTGCTAGCAGAGTCAGGGGGATTGGGTGTCGGGCCAGGCCCTTCCCAACTCGGGCAGGGGCGGTGGCCGGCTCGACTGCGGCAGCAGCAAGGCTGTAGTAGCCAGCCACGTTGTTGTCCCTGTGGACGACGTAGGTGCGTGCCGTTCCACTGAGCTGGTTCACCAGCGCAAACCGCAGCAAATAGGTATTGAGAGCCGGCTTACCGCAGTCAAAGGCGGACAATTCATGCAAGCTGGTCAGCAAGTCCGGCCCCTGAAGCGGAGCCGTCGAGTTCACTTCTCGAGCACGCTGCGCGTCGCGAACAGCTTTCGCAGCGCAGGAATGTCCCTTGCAGGCGCATCGAGTGCCGCCGTGAATCTGCGCAACGCTTCGGCAGGCAGCGTGAACCGCGTCTGTTCATTCAGTGCGAGATCGGCTGCTTCGCGCGATGCTGCGAGCACGAAATCACTCAGTGTGCGGCCCTGCAACTTCGCGGCGCGCGCAAGGTGCGCCTTGTCGGCGGCCGCCAAGCGAAGGGCTACACGATCGACTTTGGCTTGAGCAGGCATTTGGATTCCCAATAAGGTGGTCAGAAGGCTCGGTGCGTACATTGTACGCACGGTTTCTCTGGGGTCAAATCTCGCCAATTTGGCCGATTTGCGTAGTTTGTCCGGTGATGTCCAAGAGACTCTCCAGAGGTCCAAGGTCGTCCAACCGAATCCACCCCTTTCGTTGTAGCTAAATCAGTAGCTAGATTGACGCAGCATTACTTTTCGCCGCTTCTTCAATCGGTTAGAAACGTGGGGAGGAGCAGATCCAGAACATCGAATAACGGCAGCGATTGCCGCTTGCCAACAGCCAATAACCGCTCAAGCAGTATCGGCTGAAAGTGATGATGCTCGATGGGCCGGGCACTCGCCGCCTGAAACAGCCAGGGCCCCCTTACCGGGTCCGCCCGTGCTGCGTCGCACGATGGAAAGCGGTGCGAACAATCGGCTTTAATGGCGTTGCAGGAAGAGCACTCAACTCCAAAGGGCATGATGCCCACCCATGAGGAGATCACGATGGTGACGACAGCTAGGACAGTTGTTGCGGGATTGTGCGCGCTGACGATAGCGGGCGGCTTCGCGGCATCGGCATCGGCGCAGACGGCCGAGGTCAAGGAAAAGACGCCGATGTACACGTATGAGGCGAGCTGGGTGATGCCACGCGCTACCTGGCCGGATGTGGAAAAGAACTCGACGGCCAATCAAAAAATCCTTGAGCACGCCATGGCGAGTGGCGGGCTGATTGGCTACGGCAATGATTCCACCGTGATCCATACCGGCGAAGGCGCCACACATGACAACTGGTTCTCTGGCATGTCCGCGGCGAGCGTCCTCAACGCGCTCGACGAGATCTACAAGGCCGGCAGTTCGACCTCCGCGGTGCTCACCGCCGCGACCAAGCACTGGGACAACCTGTACGTCAGTCGCTACTACAACTGGCGCGCGGGCTCGTGGAAGGGCGCCTACACGCGCTGGTCCGCGTATACGCTCAAGGCCGACGCGGCGAGCGACGCGATGGAAGTCCTGGCCAAGTCGTTTACCGTTCCGCTGATGGAAAAACTGCTGGCCGACGGCACTATCGTCGAGTATGAAATCGACGTCGAGGCCGTGCACACGGCCAACCCTGCGGAGTTCTACGTGGTCGTCGTCACGCCGACCGCAGAGGGCCTAGACAAGGTCAACGCGGCGTTGTCCGACGCGGTCCGCAAGGCGCCACTGGTAAGCCCGGCACTCGATGCCTCCGTGGACTTCACGAAGCACCGCGACGGGCTGGTGCGTTCGATGGTGACCTACAAGTAGCCGCCGCCTTGCCCCGCTCCGTGGGCACGCCGCAGCGGCGTGCCCACGGACCACAGCGACTGGTCCGCCAGCCGAGACAGGCGCAGCCGGGGTTGTCGCGAAGCTTCCAACCCTCGCGCCGGCCAGCGCCGCCCCCAACCCGCCCGACAAAGGCGGCAGCGGGTTCGTGATATCGAGCGGCAAGACACACAAGAACCGGCGCTCGTGTTCTCAGCAAAGGGCGAGCAACTGAGGCCGCAGCTGCACACCGCCCGCGACGCCACTGGCTCCCTGGAGCCGGCACGTCGTATGGTCAGCTCAAATCCCTCCGTCGCGAGCCCGCTAGGTAGCAGAAGGTCCTGCAATGCGGGCCCTTCTGGTTTTTCGGGCTGTGCTCGAACGCCGCCGCTAACGCGCGTCAGGGGATGAAGCCGATCTCCCGTTGATGGCGCAACGCTAAAATGCGGACGTCGCCGCGTGCCACCACAAACCGGTACAGGGCGATATAACCGGTCTTCCCATACGAGATCACAAGCTCGCGGATATCGCCTTGTACCCGGCGACCGAGGAGAGGGTGGCTCGCCATATGTTCAACCGCGGACCGAACCGCCACGACGGCGTCCATTGCCGCCTGCGAATTCTCCAGTCGCAGCAACTCCAAAGCTCGCTCCAAATGCGCGAGTGAACGCCCCGAATAGACTACCGTTGCCAAGGCTTCGGGCGCAGTGCGTTCCCATCCTCCGCAAGGCGTGCCAGCCACGCGTGGACATCGTCCGCTCGGTAGACCTCCGCGGTGCGCTCAATGTCCATGTCTGCCGCCATGGCTTCCTCGACCAGGCTACGCATCTGCTCTTCATAGCCGGCATGACGCTCCACCGCTTCCACGATAAAGCTGTGCGCCGAACGACCAGTCTGCTTTGCGAGCGCGTGGATTCTTGCGCGCAGATCGGGCGGCAGGCGGATTGTCGTGGTGGCGGACATCGGGACGAGCCTCAGGACGCTATATGACCGTACCACACTTGTAGCACGTGTTCTGACTGCCGGCAATACAGCGACTGCGGCGACCGCGCCCGCTGTGCGCATTTCTGCATGAATCGGGGTCTTTCTTGGAACACGCCACGGTGTCGATAGGAGGTACCATCCGCAACCGACGGCCGCGACCCTGCTCGCGGCGCTTCCAACCAGGCCCCGTTAAATCGATGAGACAGCGCGCCTATACCTATTATTTTCAACGGCTTGTGCGCCCTGCGGGATGCGCGCCGCGGCTGGCGGTGGTCCGGTGAAGGCGCCCTCGCCGGCGCGCCGCGGCCGCCTTTACGTGATCGCAGCGCCCTCCGGGACTGGCAAGACCAGCCTCGTGCGCGCGCTGATGGAACGCACCCCGACACTCGCGTTCTCGGTCTCGCACACGACCCGCCCGCGGCGGCCCACCGAACTGGACGGCCGCGACTACCACTTCACCGACAAGAACACCTTCCGGCAGATGATCGCGGAAGGCGCGTTCCTCGAGCATGCAAGCGTGTTCGACAACCTCTACGGCACCGGCCAGGCAGGCGTGGAGGCGGCGCTCACACGCGGACAGGACCTGCTGCTGGAGATCGACTGGCAGGGCGCACAGCAGGTGCGTGAGCGGCTACCCGAAGCAATCGACATCTTCATCCTGCCGCCATCGCGCGGGGCGCTCGAGGAACGCCTACGCGGCCGGGCTACCGACAGCGACGAGGTCATCGCCCGCCGCCTGCGCGATTCGGTCACCGAGCTGTCGCACTGGGCCGAGTTTCGCTACGTGATCGTCAACGATCACTTCGAGACCGCACTGTCGGACCTGGAGCGGATCGTGGCCGGGGATACGGTCGCCTATGCCCGCGACCGACCCGGGCTTGCCGCCTTCGCGACCGGACTGCTGGCCTGAGGACGCCCTCGGCTCGCCCCTCCCGCAGGCCGGTGGCCGGCAAGGGGTGTTTTCGGGTATCCTACTAGACCCGTTAGCTTTTTCCGTAAAGAGTCCGCATGGCCCGCATCACTATCGAAGACTGCCTGAAGCAGAGCGTCGAGAACCAGTTCGAGCTCGTGCTCGTCGCGGCCAAGCGCGCCCGCCGGCTCGCCAATGGCGCCGACGCGCTGGTCGACTGGCAGAACGACAAGCCGACCGTCGTCGCGCTGCGCGAGATTGCCGAAGGCAAGATCGACCGCACGCTACTGCTAGAGGCGGACCCGGAGCCGGCCCCGCCGCAGATGGTCCAGCCGGAAAGCCCGCTCGACATGCCGTCGGACTTCCGTGCGCCGCAATTCGGTCTCGGCGACTAAAGCGGAGACCGCCCACCCGCAGAGCCCAGACTCTAGATGGATTACGCGTCCTCCCTGCTGAGCTTCCTGCCGGGTGGGCGCCGTTCCCCGGGCATCTCGCAGCTGCTCGCCAAGGCGGAGTCCTACCTCCCGCCTGAGCAGGTCGAACGGATCCAGGAGGCGTACGACCTCGCCTCCGAGGCCCACAAGGGCCAGAAGCGCCTCACCGGTGAGGCGTACATCACCCACCCGGTCGCCGTTGCCGGAATCCTCGCCGACCTGCACCTGGACGGCCAGACCGTCTGTGCCGCGCTGCTGCACGATGTCATCGAGGACACACCGACCGCCAAGGACGAGATCCTCGAGCGTTTCGGTCGTGAGATCGCCGAGCTCGTCGATGGCGTCTCCAAACTCGACAAGGTCCAGTTCAAGAGCCGCAAGGAAGCCCAGGCGGAATCCTTCCGCAAGATGATTCTCGCCATGGTGCGCGACATCCGCGTGATCATGGTCAAGCTCGCCGACCGTACCCACAACATGCGCACGCTCGGCTCGATGCCGCCGGCCAAACGCCGGCGCATCGCGCTGGAGACGCTGGAAATCTACGCGCCGATCGCAAACCGCCTCGGCATTCACTCGATCAAGCTGGAGCTCGAGAATCTCGGCTTCCAAGCTCTGTATCCGCAGCGCTACAAAGTGCTTGAGCGCGAGCTGAAGAAGACGCGCGGCAACCAGAAGGAGTTCCTGCCGAAGATCGAGCAGGCGATCTCCACCGCGCTGGGCAAGGCCGGCGTGAAGAACTCAGTCGGCACGCGTGAGAAGCACCTGTACAGCGTCTACCAGAAGATGCGCCGCAAGAAGGTGTCGCTGGCCGAGGTCATCGATGTGTTCGGCCTGCGCGTCGTCGTCGACTCGATCGATGCCTGCTACCGGACGCTCGGAGTCGTACACGGTCAGTACAAACCGATGCCCGGCCGCTTCAAGGACTACATCGCGATCCCGCGCATCAACGGCTACCAGTCGCTGCACACGACGCTGTTCGGCCCGAACGGCGTGCCGCTGGAAGTGCAGATCCGCACCGAGGACATGCACCGCCTGGCCGAGAACGGCATCGCCGCGCACTGGCAGTACAAGAGTGGCGAGGAGGCCGGCGCAAGCTCGCACGACCGCGCCCGCGAGTGGCTCGCGGGCCTGATGGACATGCAGGACGGCGGCAATCCCGAGGAATTCTTCGAGAGCGTCAAGGTCGACCTGTTCCCGGACAAGGTCTACGTGTTCACGCCCAAGGGCGACATTCTGCGGCTGCCGCGCGGCTCGACCTGTGTCGATTTCGCCTATGCAGTGCACAGCGAGGTCGGCAGGCGCTGTGTCGCGGCCAAGATGGACCGCCGGCTCGTGCCGCTACGCACGGCGCTGCGCAATGGCCAGACCGTCGAGGTAATCACCGCCAAGGGCGCAACGCCGAACCCGGCGTGGGCGAACTTCGTCGTCACGGCCAAGGCACGTGCCGCGATCCGCGCTTACCTCAAAACCATGAAGAGCAGCGAAGCGGTCGATCTGGGCAAGCGGCTGGTCAACCAGGCGCTGGCGGAGTTCAGCCTGACGCTGAAGGCGATCGATGCGGCGGTGGTTCTGGAAGCCACGCGCGAGCTGGGCTTCGTGACATCCGACGAGCTGTTCGAAAAGGTGGGCCTCGGCGAGCGCCTGGCACCGCTGGTCGCGCGCCACCTGCTGCCCGCGGACCGCAGCACGACGGCCAGCGCGCCACCGGCCGCGCCGCTGGCTATCGCCGGCACCGAAGGCCTGGTGGTCAACTACGCACGCTGCTGCTTCCCGATTCCGTACGATCCGATCATCGCCTTCCTCTCAGCGGGCCGCGGCGTCGTGATCCACCGCGCCACCTGCCCGAACCTGTCCGGCTGGCACAAGCAGCCTGACAAGTGGCTGCCGGTCACCTGGCAGAAGCACTCGACGCGCAGCTACGACTCCGAGCTCAAGGTCGAGGTGCAGAACCGTCCCGGCGTACTGGCCTCGGTCGCCTCGGCAATCGCCGCGACTCACACCAATATCGGCCACGTCTCGGTGGTTGAACGCGACGCCGACACCTCGACGATCATCTTTGAGCTGCAGGTGCGCGACCGTGCGCAGCTCGCCCGCGTCATCCGCGCGATCCGCTCGATGTCCGAGGTCATGCAGATCGAGCGCTCGCTCGCCTGACCGGTCCGTGCGGGACGGCGATCTGCCGCCCGTGCGACAATCCGCGCCTTCGTAGCAGTGGGAGTCTTCACAGGTCATGGCACGCACCATCATCTCCACCGACGCGGCCCCAGCCGCAATCGGCACCTATTCGCAGGCGGTTCGCGCCGGCAACACCGTCTACATCTCGGGGCAGATCCCGCTGGACCCGGCCACCAAGGAGCTCGTCACGGGCGACATGGAGGCGCAGGTACGGCGTGTGTTCGATAACCTCAAGGCGATCGCGATCGCCGCCGGCGGCTCGCTCGCCGACGCCGTGCGCGTCACGATCTATCTGACTGACCTCGCGCACTTCGCGCTGGTCAACAAGGTAATGGCCGAATATTTCGGCGCGCCGTACCCGGCACGCGCTGCGGTCGGCGTCGCGTCCCTGCCGCGCGGCGCGGCGGTCGAGGCGGACTGCATCCTGGAGCTGTGAGAGCGCCGCCGCCGCTGGGCCGAACCCCTCCGCGGCCAATAGGCGCGGAGGCGGAGCTGCGGCCGGTCACGGCGCTCAAGGGCGTCGGCGATGCGCTGGCGCAGAAGCTCGCCAAACTCGGTGTCGAGACGGTACAGGATCTGCTGTTCCTGCTGCCGCTGCGCTACGAGGATCGCACGCACGTGCTGCCGATCGGCGCGCTGCGGGCCGGTGATCGCGCTGTCGTGGAAGGCGAGGTTCAGCTCGCCGAAGTGGTGTTCCGCAAGCGCCGGCAGCTGCTGGTGCGCATCAGCGACGGCTCCGGCTTCCTGACGCTGCGGTTTTTCTACTTCAATGCACAGCAGCAGGCACAGATGGTGCGGGGCGTGCGACTGCGCTGCTACGGCGAGGCCCGACGTGGCACGCTCGGCCTTGAGATCGTTCACCCCGAGTACCGCCGCGCCGACGGCGAAGATGCGCAACAGACCGAAGACTCGCTGACGCCCGTCTACCCGATGACGGAAGGCGTGCAGCAGGGCCGGCTGCGGATCCTCACCGCAATGGCGCTCGACGAGGCCGAGGCCCAAACGGTGCGCGACTGGCTGCCGCCAGCACTGCTTGCCGACCAGCAACTGCCGGGGCTGGCTGAAGCGCTGCGCTACGTGCACCGACCGCCGCCAGGCGCGGACCTCGGGCCGCTGGCCGACGGCCGCCATCCGGCCCAGCGGCGGCTCGCCTTCGAGGAGCTGCTCGCGCACCAGCTGAGCCTGCGACTGCTGCGCCGGGACATCCAGGCCGACCCCGCCTGGCCGCTGGGCGGGCCCGGCGAGCTCGCCCGGCAATTGCGCGCCGCGCTGCCGTTCAGCCTGACCGGCGCGCAGGAACGTGCGCTCGCCGAGGTGCTGGCCGACATCGCCAAGCCCGCGCCAATGCTGCGCCTGGTCCAGGGTGATGTCGGCTCCGGCAAGACCGTGGTCGCAGCACTCGCGGCGCTGGCTGCGGTAGAGGCGGGATTTCAGGCGGTGCTGATGGCACCCACTGAACTGCTCGCCGAGCAACACCACCAGAACTTCGAGCGTTGGCTGCGACCGCTGCAGCTACCGGTCGCACTGCTGTCCGGCAAGCTCACCGGCCGCGCCCGCCAGCTGACGTTGAACGCGATCGCCTCGGGCCGCGACGTGCCGGTAGTGATCGGCACGCACGCGCTGTTCCAGGAAGGCGTCAAGTTCTCACGGCTCGCGCTGGTGATCATCGACGAGCAGCACCGCTTCGGCGTCCACCAGCGCATGGCGCTGCGCGACAAGGGCCTGGGTGACGGCCGCTATCCGCACCAGCTGATCATGACCGCAACCCCCATCCCACGGACGCTGGCGATGACCGCCTACGCCGATCTCGACGTCTCGGTCATCGACGAACTGCCACCGGGACGTACACCGGTAAAGACGGTCGTGCTCAACGAGACGCGGCGTGACGAGGTGGTGGCACGGATCGAGGCGGCCTGCCGGGAAGGCCGTCAGGCCTACTGGGTCTGCCCGCTGATCGAGGAGTCGGACGAGCTCGACTTCCAGGCTGCCGAGGCCACCCACATCGCGCTCGCCGGTGCGCTGCCCGGACTTAAGGTAGGGCTCGCGCACGGCCGGCTGACGCCGACCAGGAAGCAAGCCGTCATGGCCGCATTCAAGCGTGGCGAGCTGAACCTGCTGGTCGCGACCACCGTGATCGAGGTCGGTGTGGACGTGCCGAACGCGAGCCTGATGGTGGTCGAGAATGCCGAGCGGATGGGGCTGGCCCAACTGCACCAGCTGCGCGGTCGGGTCGGCCGCGGCGCCGCCGAATCCAGCTGCCTGCTGCTGTACCGGGGCCCGCTTTCGCCGCTGGCGCGGCAGCGGCTGGATGTGATGCGGGCGACCAACGACGGTTTCGAGGTCTCGCGCCGCGACCTTGAGCTGCGCGGCCCTGGCGAAGTGCTCGGCACCCGCCAGACAGGGCTGATGCAGATGAAGGTGGCTGACCTCATGCGCGATTCCGACCTGCTGCCGCGCGTGCAGGCGGCGGCAGAAGTGATGCTGGACCGACATCCCGATAACATAGGGCCCCTGCTGCGCCGCTGGATAGGCGCGCGGGACCGCTACGGCAAGGTGTGACGAGCACCGAAGGACGACGTCGCTTGAGGAAACGCTCTGCCAACTCCGCCGCCTCGCTGCTGCCACTGGACCTGTGGATGCGCGGTCGCGACCTCGAGGGCCACCTGCCGGCGCGACTTGCAGACTGGCTCAACGAGCCGGGCCTGCTAACCGACCGCATCCACGCGCGCAGCGGTGCGCCGGTCGCGGTACGGGTCGTCGAGGAACACCTCGCGTTCCTCAGTCACGAGCAGAAGGCACTACTGGAGGCGAGTGCCGACAACTGCTTCGCACGCCGCATCGAGCTGGTCTCGGCCGGCCGGCCGTGGGTATACGCCGAGACCCTTATCCCGGATCACACGCTTGAGCTGCATCCGTGGCTCGCGGAACTCGGCGACAGCTCACTCGGCGCGACGCTGGCCGAGTGCCGCGACGTATCGCGCGGTCCATTTGAATTCGCGCCGCTGCCGGCCTCGCATCCGCTGGCGGCACAAGCGCTCGCGCGCCTGAATGAGAGCGCTGAGGTGATCTGGGCGCGGCGCTCCTGGTTCGCACTGCACGGCCGCCGGCTGCTGGTGCAGGAGCTGTTCCTGCCGGAGGTCTCGCGATGACGCCGGTACGCGCCGTGGGCGGCACGCTGTCAGACTACGCGCGACTGGCTCGCCTGGACCGTCCGGTGGGCATCTGGCTGTTGATGTGGCCGGTATTGTGGGCCCTGTGGATCTCTGCTCACGGCCGGCCCGATGAGCACGTCTTCATCGTCTTCATGCTCGGCGTCGTGCTCACCCGCTCGGCCGGCTGCGCGATCAACGACTTCGCCGACCGCCGCTTCGATCCGCACGTTGCGCGTACCGGGCAGCGTCCGCTCGCTGCCGGTCGGGTCGCGCCGGCCGAGGCGATCGCGATCTGGGTGCTGCTGTCGCTGGTGGCGTTCGCGCTGGTGTTGACGCTCGATCGACTGACCGTCGCCTACGCCTGCGCAGGCGCGGTGTTGATGGCCGTCTACCCATTCCTCAAGCGCTTCTTCCCGCTGCCGCAGCTGTGGCTGGGCGTCGCGTTCACCTGGTCGGTGCCGATGGTGTACGCGGCGCAGACGCACGCCGTGCCGCGTCTGGGTTGGCTGCTGTTTGCAGCGGGCGTGCTGTGGACGGTGATCTACGACACGATGTACGCAATGGTCGATCGCGACGACGACCTGAAGCTTGGCATCAAGTCGACCGCCATCACCTTCGGCGACGCCGACCGTTGGATCATTGGCGCGCTGCAGCTGATGGTGCTGTACGCGCTGTGGCTGGCGGGTCTGCAGGCCTCGCTCGGCCACTGGTACCGCGGCGGGCTCGCGGCCGGCGCCGTACTGTTCATCTGGCAGCAGTGGCTGATCCGTCGCCGCGATCGCGCCGAGTGCTTGCGCGCGTTCATCAACAACCAGTGGTTCGGGCTCGTAGTCTTCGTCGGGATCGCGCTCGACTACCTGTTCGGCAACCCCTGAGGATCGGCGGCACACCAGGCAGCGGCCGCCGCGGGCTCCGCCAAGCCCTGCTGCGCTGCGAGCTCCCACGAGCGCTCGCAGGCCGCGGTTCGGGCGCACCACATATAACCGGCAGAAGCGCGGCAACCATGCGCGTCGGCGTCAGCGCCGACCCGGGTTGGCAGACGCGCTGGAGTGAGCGCACAGCCAGCGACGAGCGCGGGCGACAAAATGACGAACAGGCGCAGCAAGGACATCGGCGGCGGCTCCGGGCGCCGTGAGCGGCGGGGCCCCGACGATAGCAGACGGCGCGCTCAGCCCGCTTCGATGACCTCTTCGTCGGCGATCGCGTCGTCTATTTCGCGGCAGCGCAGACGCGCCTGCGCGAGCTGCAGCTGCGCGGCGAGCCAGGCCGGCTCGCCCGGCGACACCAGACCGCGCAGGGCGCGATAGCGCTGAACGGCGTCTGCGAGGCGCTGCTGCGCAAGCAGCCATCGCGCCTGCAACGCCCGCGCATCGCGCTGACTTGCCTGCACGCGTGGCAACTGCCGGAACGACGCTTCAAGTTCGTAGCCCATGACGGCAGCGTTGCACTGCCCTGTGACGGCAGCGCTACATGCCCGTGACGGGCACGTGACGAACGGCTTATTCGGCTAGCAGCGCAGCGCGGATCCTGGCGGCATTCGCCTCCAGTACGTCCGCGGACACTTTTTCGCGGGCATGCAATCGCAGGCCAGCCTCGGTGTACACAGGGATCACGTGGAAGTGCAGATGAAAAACAGTCTGGCCGGCGACCGGGCCGTTGAACTGCGTGATGATCAGGCCGGGCGGGCCGAACGCGGCCTTGGCTGCACGCGCGATCCGCTGCGTGGTGCGGATCGCCGCGGCGACCGACTCAGGCGGCGTGTCGAGCAGGTTCTCGCCGGCGACTTTCGGCACGATCAGTGCGTGGCCCTCGCTCTGCGGCATCAGGTCCATGAACGCCAGCGTGTCGGCATCCTCGTAGACGCGCACGCAGGGGATTTCGCCGCGCACGATGCGGGCAAAGATGTTGTTGCGATCGTAGGCCATGTGTTCTCTCTCGGGTTCGCCGGCCGGCCGCTTCAGCGCGGCCGACGCAGGATGCGATTCATCAACCAGACCGGCTTCACCACGTGCGCCTGCATCGGCACCGTGCCGGGTGCCCCAAGGCCACTCGGGCTTGGGCAGGAGCCGCTCTGGATATAGCTTAGCGCAGCGGCGAGCCGCGCCTCTGCGGGGTCGCCGAGGGCATGACCAAAGTCATCTGCCACCGCGCAGCCGGGCAGCGGCACGCCGCCATTCTGGGCAGTGGCATTCTGGGGCACGAAGCCGTCGGCGTAGTCGCCAAAGCCGAGCGCATTGACGCCCCTGAACTGAATCGAGAAGTACGTCGTGCCGCAGTTGTCCTCGGGATAGAACCCATAAGGCTTGCCGCAGGTCTGCGAGCCAATCTGCACCACCGTCACGCCGACGCCGCGCAGGCCGTTGATGACGGATTCGCTGGCGGAGCAGGTGTCGTTGCTGGTTAGCACGAACACACGACTCAGGTTCAGCGACGGCAGGGTCGAGCCATTCACGCTCGAGTAGAACGGCGTCGGCGCGAGCGCAGCACCGGTGAGCGGGTCGGTGTTCGGATATTTATCATTGAACTGGATCAGTTCGAACGTCCGGCCATTGGTCTGCGCCTGGCCGGCGATCATGTAGCCGACCTCACTGGCGATGCTCAACAGACCGCCGCCGTTGTAGCGCATGTCCAGCACCAGATCGGTGACCTGCGCCGTCGCCAGCTGCTGCACGGCGCTGCGGAACAGTCCTTCGGCGGTCTGGATGTGGTCGTTGAAGGTCAGGTAGCCCACGATGCCGTTCGGGATCGTCAGGGTCTTGACGTTCTGCACCGGCGTCGAGGTCACGTTGGCGGCGGCAAGGGTGACTGTGCGCTGATTGCCGCCCAGCGCGTCGACAACCGTAAAGGTATGCGAGGCGCCGCTGCTCGACGGACTCAGCGCTGCATTCAGGCGATCGATGCTCGGCTGATCGTTGGCGTGCACCAGGTCGATGCCGTCGATCTGCAGCACTGAGTCGCCGCGCAGCAAGCCGGCGTTGGCAGCGGGTGAGTTGGGTTCGGTGTACGCGACCACCAGCTCACGCGGCGGCGCAACCGCGAGGAATGCCCAGGTCGCGCCATAGCCTAGCTGCACGCCGGAGGTCACGAAGGACTCCCAGGTCGCAGTCGAGTAGGTGAAATGAAAGTGATCTTTCGCCGTGCCCGCTGAGGTCACCGCCGGGGTCTTCAGCAGCTTGAAGTAGGCCGCGGTGGTTGAGTAGGCGGCTGGATCCAGGTCCGGCAGCTCGCGGTACCAGAGGTAGTACGCCTGACTCCAGGCGCGAATCCAATGGTTCTCCCAGACCGTGGAGCCAGCACGATCGGGATACGCCGTGCCCAGATACGGATCGACGCCGCTGCGCGGTAACGCTCAGTGCGCCGCGAACGTCGCAGGCGGATCGTAATGACCTAGGGTCCAGACGGGATTTGCCGGTGGCCCGGTCACGCTCGGAGTGCTGCTGCCCCCGCCGCCACCGCCGCCGCAGCCAGCCAGCAGTAGCAGCAAGCCCGCCCCGGCCGCCCAGCTGGATCTCATTGGGGTCAACATCCGTGTTCTCCTTGGATCGGCACGAGGCAGACGTTAGCGCAAAGCGTTTGAGTGCGCATCGGCGGCCACAGACGCTGCGGTAGCGCGGCGGCTTTGGCTATGATGACCGTTGCGGCAGCCTTGATCGCGGGGCATTTAAGAGCGCCATAAAATTGATTAATAAAGAGTTTTTGTCATGAGCGTCAGCGCGGACGGGTCGCGACAGCCCGCTGAGGCGCAGTGCGCCCGGACGGTGCTGATGGTCCGGCCGGCGACCTTCTGCGCCAATCCCGAGACGCTCGCCACCAACCCGTTCCAGCATGTCATCAGCGCCTCGGCGACGGCAATGCTGGCGGCGGCGCAGGCGGAGTTTGATGCGGCCGCCAATGTGCTCGCAGCGGCCGGCGTCGAGGTCGTCGTCACGCCGGCTGACGAGGCCGCCGATACCCCGGACGCACTGTTCCCTAACAACTGGTTCACGACCCACGCGGACGGGCGCATCGTGCTGTACCCGATGGCGGTCCCGAACCGCCGACGCGAACGGCGGCCCGAGCTGCTCGTGGCGCTCGCCGCCCAGCATGGCTGGCAGATCACCCAGCTGCTCGACCTCACCGGTCTGGAGGGGCGCGGACAGATCGTCGAAGGCACCGGCAGCCTCGTACTCGATCGCGAGGCACGCCTGGCCTACGCGTCGCGCTCGGCGCGCACCCATGACGAGGCAGTGACGGCGGTATGCACGGCGCTCGGCTACGAACCGATACTGTTCAATGCCTACGATACGGCTGGCCGCGAGATTTATCACACCAACGTGCTGATGGCCGTGGGACCTTCGATCGCTGTGCTCGCCAGCGGCATGGTGGCCCCTGGGGCAGGGCTACGGCGCGTGTTTGACGCCCTCGAACGCAGCAACAAGCAGCTGCTCGACCTCAGCGCCGAGCAGGTCGGCGAGTTCGCCGGCAACCTGCTGTTCCTGGATGGCGGGAAGCAGGGACCGCTGGTCGCGCTGTCACGACGCGCCTGGGCGAGCCTGACGCGCGCCCAGCGGGTGCTGCTCGAGCAGCACGCGCGGCCGGTGCCGTGCAGCGTCGAGACGATCGAACACGTCGGCGGCGGCGGCATACGCTGCATGCTGGCCGAGATCTTCCTGCCCAGACGCTAAAAGAGCTTCAGCGCTCGAAGCGGCGTGACAACACGATCGAGGTGGTCGTGGACTTGACGCCCGGGCAGGCCCGCAGCTCATCCAGCGCCGCATCCAGCGCTTCGGTGGACTCGGCGGCCAGCATCGCGATCAGGTCGTACGGACCGCTGACCGTCAGCAAGGTCGTGACCGCAGGCATGGCACGCAGCTTGCGCTCGACCGCCGACTGCTGCGCAGGGTCGACTGCGATCATCGCGTGCGCCTGCACCTGCCGGCCGCGCAGCGCCGGCCCCAGCTCGACGGTATAGGCGCGGATCGCGCCGCTGCGCTCCAGTCGCTCAAGCCGGCTCTGCACGGTCGAGCGCGCAACGCCCAACCGGCGCGCCAGCGCCGCCGTCGACATTCGGGCGTTCTCGCGCAGCAGGCTCAGTAGCGGGCCATCGGCGTCATCTGCCGTCATTTAGCATTATCCTATCGTTAAAATGACGAATCAAGGCGTCATTGTCGTCAGATTACCACTTCAAATCAACGATTGCGGGCCCCACACTGGGCAACTTTTGTAAGAGGGGCATAGCCCATGAAGAACATCCTGGTGGCCGGCGCCGGTCATATCGGCTCGATGATCGGCGAACTGCTGGTCAGCACCGGCGATTACACCGTCACGGTCGCGGACCAATCCGCGGCGGCGCTCAGCGCCATAGCCGTCCGTCCCGGGCTCGATACGCTGCAGATCTCGGCGACCGACCGCGCCGCGCTGGTCGCGGCGATGAAAGGCCGCTACGCCGTCGTCAGCGCCGCCCCCTACTCGGTCACCGCCGCGATCGCAGAAGCCGCCCACGAAGCGCACATCCACTATCTGGACCTGACCGAGGACGTGAAGACGACCCAGACGGTCAAGGAGCTCGCCAAGACCGCCACGCACGCGCTGATCCCGCAGTGCGGCCTTGCGCCTGGCTTCATCTCGATCGTAGGCATGGACCTCGCGCGCCGCTTCGAGAAGCTCGACACGCTGCGCATGCGCGTCGGCGCGCTGCCGCAGTTTCCGTCCAACGCGCTCGGCTACAACCTCACCTGGAGCACAGCCGGCGTCATCAATGAATACTGCCAGCCGTGCGAGGCTATCGTCGGCGGCCGACTCACCACCGTGCCGCCGCTGGAGGAGCTCGAGCACTTCGCGCTCGACGGCGTGCAGTACGAGGCGTTCAACACCTCCGGCGGACTGGGCACCCTGTGCGAGACGCTCGACGGCAAGGTGCGCAGTCTCAACTACCGCACGATCCGCTACCCGGGCCACCGTGACGTGATGAAGCTACTGCTGCAGGACCTGCGGCTCGCCGAGCGCCCGGCGACTCTCGCCGAGGTGCTCGAGTACGCCATTCCCGGCACGCGTCAGGACGTCGTCGTGATCTTCGTGACCGCGACCGGCCAGCGCAATGGCCGTACCTGGCAGGAGTCCTACGCACACAGCGTCTATCCGCAGCTGCTGGCCGGTCGTGAATGGACTGCGATCCAGACCACCACTGCCTCAGCAGTGTGTGCGGTGCTCGATCTGCTGGTTGCAGGCCGTCTGCCGCAGCAGGGCTTCGTGCGCCAGGAGGACATCCGCCTCGATGAGTTCCTGGCCAACCGCTTCGGCCGCGCCTACGCGGACACCGGCTCCACCGCCGCGGAGGCCGCGCTGCTGCGGGCCGCTTCGTGAGCGGGCTGGCTAGCCTTGCCGAGGTCGGCTTTGACCTCACGACCCTGACCGCCGGCGAGCTGGAGAGCCGCTCGCCTATAGATGGTCGTGTGCTGGCGCGCCTGCCGCGTATCTCACGTGCCCAGTACGACGCTACGGTCGCCCGCTCGGCCGAAGCATTCCAGGCCTGGCGCGCCGTGCCCGCACCGCGCCGCGGTGAGCTGGTACGACTGTTCGGCGAGGCGGTCCGCCGCCACAAGCCGGCGCTCGCCGAACTGATCACGCTCGAGGTTGGCAAGATCGGCAGCGAAGCGGCAGGCGAGGTGCAGGAAGTCATCGACATCTGCGATTTCGCCGTCGGACTGTCGCGCCAGCTGTATGGCCTGACGATCGCCTCGGAGCGCAAGCACCACCACATGCTCGAGCGCTGGCAGCCGCTGGGCCCGGTCGGCATCATCACCGCGTTCAACTTCCCAATGGCGGTGTGGTGCTGGAACGCGGCTCTCGCGCTGGTCTGCGGCGACACCGTGCTGTGGAAGCCGTCTGAGAAGACCCCACTCACCGCGCTGGCGCTGCATCGCGTACTGGAGTCGGTTATCGCGAACTTCGCCGATGCGCCCGTTGGCCTGTCGGCACTACTGCACGGCGATCGCCCGGTCGGCGAGTGGCTGGCTGAAGACCCTCGCCTGCCGCTGATCTCGGCGACCGGCAGCACCCGCATGGGCCGCGACGTCGGCGTGAAGGTCGCCGGCCGCTTTGGCCGCACGCTGCTGGAACTGGGCGGCAACAACGCGATGATCGTCTCGCCGACTGCCGCCGAGGACCTCGCCGTCCGCGCGATCACCTTCGCCGCAGCCGGAACGGCCGGCCAGCGCTGCACCACACTGCGGCGCCTGTACGTGCACGACTCACGCTACGACGCAATCATGACGCGCCTGAAGCGCGCCTACGGCAGCCTGCGCGTCGGCAGCCCACAGGGCGCCGACACGCTGGTAGGTCCGCTGGTCGACGCGGCGGCGTTCGAGGCCATGCAGACGGCGCTGGCCGCGGCCAAGGCCGCAGGTGGCATCGTTCACTACGGCGAGCGCGTCCACGTCGCCGGTCTGGAGGGCGGTTACTACGTGCGTCCGGCGCTGGTCGAGCTCGCAGGCCCGATCGAGGTATCGCTGAAGGAAACCTTCGCGCCAATCCTGTACGTGTTCCGCTACAGCACGATCGAGGAGGCTATCGCCGCCAACAACGCGGTCACCCAGGGCCTGTCGTCATCACTGATCACGCAGAACCTGTCGGAGGCGGAGCTGTTCCTGTCCGCTGAGGGCAGCGACTGCGGCATCGCCAACATCAACATCGGGCCTAGCGGCGCCGAGATTGGTGGTGCGTTCGGCGGCGAGAAGGAAACTGGCGGTGGCCGGGAGTCCGGCTCCGACGCGTGGAAAGCGTACATGCGCCGCCAGACCCAGACGGTCAACTACTCCGCGACCCTGCCGCTCGCGCAGGGCGTCAAGTTCGACATCGAATGAGACGAACGCGGGTGGCGGGGTCACGGCCCCGTCGCCCGCAGCGCGGCACCTAAGCCTGCCGGCCGATCGGCCGCAGCAGGTATTGCACCTGCTTCTCGGTGCCGTACGGCGCCGCACGACCCACCTCCTCGAACCCAAGCGCGGCGTGGAAACGCTGCGAACCAGGATTGGGCGGCAGCAGGTTCACCTCGCAGCAGACCATCGTGTGAGCTGCGCGTTGCGCGACGCCGAACAGTTCTTCGTACAATGAACGCGCCGAGCCCTGGCCGCGCGCCGCCGCACTGACGATGATCCTGTCCACGTAGACAAAGCGCGGGTAACGCTCACGGAACCAGTGGAAGTTCGGGCTGGCGTAGTCCGCATCCTGGTCGAGCGCGATCAGAAACGCCGTCCGCCCAGCGTCGCGCAGGCCGACGTGAAACGCTTGCAGCAGCAGCACGCTCAAGGCGTCGGCATCCAGGGGCGAGGTCTCTTCCTCGCTGCCGCCGTTCAGCGCAAGCACGCCTGCAAGATCTATTTCGTCGCCACTGAGGTACATGTACCCGCTCCATCGCCGCTGCAGTACTGTTAATAGCACAGCGCTGCGAACGATGCTTTCAAGTCCCTCGGCGCTGCCTTAGCATCGCCCCTCCAGACGCGAGCCCGCCCATGAGCATGTCCCCGCCTTTGACACCCCCGACCGCCTTCCGCGGCGTCGACGTGCCGCCGTTCTACACCAACCACATCGCGCAGCGCGCGGCCGAGCTACGTGAACAGGGCCGGGCCATCATCCCGATGCATTTCGGCGCGCCTACCGCAGGGACGCCCCCTGCAGTTCGCCAAGCCGCGGCCCTCGCGCTTGCCGACGACCCGAACGGCTACGTCGAGTCGCGCGAGCTGATCGAGCGCATCAGCAGCCATTATCGCGACGCCTACCAGCTGGAGGTGGCGCCGTCGCGCATTCAGCTGACCGCAGGCGCGAGCGCGGGTCTGGTGGCGGCATTCGCCGCCCTCTTCCACCCGGGCGATTCAATCGCGGTCGGGCGGCCCGGCTATCCTGCCTATCGCAATGCCATGCAGGCGCTCGGCCGACGCACCGTGGAGATCGACCTCGACGCCGCCTCAGGCTACCAGCTGACCGGCGCGCACCTCGATGCGGTGCCGGATCCGCTGCACGGCCTGCTGGTCGCCAGTCCCGCCAATCCGACCGGGGCCATGCTTGATACGGCCGGCCTCGACGCACTCGCCACGCGCTGCCGCGCGCGCGCCATCACGCTGATCTCCGACGAGATCTACCACGGCATCAGCTACGGCGAGCGTGCGATCTGTGCACTCGAGGTAGACGACAACGCCATCGTGATCAACAGCTTCTCAAAGCTGTTTCGCATGCCCGGCTGGCGCCTGGGTTGGATGGTCGTACCCGAGGTACTGGCGCCGCGGCTGTCGGCCTACGTGATCAACTGCTTTCTGACGCCTCCTGCACTAGCACAGCGAGCGGCACTCGCGGCCTTCGACGATCCGGCGGAGCTGGCGGCAGCGGTCGACGTCTACCGCGTCAACCGACACTTTCTGTTAACCGAGCTGTCGGCGGCCGGTATCGCGGGAATCGTCGCACCGCAGGGTGCCTTCTACCTGTACCTCGACGTCGCGCATCTGACCGACGATAGCCTCAGCTTCTGCCTGCGGCTGCTGGAGGACACCGGCGTGGCCGCCGCACCCGGGCTGGACTTCGACCCGATCGGGGGTCACGGATCGATGCGCCTGTCGTTTGCGGTATCAGCGGGCGAGGCCGCCCGGGCGGCCGTCCTGTTGCGCGACTGGTTCGCGCTGCAACCAAGGCGCTAGCCACCCACGGCATCTTCGGATGCCTACACAGGCCGCGCGGCGGTACCATCGGCCCCTGTCCCTAGCATCGTGGAGCGGCGTCATGAGCGAAACAAACACCCGCCAGCTGATCGACGACCTGCGCGCCGTGGTCGCCGATGCCGAGGCACTGCTCAGCGCGACCGCCCATTCAGCCGACGAGCGGGCGCATTCAATGCGCGAAAAGGCCACTGGCACGATCGAGCAGGCGCGCGCACGACTTGAGTCGCTGGAGCACGCGTTCGGCGCACAGGCCAAGGCGGTGGCTGACGACGCGCACCGCTACGTGCGCGACAACCCGTGGCAGTCGCTGGGCATCGCAGCGGTCGCAGGGCTTGTGATCGGCGTGCTGCTGGGACGGCGCTGAACATGGCTGACGAGCTGCCCGAAGCGGGACTTTTCGCATCACTCAGGCGCATGGCGGCAACCCTGCTCGCGCTGGCGCAGATGCGCCTCGAGCTCATCTCGCTCGAGTTCGAGGAGCAGTTCGAGTACGTATGCTCTGTGCTGCTGTGGTCGATCACCGCAATTTTTTTCGCCTCGCTCACGGTGCTGCTGCTGGCGCTGACGGTCGTGATCGCGTTCTGGGACGATCACCGGCTGCTGGCTGCGGGCCTGGTCACCGGCGCGTTCGCGCTGATCGCACTGTTTTCCTGGCTTGGCGTACGCCGCCTGCTGCAGCGGCGGCCGCGATTCTTTGCGGCAACCGCTGGCGAGCTTGCGCGTGACGCCGCGACGTTGCGCGGGAACTCGCCGTGAACGATCAGTTTCGCTTACTGGCCCTGCGCCGTGAGGCGCTGTGCGCGCGCAGCGAGGAGCTGCGCGCCTCGATCGGCGCCGATGCGCGCGCGATCAGCGCGCGCCTGCAGGCCGCCGACCGGCTCGTCGCGGTCGCCCGCTCGGGCACGGCGCGCGCGCTGCTCGTCGCGGTGGCAGCATTCATGGTCATCGGCCGTCCGCGCCATGTTCTCAAGCTCGGCATGCGTGCGCTCGCCCTGTGGCCGCTGATCAGCGCGGTCGCGCCGCGCCTGCAGGGACTGGTCGATGCGTTCCGCCGGCCGCCAGGGGCTTCTGTCTGACCCTTGGGTCTGGCATCGTGTCGGCCATGCATCCGCCCGCCTCCGCCGCAGCCGCGCTCAAGGTTGCCGTCATCCCCGTCACCGCCTTCCAGCAGAACTGCTCGCTGCTGTGGAACACAGCGACGATGACTGGCGCCGTCGTCGACCCGGGCGGCGACATCGAGCAGATCATCGCGGCGGCCGAAAAGGCCGGAATAACGCTCGAGAAAATCCTGCTGACGCACGCGCACATCGACCACGCGGGGGCGACCGCGGAACTGGCCCGCAGGCTCAAGCTACCGATCGAGGGGCCCCACGAGGGGGATCGATTCTGGATCGAACAGCTTGCCGAGCAGGGAAAGATGTTCGGAATTCCCAGCGAAGGCGGCTTCGAACCGGATCGCTGGCTGGTCGACGGCGACCGTGTCACGGCGGGTGGGCTTGAGTTTGAGGTGCATCACTGTCCCGGGCACACGCCAGGCCATGTGGTGTTCTATCACCCGCCGAGTCGCTTCGCGGTCGTGGGCGATGTGTTGTTCAAAGGATCGATCGGCCGCACGGATTTCCCCGGCGGCAACCACGCCCAACTGATTTCCTCGATTCGCGACAAGCTGTTCGCGCTCGGCGACGAGGTGCAGTTCCTGCCAGGGCACGGACCGGTGTCGACCTTCGGCGCAGAACGGCGCTCTAACCCGTACGTGTCGGACGCCGCCGTCGGCGCCCGTTAGGACGGACGAGGGCCTCGGCCGTCCGGCTTAGATCCGGATGTGGACGTAGTGATCGACCAGCAGCGCCGCGAACAGGTACATCAGGTAACTGATCGACCAGCGGAACGTGCGCATCGGCAAGTCCGTCGCATGCGTGCGGTACAACTGCCATGCGAGCCGCAAGAACATCACGTCCAGCACCAGCGCTGCACAGACGTAGATCAGCCCGCACATGCCGGTCAACCAGGGCAGCACCGTGACCAGCGTCAGGATCACCGTGTACAGCAGGATGTGCAGCCGCGTCAGCTCCACGCCGTAGGCAACCGGCAGCATCGGCATGCCGATCTTGGCGTACTCGTCGCGGCGAGCGATCGCCAGTGCCCAGAAATGCGGCGGCGTCCAAGCGAAGATGATCAGGAACAACAGCAACGCGTTCGGGTCGATCGTGTTGGTCACCGCCGCCCAGCCAAGTACCGGCGGCGCGGCGCCAGCGGCGCCGCCAATCACGATGTTCTGCGGCGTCGCGCGCTTGAGCCACACGGTATAGACAATCGCATAGCCAATCAGGCTGCCGAAGGTCAGCGCCGCAGTCAGCACATTGACGTAAACAGTCAGCAACCCCATCGACAGCGCCGCCAGCACCAGCGCAAACGCGACCGCCTGCGATTCGAGCATCGAACCGGCCGGTAACGGCCGATGGCGAGTACGCGCCATCTCACTGTCGATGCGCTGGTCAATGACATGGTTGATCGCGGCCGCCGAGGAGGCCGCGAGCCAGATGCCGAACGTGCCGATCAGCAAGGCCTTCAGCGGCGGCATCCCGGGCGCTGCCAGGAACATGCCAACCACCGCGGTGAACGCGATCAGCAGCACGACCTTGGGCTTGGTCAGCTCCAGGAACTCGCGCCAGCCGGGGCGCTTGGCGGTCATCGGCGGAATGTCAGGGTTGGAGGCCATGGGCGGCGGGCACTGGCGGCCGTGTCAGGCCTGGGTCGGATGGCGGGGGGCGCAGCCTATCACGAAGGCGTGGCCCGTCAGCGCAGCGGGCGGGCGCTCTGCCGACGCCCGTCGGCGCTGGAGAAGCGGATCCCGCTGGTGGCTGGCCACAGCTGTCGCAGCAGGGTCAGCGTCGCCAGTAGCAGCAGCACGGCACCCGCGTTATGCGAGGTCCCCAGCCATAGCGGAAATCCACGCCAGATGAGGCTCATGCCGATCAGCCACTGCAGCCCGACCGCGGCAGCAACGGCCACGGCGGCAAGGCGCACGGCGCCGTTCTGCGCGCGCCGCCAGGCGCTGAGCGACAGCAGCAGCAGCAAGCTGCCCACCAGCAGCGCCCCGATCCGGTGGCTGATATGAATCGCGGTCCGGGCGGGCTGCGCGAGCACACCACCGGCATAGTCGATGCCCGGACCGTGCGACAGCGCGAAGGCGGTCGAGAACTCGGTCTGCGGGAGCCACTGGCCCTGACAGGTCGGGAAGTCCGGGCAGGCGACGGCGGCATAGTTGGTACTGGTCCAGCCGCCGAGCATCAGCTGCACCACGAGCGCGGCGAAGGCGATCACTGCAAGGCGTCGTACCGGCCGCTCGGCAGCTTTGGCGTCGCGTCGAGCAGGCGCTAGCGACAGCCACCACAGCAGCCCCAGCGTCGACAGCCCGCCAAGCAGATGCAGCGTGACGATCAGCGGCTTGAGCAGCAGCGTGACGGTGAATGCACCGAGCGCACCCTGCACGCAGACCAGGCCCACCAGCACGGCTGGCAGCACCTTCGGCTGGCTGGGATCGCGGCGGTTCCACCAGGCGAAGCCGGCCAGCGCCAGGATCAGCAGCCCCAGCGTCGAGGCAATGTAGCGATGCACCATCTCGTGCAGCGCTTTCTGGTATTCGAACGGTCGGCTGGGGAAAGCGGCATTGGCGTCCGCAAGCCGGTCGAGGACCTGCGCGGGGTGCAAATGGCCGTAGCAACCGGGCCAGTCAGGGCAACCCAGACCCGCATCCGTCAGGCGCACCCACGCGCCTACCACCACGACAATCGCGGCAAGGAGCGCGGCAATGCGTGCCGCGCGTCGGAACCAGTTCAGGGAATTGGAGTACTGCAAGGGAACCCG
>SESE01000258.1_pt1 | contig 23354 bp, 16 predicted proteins | sample 3171371 | NCBI WGS metagenome assembly SESE01 (sample SAMN06051881, study PRJNA518727) | freshwater metagenome | biome: subpolar coniferous forest; feature: holomictic lake; material: water; isolation source: holomictic Lake 442, 13 m depth | place: Canada: near Kenora, Ontario | collected... | reverse complement strand
CCATTGCCATGGTGGTGCATCTCTCCTACTTTGTCCTCTTTTTTATCGGTCTTGATGAAACCACACTTATCTGGACTGCGCTGCTCGCCTATCTCAGTTATCTTGTCAATGCGGCACAATTTGTCATCCGCCTGCTCCTTGAAAAGCATAATGAAAAGAAACTCAAGCAGCGTCAGGCGGCCTGATCACCTTTGACAAAGCACAACATTATGAAAGCAAAAGCCATTGTCTTCACGGGTGTTCGCCAGATTGAACTCAGTGAGGTGACCCTGAAGCCCGTTTCGTCAACGGATGTGCTGGTCGAAACCTGGTGGTCATCAATCAGCACGGGTACGGAGAAAATGGCCTACAACGGGCTTATCCCTTCCTGGCCCTTCATCTTTCCCTTTATTCCCGGCTATGAAACGGTAGGAAAGATCATTAAGGTGGGTGAGCATGTCAACGAGAGCCTGATCGGGAAGTTTGCCTACGTAGCCGGATCATTCGGATATGAAGGTGTCAATGCCGCTTTTGGAGGGGCTTCGGAGTATATCGCCTGCCCTGTCGAGAGCATTACGGTTCTTGACAACATCGACCACCCAGAGTCAGGCATAGCCCTGCCGCTTGGCGCTACAGCCCTCCATATCGTTGATCTTGCACAGGTTGAAAACAAGAAAGTACTGGTACTCGGTCAGGGAGCGGTCGGCATTCTCGCAGCAGAACTGGCACAGCTTATGGGGGCTAAACTTGTCGCAGCAACCGAACCCAACAAGAACAGGCTGAACCTTTCAACAGCCGACCTGAAGGTTGACCCGGAAACAGAAGACGTTTCGGCGGCGCTGGCTGGACATGAGTTTGACGTTCTCATAGACAGTACCGGCATCATGAGTGCGATTGATACCGGCCTCCGGTTTTTGAAATTTCACGGAACAGTGATTTTTGGAGGATATTATCAGAGAATCAACATCGATTACTCACAGGCTTTCCAGAAAGAGCTCTCCTTCATTGCTGCCAAACAGTGGGCCAAGGGCGATCTGGAGCGGGTCAGGGAACTTATCGAACAACACAAACTCAATGCGGAAAGGATCTTCACCCATCAGCACACCGTAGAAGAGGATATCACGGAGGCATACCTGCAGGCCTTTACCGATCCGGACTGCCTCAAAATGATCCTGCTCTGGAAAAAAGAGAACAAATCATAAGCCCGACCTGATGACAGCAAAAACCATCGCTATTTACGGCAAGGGCGGCATTGGCAAAAGTTTCACGACAACGAACCTCAGCGCCACCTTTGCCATGATGAACAAACGGGTACTGCAACTTGGCTGTGACCCAAAGCACGACTCAACGACCTCGCTTTTCGGAGGCATTTCTCTGCCGACGGTGACTGATGTATTTGCAGAAAAAAACGCGCTGAACCAGCAGGTCGCCATCAGCGACATTGTCTTCCGCCGTGATATCGCGGATTTTCCACAACCGATATATGGCATTGAGCTTGGCGGGCCACAGGTTGGCCGGGGTTGCGGCGGCAGGGGCATCATTTCGGGGTTTGACGTGCTTGAAAAACTCGGCATCTTCAAGTGGGAACTCGACGTCATCCTCATGGACTTTCTTGGCGACGTCGTCTGCGGAGGATTCGCCACGCCACTCGCCCGCTCGCTGAGTGAGGAGGTAATTCTTGTCACCAACAACGACCGGCAATCTATCTTTACGGCAAATAATATCTGCAAGGCGAATAACTATTTCAGAACCATCGGCGGCAAATCACGGCTGCTTGGCCTGATCATTAACCGCGACGACGGGAGCGGTATTGCTGAAACATACGCCGAGGCTGCCGGCATCACCGTTCTGATGAAGGTGCCATACCTTGCTGATGCCCGCGACAAGGATGACAGCTTCGACTTTGCCGTCCGGCTGCCTGAACTTCGGGAAAAATTCAAGACACTTGCCCGCGATATTCTTGAAAACCGTATAACCCCCTGCAAAGCTGTCGGTCTTGATTTTATGGGATTTGTACGGCTTTTTGGGGAGGTCAGTAATGATGCTCCGCTCGCGGCAACTGCTGAAGAGCTGTTCGGGAGGTCAAAGAGTCTTCCCATTGCTGAGAAAAATAGCTCACTGGGAAGTGATAACCTGAAGATGCAGCAATGCATTGAAAAGCTTGGAGCTGAAGAGCTGGAGGTTTACCTGATGGTAGAACAGGGGCAGAGAGCTATCGACGAGGTTGCTGCACTGACGCATCGCGAAGAGTCAGCAGTCCGGGAGCTGCTTGTGAGCGCCCGGACACAACTGAAACGACTTTTCTTTGAGTAACTAGGCGTTAGCCTTTTTGGTGGCTTTTGCCCTGAGGTTTACATCAAGAATCTTCTTTCTGAGCCTGATGCTCTGTGGTGTTACCTCCAGCAACTCATCATCATTGATAAACTCAAGCGCCTGTTCGAGCGAAAGAATTTTCGGCGGAGTGAGACGAAGCGACTCATCGGTACCCGAAGAGCGCATGTTGCTCAGCTTTTTCGTTTTGCAGACATTGAGGGTAATATCAAGACCTCTTGTTGATTCACCAACAATCATTCCACCATAAACCTTGGTGTTCGGTGACACAAAAAAGGTACCACGATCCTCAAGAGCGCTTAGAGCATAAGCAACGCAGATACCCGCCTCGGAGACAACAAGCGCGCCAGTTTCACGCGATGGCAGCTTGCCCTTGAAGGGCTGGTAGTTATAGAAGACATGTGACAACATGCCCTCGCCCTTCGTATCAGTGGTAAACTCAAGGTTGTAACCAATAAGACCTCTGGTAGGAATTTCAAATTCAAGCCTTACCATTCCGCCCCGAAGCGTGCCCATGTGGGTCATTTCAGCCTTTCTGCGTCCCATCTTTTCGATAATCACGCCAGTGTACTCTTCAGGAATATCAATGGTGACATGCTCAATCGGCTCAAGCAAGTTGCCATCCTCATCGTCGTGCATGATAACCTCAGGCCTTGAAATGGCAAGTTCATAGCCTTCACGCCTCATGGTCTCAATGAGCACCGACAGGTGAAGCTCTCCCCTTCCTGACACACGGAAGGTATCAGGGCTCTCCGTCTCCTCGACGTTAAGCGCAACATTGGTCATCTTCTCTTTCATCAGTCGCTCGCGAATTTTGCGGCTGGTGACCTCTTTGCCTTCCAGCCCGGCAAAGGGGGAATCGTTGACCGAAAAGAGCATGGAGAGTGTCGGCTTGCTGATATCGAAAGAGGCAAGCGATACGGGATCGTCAACAGAGGCAAGAGTCATTCCAACTGTGGCATCAGGGATACCGGCAATAGCAATAATGTCACCTGAGGTCGCCTCTTTGGACTCGATTTTCTGGAGTTTGTCAAAAAGAAAGACTTTTGTAACCGTCCCCTTGCCCATCACACCATCAGGGCCAACTACAGCGAGCTGACTGCCGGGGCTGACTTTACCGCGATGGATACGACCGATGGCTATCTTTCCGATGTAATCGCTATAGTCAAGCGTGGTCACCAGCATCTGGAAGCCGCCGTCGTCATGTGCGATCGGTGGCGGAATCTCCTTGATGATCATGTCCAGAAGAAGGTCCATATCACCATCCTCATCATCCATGCTGTATTTGGCAACACCATGTTTCGCTGATGTAAATATATAGGGGAAATCAAGCTGATGCTCTTCAGCACCAAGGGCAATAAAAAGATCGAGAACCTGATCGTGAACCTTGACCGGATCAGACTGCGGGCGATCAATCTTGTTGATAACCACAATCGGCTTCAAGTGCAGCTCAAGGGCTTTACGCAGCACAAACTTGGTCTGCGGCATAGGGCCTTCAAAGGCATCTACAAGAAGCAGCACTCCATCAACCATTTGCAGAATCCGCTCAACCTCTCCACCGAAGTCGGCATGTCCGGGTGTATCGACGATATTGATCTTGTGATCTTTATAGACTGCTGCTGCATTTTTTGAAAATATGGTAATGCCCCGCTCTCTTTCCTGAGGGTTGGAGTCAAGCACCCTGACATTTACCTGCTGGTTATCCCTGAATGCTCCTGTCTTCTGAAAAATCGAATCAACGAGTGTTGTTTTTCCATGGTCAACGTGAGCGATAATGGCTATATTCCTGATATTCTTTGTGGATCTCATCTTTTTCCCTTGTAAATAAGTATATTTGCATCCTGTGATGGCCGGAATATACAATATTAATTAGTAACTCTTGCCACAATCTTTAGCCCTGGATGACGTTGGGCATGTTGGTCTTTTGCCATGTTTTAAAGCGGCCTTTTAATACCAATTCACCTCCTTAATTCCATACAATGAACAACATATTACTCAATAACCTCCCTCTGCTGGCACTCAACCAGCTTGTTTCAATACTCTACCTTGTGACAACATTTTTGTATGGTGCCCATTTTTTCAGGGATATGTCGCTAGCAAAAAAATATAAACAACCACTTCTTGTTGTGACGGTTCTGACCCATGTTGTCTATCTCGGACTTCTGACCTCTCTTGAAGGATACAAGATCAATTACTCTACAGTGAATTTGATGACCATGGTAGGGCTCACCCTGACCACTACCTATCTTTTCACAGAGTTTACCACCAAAAGTGACAAAACAGGCTTTTTTATCATCTCTTTTGCTGCCGGTGCACAGCTTATCTCATCAATTCTGACAACACAAATACAAACCACGGGCATCACCTTCAGTGGAGTTGGAATCGGTGTACACCTTATTGCTGCCATTTTTGGTTTCAGCGCCATTGCAATTGCCGGCATCTACAGTATCATCTATCTACTCCTCTTTCGCCAGATTCAGCAGAACCGGTTTGAACTGTTTTTTCAGCGCTTGCCGAATCTTGAGATTCTTGAAAAACTCACCATGCATGCTGTCTCCCTGGGATTTCTTTTTCTCACGATTACCATTTTTGCCGGTATTATGGAGCAAAGGGCTTCAGGTGAAGCGATAACTCTTTTTGAACCAAAGCTCGTCACCCTGGTCATTATCTGGCTGTTGTACGGCACAGGCATTCTCATTAAGCCGATCATTGGATGGGACATCAAACACATGGCCTATCTCTTTATTTTTCTGTTCCTCTTCATCACCATATTGATTGTCTTGATGATGTTTTTTTCACCGACATTCCACGGGTCGACCTTTTAAAACAGTGAGTTGTATTTGAATAGTATCGGCTTTTAGGATATATTGCCTTCTTATGTTTTCCTGTGCATTGAATTGGTATCAGATCACTTAAACAACTCTGCCATGAACATCATTTCAGTTGGTGTCAACCACAAAACTGCACCTATTGAAATCCGTGAAAGAATCTCCCTTTCAGAAGTTCAGAACAAGGAGTTCATTACCGGCCTCATTTCCAGCGGTCTTGCCCACGAAGCCATGGTCATTTCCACCTGTAACCGCACAGAACTCTACGTAGTGCCTGCTATGCATGAAGTCACGGGAGAATTCCTCAAGGAGTATCTCATTTCCTACAAGGATGCCCGGAAGGAGGTTCGCCCGGAACATTTTTTCAGCCGTTTTTACTGCGGCACAGCACGCCATATTTTTGAAGTTGCAAGCGCCATTGATTCGCTTGTCCTTGGTGAAGGCCAGATTCTTGGTCAGGTCAAAAATGCCTACCGCATTGCCGCTGAGTCACAGACCGCAGGCATCCTGCTCACCCGCCTTTGCCACACCGCCTTCAGCGTTGCCAAGAAGGTCAAGACAAAAACAAAAATTATGGAGGGGGCTGTTTCGGTCAGCTATGCTGCCGTGGAACTTGCCCAGAAGATATTCTCCAACCTTTCGCTTAAAAAGGTTCTGCTTATAGGCGCAGGTGAAACCGGCGAACTGGCTGCGAAACATATCTTTCAAAAAAACGCCCGCAATATTGTTATAACAAACCGAACTCTTTCCAAGGCTGAAGCTCTTGCTGAAGAGCTCGGCACACACCAGGTACTGCCGTTTGAATCGTTCAAAAATCATTTGCACGAGTTCGATATCATTATGACCGCAGTCAGCACCAATGAGTATATTCTCACGGAAGCCGAAATGCACCAGAGTATGCTCAAACGCAAGCTGAAGCCTGTCATTATTCTTGATCTTGGACTGCCGAGAAATGTTGACCCTGATATTGGAAAGCTGCAGAACATGTTCCTCAAAGACATCGATGCCCTCAAGCATATCATCGATAAAAACCTTGAAAAACGCAGCCTCGAACTGCCGAAGGTCAATGCCATTATTGAAGAGGAGCTTGTAGGCTTCGGACAATGGATCAATACACTGAAAGTCCGGCCCACCATTGTGGATCTTCAGTCCAAGTTCATTGAAATAAAGGAAAAGGAGCTTGAACGTTACCGTTACAAAGTAAGCGAGGAAGAACTCCTGAGAATGGATCACCTGACAGAGAGGATTCTGAAAAAGATCCTGCATCATCCTATCAAAATGCTCAAGGCGCCTATAGACACAACTGACTCCATACCAAGCAGGGTCAATCTTGTGCGCAACGTTTTCGATCTTGAAGAACCAAATCAGTCACACTAAATAAAAATCCGTAATCGCTTTGAAAAAACAGCTTATCATCGGTACCAGATCCAGCCCGCTCGCATTGTGGCAGGCAGAATTCACCAAGGCGGAACTCTCCAGGCACTTTCCTGAACTGGATATCACCCTGAAACTGGTTAAAACGACCGGTGACGTCCTTCTTGACTCTCCCCTCTCCAAAATCGGGGATATGGGGCTTTTCACCAAGGACATTGAAAAACATCTGATTACCAAAGAGATTGATCTGGCCGTTCACAGCCTGAAAGATGTGCCTACAGCTACTCCCGAAGGGCTAATCATCACATCATTCACTGAGCGCGAAGACACGAGGGACGTCATCATTTCCAAAAATGGGATCAAGCTGAAAGACTTGCCACAGAATGCAAAAATGGCAACAAGCAGTCTCCGCCGCATGTCTCAGTTGCTGAGCCTGCGTCCTGACCTTGATATTCGCGATATCAGAGGCAACCTCAATACCCGTTTCCAGAAGTTTGACGACGGTGAATTCGACGCCATGATGCTTGCCTATGCGGGTGTGTTCCGCCTGAATTTCACTGACCGCATCTCCGAAATCCTTCCGCACGAGGTTATGCTTCCTGCTGTAGGCCAGGGTGCGCTTGGCATTGAGACCCGTGTTGACGACGAGCAGACAAGAGAGATTGTGAGAATTCTCAACCACTCTACAACAGAATATTGTTGCAGGGCCGAACGTGCTCTTCTCCGTCACCTTCAGGGTGGTTGCCAGATCCCTATCGGCGCTTATGGATCGTTTAAAAATGGCACACTCAAACTGCTTGCCTATGTCGGATCAGTTGACGGCAAAGTTGGATTGCATAACGAAATAACAAAAACAGGCCTTACTTCACCGGAACAGGCCGAAGAGGCTGGTATAGCGCTGGCTGAGGAGCTGCTGAAACAGGGTGCAGAAAAAATTCTGTCGGAAATCCGCAAAACCCGCTGATGAAAACCGTTCTTGTTACCCGCCCGAAAGATCAGGCGGCATCATTTGTAAAGAAACTGGAAGAGTATGGTCTGAACTCGGTTGTTTTTCCGACAATTGAGATCAGGCCGGTCTCCGGTTGGTCAGTTCCCGACCTCACTCTTTTTGATGGCGTTTTTTTTACAAGCCCCAACAGCGTCAGATTTTTTATGGAGAGACTGCTGAAAGAGAGCCCTGATGAGCTGAAAAACCTTCAAAAGCTCAAGGTTTGGGCTGTTGGCAAAACAACCTCCTCCGATCTTGATGCACACGGCGTAACAACCCAGCCAGTACCGAAAATTTCCGATGCAGTTACGCTCATGGAGGAAATCGACACCGACACCATAAGTGGTCATACCTTTCTTTTTCTCAGGGGAAGCCTTTCTTTGGGAACCATTCCTGAAGTGATCAACAGGCGGGGAGGAGGATGCACTGAGCTGACTGTTTACGAAAACCTTCCGCCATCGCTTGAAGAGAGTTCAAAAATAAAAGCACTGCTGGAGCGAGGCGAACTTTCCTGCCTCTCATTCACCAGTCCTTCGACGGCTGTCAATTTTTTTGAAGCCATGGGAACAATTGCAATTCCTGACGGTGTAAAAGTTGCCGCCATCGGAACAACGACCGCTGCCGCCCTGAAAAAACTTGGTCTTCAGGTAGACATCATCCCCGAATCCTACGACGCTCCAGGGTTTGCAAAAGCAATAGCGGAAGCAATGAACTCTTGACAATTATCTTTTTTCAATTGAAGCAAGCAATGCTGTGCCAATTGCCTTGTTTGCACTGACGAGCCCTTCGCCCGATATTGTTGTCTTTCCCCGGTAATCAAAACAGCAGCCACCAGCTTCAGTTACAATTGGAATCAGTGCTGCACAATCCCATGGGCTCATGATTTTATCGACCGATACTTCCGCCCTGCCGGAGGCAACAAGCATATGACCGTAACAGTCGCCCCATCCGCGCACAAGCCCGGCTTGCTGGCGAAGCAGGTCTACAGGATGGTGAGATAACGGGTCAAGCAGATACTCTTTTTCTGTATAAAGAACCGTTGCATCTTTGATATCAGAAATGGAAGAGACCGCTATCGGCGAGTCGTTGAGAAATGCCCCTCCGCCCTGTTCAGCATAATAGAGATCACCAAGCGCAGGGAAATTAACAACGCCAAGCTGCACGAGTCCATTAACCTCAAGCGCAATCATGACACCATAGAGCGGCACTCCGTGAATAAAAGCCTTGGTACCATCAATCGGGTCAATGATCCAGCGGCGGTTGTTGCCGGATGGACGCTCTTCAAATTCCTCGCCAAGCACGCCATCTTGCGGATAACGTGAAGCAATAGAGTCTCGTATGAGCTCTTCGGCTTTCCTGTCGGCCTCTGTAACCGGAGAAGCATCACGTTTGGTAAATACTTGCAAGGATTTACGGGAAAAATAGGTAAGAGTCAACTGGCCAGCCTGTTTGGCCAGCTCAAGAGCAAGCTGAAGATCGGAAGTCATGGCTTTTTGTTTTCTTTTAATATCTTGGTGAACATAAAAATATTCCGAGTTCGAAATGATGCATGTGCGGCCCTTCGGCCTGACACCGGAGAAACACCTGTAAAGAATTTTTTGCCCGGCAAGTTAGTTAATCAATATCACAAAACACAATGAAACGCTTGATTGCCGAACGCGAAAACGCCCGCCTTGGAGGCGGACAAAAGCGCATAGACGCACAGCATAAAAAAGGCAAATTTACGGCACGCGAACGCCTCAATTTGCTCCTTGACGAAGGCAGTTTTGAAGAGTATGACATGTTTGTCACGCATAGGACAACTGATTTTGGCCTTGACAAGCAAAACTTTCTTTCAGATGGAGTCATTACCGGTCACGGCACCATTGACGGGCGTCTTGTCTATCTTTTCTCCCAGGATTTTACCGTTCTTGGCGGTTCTCTTTCAGAAACCAACGCACTGAAAATCTGCAAGGTGATGGACCAGGCAATGAAAGTCGGTGCACCCTTCATAGGAATCAACGACAGCGGTGGAGCAAGAATCCAGGAAGGCGTTCGTAGTCTTTCCGGCTATGCAAGTATTTTTCAGAGAAACGTCATGGCATCGGGAGTCATTCCCCAGATATCTGCCATTTTCGGTCCATGTGCGGGCGGTGCAGTCTACTCCCCTGCGCTTACTGATTTTGTGGTCATGGTCGAAAAAACCAGTCACATGTTTGTCACCGGTCCGAAAGTTGTAAAGACCGTTACCGGTGAGACCATCACTGACGAGGATCTTGGAGGCGCTTCCATTCATGCTACAAAATCGGGAGTCACCCATTTTGTAGGCGCGGATGAAACCGAAGGAATCCTGCTGATCAAAAAGCTGCTCAGCTACCTGCCGCAGAACAATCTTGAGGAACCACCTCTTGCCCTCTGTGACGATCCGGCCGACCGCCTTGACGACAAGCTGAACTCCATCATACCCGAAAAGCCATCCATCCCTTACGACGTCAAGGATATTATCTATTCGATTGCCGATAACGGAGAGTTTCTCGAAGTACAACGGCAATATGCAAGAAACATTGTTGTCGGTTTTGTCACCTTCAACGGCATCTCCACCGGTATCGTCGCCAATCAGCCCAACTACCTTGCCGGATGTCTTGACATCAACGCATCGCGCAAGGCTGCAAGGTTTGTCAGATTCTGCGACGCCTTCAATATTCCCATCGTCACCCTTGTGGATGTTCCCGGCTTCCTTCCCGGCAGTGCACAGGAGTTTGACGGCATTATCACCAACGGTGCAAAACTGATTTTTGCCTATGCTGAGGCAACGGTGCCAAAAATCACCATCATCCTGAGAAAAGCTTATGGTGGCGCATACATCGTCATGAGTTCCAAGCAACTTCGCGGTGATGTCAATTATGCATGGCCGACAGCCGAAATTGCAGTTATGGGCTCGATAGGTGCCATTGAGGTACTCTTCAACAGAGATCTGAATGTCATCGAAGATGTGGAAGAACGTGCCAGGTTTGTTGCTGAAAATGCGGCGGAGTATCGTGAAAAATTCTCCAATCCCTACGAGGCGGCAAAATTCGGCTATATCGACGATATCATTGAACCCCGTAATACCCGTTTCAGGATCATCCGCGCACTTCAGACGCTCTTGACCAAAAAAGATAACAATCCACCCAAAAAGCACTCGACCATACCATTGTAAGCGGAAAAAACCATGATATCGATCATTCAATATTTACAGGACAATCTCTCGGCCATCCAAAGTCATCATCTGATATTTGCTGCCACAGGATACAGTGTCGTCTTTCTTACATTTTTCCTGCTGGCGCTGCTCTTCAGCATGATACCGAAGATCCTCTTTTGGAATGTCAGAAGAACATTCGACAATGAGGGTGACGATGCAAAAAAAGCCCTGGCAGGAAACACAATTCCCGGAGAGGTCAGTGCGGCCATCGGTGTGGCGATTTCGCTCTATCTCGATGAGCTTCACGATCAGGAGACGGCAATTCTGACAATCAGGAAGGTCGGCAAAAGCTACTCGCCCTGGAATTCAAAAATCTACAATGTCATTAATTTCAAAGGGTTTCAACGATGAGAAAATATAAATTCACGATCGGCGGAAACCGCTATAGAGTCGAGATAAAATCCCTTGAGGAAAACAATGCCGAGATCGAAGTGAACGGCACCTCATATCAGGTTGAGCTTGGTCAAGAGATCAAAAGGCCGCAGACCCCGAAACTGGTCCGCTATACACCTCCGACTTCATTGAAACCGCCGCAACCACTCAACACCCCCGGGCTGAGCATCGTAAAAGCGCCGCTGCCAGGTACCATTATTGCTCTCATGGTCGAGCCCGGTTCAACGGTAAAACGCGAAGAGCCCATTCTGGTACTGGAAGCTATGAAAATGGAAAACAATATTTTTGCTGAAAAAGCCGGTACCGTCAAGACGGTCAGGGTAGCGGTAGGCGACACAGTCATGCAGGGTGATATCCTGATAGAAATTGAATAACACCATTATGGACGGACTTATTGAGTTTTTCGTGTATTCCGGTTTTGCGAATGCAACACCGGGTCACCTGTTGATGATTCTTTTCGGAATGGTCTTCATCTATCTGGCCATCCGGTATGAATATCAACCGATTCTTCTGATTCCGATCGGGTTCGGCATTCTGATCGGCAATACTCCGTTTCTTGAGCACAGCGGAATGGCACTCGGCATCTATGAGGAAGGCAGTGTCATGAACTACCTCTACCAGGGAGTGCTGAAAGGCATATTTCCTCCCCTGATCTTTCTCGGAATCGGAGCCATGACCGATTTTTCGCCGCTGATTTCAAATCCGAAGCTTATCCTGCTCGGCGCTGCAGCGCAGCTTGGCATTTTCATGACCTATCTCGGCGCAATCTCCCTTGGCTTTACCAATCCTGAATCAGCTTCGATCGGCATCATCGGTGGCGCTGACGGCCCGACGGCAATCTTCCTCTCCTCCCGGCTCGCTCCGCATCTGCTCGGTTCCATCGCCATTGCAGCCTACACCTACATGGCGCTTGTCCCGCTTATTCAGCCGCCGATCATGCGCCTTTTGACAACCAAAAAAGAGCGCAGAATCAAAATGAAACCGCCTCGTTCGATTACCAAAATTGAAAAAGTCATGTTTCCTGTCTTCGGTCTTCTCCTGACCGGATTTATCGCTCCCGGATCACTGCCACTTCTCGGCATGCTTTTTCTGGGCAATCTGCTCAAGGAATCATTGGTCACAAAACGGCTTGCCGATACTGCCAAAAATGCCATGATAGACATTGTCACCATCATTCTTGGCGTTACCATCGGAGCCTCAACACAACCGACAACATTTCTGACACAAAGTTCTGCGCTTATTTTCATCCTTGGCGCAACGGCATTTATGTTCTCAACCGCTGGCGGAATCCTTTTTGCCAAGTTTATGAACCTTTTTCTTTCCGGGGAGAACAAAATCAACCCGCTGATCGGAGCCGCAGGTGTTGCTGCCTTGCCTGAAAGTGCCCGCGTTGTGCAACTTGAGGGACTGAAAGCTGACCCCGACAATCATCTGCTCATGCATGCCATGGCTCCGAATGTTGCCGGTATAATCGGTTCAGCCCTCACGGCAGGCATCATGATGAGCTTTCTGCTGTAAGCGGGGGGAAATCCTTCGCGATATTCCCGGATTTTAGTATTTTTGGCTTTTTAAACTCCTAATTAGCTCTTCCGCCATGAGTCAGCTCGATTTACTCAATATTGTTCAACGCCCCAGAAGACTTCGCAAAAGTGCCGCAATCAGAAACCTCGTGCAGGAAAACACCCTGACAGTCAATGATCTTGTCTACCCGCTTTTTGTCTGCCCTGGAACTAATGTTGTTGATGAGGTCGCATCAATGCCCGGCAGCTTCCGCTACTCTATCGACAATGCTGTCAAAGAGTGCCAGGAACTCTGGGATCTTGGCATTCAGTCTATCGACCTCTTTGGAATTCCAGAAGTCAAAACCGAAGACGGCAGCGAAGCCTACAATGAGAACGGTATCATCCAGAACGCTCTCCGGGCAATCAAGGCAAAAGTGCCGAATCTCTGCATCATGACGGATGTTGCGCTCGACCCCTTCACTCCTTTTGGCCATGACGGGCTTGTCAGAGATGGTATTATTCTCAATGACGAAACCGTTGAAGTGCTCTGTAAAATGGCCATTTCGCACGCCAATGCCGGAGCTGATTTCGTCTCACCAAGCGACATGATGGACGGCCGTATCGGCGCCATCCGTGAAGCACTTGATGACACAGAATTCTCTGATGTTGGTATTCTCTCTTACGCCGCCAAATATGCGTCGAGCTTCTACGGCCCCTTCCGTGACGCGCTGCATTCTGCACCACAGTTCGGCGACAAAACGACTTACCAGATGAATCCCGCCAATACCGACGAAGCCATGAAAGAGATTGAACTCGACATCATGGAAGGCGCCGATATTGTCATGGTCAAGCCAGGACTTGCCTATCTCGATATTGTGTATCGCACAAAAGAGCGCTTTGATGTTCCTGTAGCAATCTACCACGTCTCCGGCGAATACTCCATGGTCAAGGCTGCTGCCCAGCGTGGATGGATCGACGAAAAAAGGGTCATGATGGAATCGCTGCTGTGCATGAAAAGAGCCGGTGGTGACCTTATCTTTACCTACTATGCAAAAGAGGCCGCAAGGATTCTTCGTTAAACATTGAAAAAAAGCCCGGCGGCACCCTCACGCAGCCGGGTGCTGTAATTTAATAAAGCCAATGATACGATACTTTACCGCTGGCGAGTCGCATGGTCCAGCTCTTTCGGCAATAGTAGAAGGAGTGCCCGCAGGCGTCTCCATCACTCTGGAAGAGATCAACCATCAGTTAACCCGACGTCAGCAGGGATATGGACGAGGCGGACGGATGAAAATTGAGACTGATCAGGTGGAAGTTTTATCCGGTATCCGGTTCGGAAAAACCATTGGATCGCCCATCGCACTCATCATTAAAAACCGCGACTGGGCAAACTGGACAACCACCATGGCCCAGTTTGAAAAACCCGATGACGAGATCGCTAAAATCACTATTCCAAGACCCGGCCATGCCGACCTTGCAGGCCTGATCAAGTACGGTTTTGATGATATCCGTCCGGTTATTGAACGCTCATCGGCAAGAGAAACTGCTGCAAGGGTGGCCGCAGGAACCCTTGCAAAAGTGTTTCTGAAAGCACTTGGCATTGAAATCGGCAGTTATATATCGGCCATCGGAGCGGCGGCAGAACCCTTTGCCGATATGCAGCTTGCCGGACTCCTCAGCAAAGGCGCCGAAGCCGTCTCACGGCAAGCCGACCTCTCCACGGTACGCATGCTCGGCAAAACAACTGAGGCCGAAGCTGTAGCGGCCATTGATGAGGCAAAACAAAGAGGTGATACCCTCGGCGGCATTATCGAACTCTTTATCACTGGTGTTCCCGTTGGCTTTGGGAGCTATGTACAGCACGACCGGCGTCTTGATGCCGCGCTTGCAGCCGCAATCATCTCCATTCAGGCCATCAAGGGAGTTGAAATAGGAACCGCCTTTGAAAATGCCCGAAAGCCAGGTTCAGAGGTTCATGATGAACTCCACCTCTCCCCTCAGGAGGGTGTGAATCGAAAAACCAACCGGGCTGGCGGTCTTGAAGGAAGCATGTCAAGCGGGCAGACCATTCACCTGCGGGCAGCCATGAAACCGATCTCCTCGCTGGTTACTCCCCTGAATTCGTTCGACATCGAAACCCTGCAGCCACTTCCCTCACGCTTTGAACGGAGCGACACCTGTGCCGTTCCTGCTGCTGGCATCGTTGCCGAAGCCGTTGTTGCTCCGGTTATTGCCAATGCAATCCTTGAAAAGCTCGGTGGCGACCATCTTGATGAAATCCGCCTAAGGCTCGACCTTTATCGGCAAAGCATCCTCAACAAGTTTTGTGCCTGACCTGTTGAAACAATTTTAAATCCCCTTTGCCAGCAGAAGCTCTTTCGCTGAGTTGTCGATGTTACCGTTGACCGCCAACGGAGTCCCTCGATTCCAGGACACATGAACTATCGGCGATCAGCTCCTCCTTCTCGGCTGGTTCGGCTGGTTCAGGAAGATTGGGATAAAACCTCCACTCTTTGTTGACAATGCGGGCGCCGTGCCCAAACGTGAAGTATGACCATCCCCACTGCATGAGCACAAATAAACGGTGTTTTACGCTGCTGAGATAGTAGATATGAACCCCGAGCCAGATAATCCATGCCGGCAGTCCCGAAAGTTTAACATTACCCCTTTCGGCAATTGCCGAGTTTTTACCGATGGTCGCCATCTGACCCTTGTCGTTGTAGACAAACGGCTTTCTGCGTTTCCCCTGAATATCAAGCAGGATATTTCTTCCAATAGACTGCCCTTCCTGAAGAGCAACAGAGGCAAGCCCGGGAAGTATTCCACCATCCTGCAGAGCAAAACATGCCTGATCCCCTCCAACAAATACATCGGGATAGCCGGGCACACTGAGATCTTCAGCAACAATAATTCTCCCCGACTGATCAGTAGAAAACCCGATAGTTTTCCCTATGCTTGTCGCCCTGACACCTGCTGCCCAGAGCACGGTTCCGGCCTCGATTCTCTCATTGCCAATCTGCACACCATTGGCATCAATATTAGTAACCCTGCAGCAGGTCAAGATCTGGACACCCAGCTTTTCGAGAGCAAGGGTCGCCTTGGCCGAAAGTTCCGGTGAAAAAGTATGAAGAAGAGCAGGAGCCGATTGGGCAATAAAAATCCGAATCTCTTTGGGATCAATATTCTTGAAATATTTCGACAGATAGTAACGGTTCATCTCCCCGATTGAACCGGCAAGTTCAACACCGGTCGGACCGCCACCAACAATAACAAATGTCAGAAGTTTTCTTTTTTCTTCAGGATCCTGAGATCGTTCGGCATTTTCATAAGCCTCCATAACCCTTCTGCGGATTTCAGCAGCCTGGGCAATTGTTTTAAGACCAGGAGCAAACTCCTCCCATTCATTATGACCGAAATAATGATGCTTCGTTCCACAGGCCATGACAAGGCTGTCATAGTGTATTTTTCCAAAATCTGTAAAGACTGTCTTTGTAACGGGATCGACGGTTTTAACGACTCCCTTGAAAACGGTCACATTCTTATACTTCGAAAGCATCATGCGTAGCGGATAGGCAATTTCTCCCGCATTAAGGGCCGCCATGGCAACCTGGTAGAGAAGGGGCTGAAAGAGATGGAAATTATTCTTGTCGATCAGAGTAACCTTGATCTCCTTTCGGTTACCAAGCTCTTTGGCAACATTGAGTCCTGCAAATCCGCCACCGACAATAACGATATGCTTCATTGAACTAAATAGGAAATTAACCAGCATTACAGAATCCCCAAGATCGGGAGGAGTAATATATCGAAAATTATTGTGTCTGCTATAGACCTGCTGACTGATATCCATCCTTGCCCTAAATAGTACTCCCTTTAACCTGCGTAAACCTTAAAAATTTCACTCCCTGTAATGTCACGACCAACAGGCAAAACGATTTTCAGCTTTCTTTTTTTATTTTACGCCGAAATTGCGTAAATAAGGCAATGATTTTAGACGCAATAATAAAGTATTAGTCTGATTATAAAAAGTTTGAGCTAAAATTTTAACATTCATTGCAATGAAGAGCACTTTTCGCCATATCTGGTTCAACACCAGGGATTCCTTCATTATCGCTGGCGTTGTAACACAATCATTGCTTACCGGAAGCAGAGCTTTTGCTTTACCTGCCGACGGACATGTCGCTGCCGGGCAGGCCACCATCAGCACACCATCATCCACGACAATGCTGATAGGACAGGAGAGCAACCATGCTATCATCAACTGGAACTCGTTCGGTATCGGCAAGGGGGAAGCCGTCAACATTACTCAGCCTGCCATCCAGTCCACCCTGCTCAACCGGGTATTGGGCAATGATCCTTCAGGAATTTTTGGTACTCTTACAGCAAACGGCAGGGTCTTTCTGGTAAACCCGAACGGCATGCTGTTTGCTCCCGGCGCAAGCGTGAACGTCGGTGGACTGGTGGCCTCTACACTCGCCATCAACGACAATGACTTCCTCGCCGGGAAATACACATTTTTTAAGAACGGCAGAACAGCTTCCGTTATAAACCAGGGTTATTTGAGAGGCGCCTTCATCGCTCTGCTCGGGAACAATATTACAAACACGGGAAGCATTATCACCACCAAAGGCTCAACCGGCCTTGGTGCCGGAGCTGGAATTACCCTTGGCCTGGATGCTTGCGGCCTTGTAACAATAAAGGTTGACCAGAGCGCATATAACGCCCAGATCACGAACAACGGAGTAATAGAAGCTGACGGAGGCACTGTAATCATAAGCGCTTCTGCAGCCAATGAGCTGCTTGGCTCGGTGGTGAATAACAGTGGCAAGATACGTGCAGGCAGCATGACAGAACGCGATGGAAAAATCGTCATCGAAGGAGACGCCATCATCAACACCGGCACGCTCACCTCTTCTGTCATCAACGCCAGTGCAAAAAATCTTGTCGATTCTGGCTCATGGAATGCGGACGGCACAAACCGGGGAGGCGCCATAAGCATTAAGGCGACGGGCAGCATTGAGCAAACTGCCGACAGCCGGATGACCGCTGAAGGCGGCAGTGGCGGCAGCATTCGCATCCAGGCAGAAGAAAACCTGTACCTCTCCGGGAGCATCAGCGCAAGCGGCAGCTCAAAACAAGGCGGCCAGATTGCCATCACTGCGCCACAAACGCTTCTTGCAGGCGCCCGCGTTGCGGCTGACGGCCCATCAGGAGGAGGAAGCATCCTCATTGGTGGCGGCTGGCAAGGCAACAACGCCTCGCTTGCCAATGCAACAACCACCGTTATTACAAAGAGCAGCAAGCTGAACGCCAACGCTCTCGACAACGGCAACGGCGGCACTGTTGTGGTCTGGTCGGATCAGTCAACCGATTTCGCTGGTGCCATTGAGGCCAGGGGAGGAACAAACAGCGGCAATGGCGGAGAGGTCGAGGTGTCGGGACACGAAAACCTTGCCATGAGCGGCCAAATCACCATGGCCTCACCATACGGCGAAAACGGACTGCTGCTGATTGATCCACGGAACATCACCATTGACGCCAATACCACAAGCTCTCTCTTCTCCCTCATTTCGCTGCCTGATGCCAATCCGGCAGAAGGTGACCAGCATGGCTCCGGCAACATTGTCGAACTCCTGAACGGCAATATTATTGTTGCCAGCCCCCTGGATGATTTTGTTGCAACCGATGCCGGAGCTGTCAGACTCTATAAACCTGATGGCACACTGCTTTCAATGCTGAGCGGTTCAAGCGCTTATGATTTTGTTGGTGAAAAAGTGACCGCTTTGACGGGCAATACCAATGCGGTCACCATCACACGGAAATGGTCAAACGCAGGGATTGCAAGTGTTGGCGCCATAACCTGGATCGATGGAACAACAGGCGTCAGTGGGAGCGTCTCCGAAACAAACAGCCTTATCGGTTCTGCGCTCAATGATGGAGATCTCTCTACTCTGACAACGCTCACAAACGGAAACTATGTTATCGACTCGCCATCCTGGGATAATGGCGCTGTTGTTAATGCTGGTGCCGTAACCTGGGGAAATGGAGCCACTGGTACGGTTGGGGTGATAAACGCAGCCAACAGCCTGGTCGGCTCAAAGGCAAATGATGGCGTTTCATCGAAAGTAACCGCATTAACAAACGGCAGCTATGTCCTCTCGTCATCGTTTTGGGACAATGGGTCTACAACCAACGTTGGCGCAGTAACCTGGGGGAATGGAGCGGGCGGCACCGTCGGAGCAATAAGTGCCGCAAACAGCCTGATCGGCTCCAAAAGTGGTGATAATGTTGGCACCGTCACAGCCCTGACGAATGGAAACTACGTGATCAGCTCACTGCTTTGGAATGGGAGCACCACCGATGCTGGCGCGGTGACCTGGGGAAATGGGCTTGGTGGCACGGTCGGAACAATCAGTGCATCCAACAGTCTGGTCGGTTCGACAACCAATGACCAGGTCGGTGCGACGGTAACCGCGCTGGTCAACGGCAATTACGTGGTTAATTCACCAAGCTGGAATAATGGAACAACTATCGACACCGGTGCGGTAACCTGGGGTGATGGAGCAATTGGCACTGCCGGATTGGTCAGCACAGCCAACAGCCTGATCGGTTCTGCCGCCGGTGATGGTTTGTCATCGACGGTAATAGCCCTGACAAATGGCAACTACGTGGTCGGGGCTCCCAATTGGGACAAGGGCGCAGTGGTTAATGCGGGTGCCATAACCTGGGGAAATGGTACAATCGGCACTGTCGGAACGATAAGCACAACCAACAGCCTGTTCGGTTCGTCGGCCAATGATGGAATATCATACACTATTGCAGCCCTGACAAATGGGAACTACTTAGTCGGCTCACCACATTGGGACAATGAGATCGCCGTCGATATCGGGGCGGTAACCTGGGGAAATGGGGCTGGCGGCACCATCGGGGCAATAAGCGAGACCAATAGCCTCATTGGTTCTACCACAAATGACGGCTCGGTCTACAACATAACACCTCTCTCGAACGGGAACTTCGTGGTTGGGTCTCCAAATTGGGACAATGGAACCGCCACCGAGGCTGGCGCTGTAACCTGGGGGAATGGAGACGGGGGCACGGTCGGAACAATAACCATCGCCAACAGTCTGGTTGGCTCAACCAAAAATGACTTCGCCGGATCAGATAACTCCGGCTCAAACAGAATAACTGCTCTGAAGAATGGTAATTATGTGGTGTCATCCAGCGGGTGGGACAAGGGGTCGGCGGTCAATGCAGGAGCCGTAACCTGGGGAAACGGGCTTGGCGGCACGCCGGGAGAGATAAGCGCTACCAACAGTCTGGTCGGTTCCAAAACCGGTGATCAGGCAGGCGCCATAACGGTGGCACTGCCGAACAGCAACTATGTGACGGGCTCCTCAACGGTGGACAATGGCTCTCTTTCCAATGCTGGATCCGTAACCCTGGGAAATGGACACGGCGGTCTCGTCGGTGCGGTAAGCACAACCAACAGCCTTATGGGTTCCAGTAAAGATGATCAACTGAGTTCCGGCGGTATTACACCTCTCATGGTGGGCAGCATGAACGGCAGTTTCGTGGTCAGTTCCATGAACTGGTCAAAAAATATCGGCAAAGTGGAGATTCTGACACCTCAAGTTGTACAGGAGTCTTTGCTGCAAGAAGGTTACAGCTCCAATCCAGCCACAGACAACACCTTCACTCCAAACCAAATCACTCAATTGCTCAATGCCGGTGACAATGTCATACTGAAGGCCAACAACAACCTCACCGTCAATTCGGCCATCATCACTGAAAACCCAATTGCTAATGGCGGTAATCTCGAACTTTATGCAGGAAAAAGCATACTGATCAATGCCAATATCACGACCGACAGCGGAAACCTGACACTTGTTTCTAATGATACCCAGGCAAACGGAGTCGCTGATGCCTGGCGATCGGCAGGCAACGCTGTCATCACCATGGCTGCAGGAACAACTATCAACGCCGGGACAGGTAACGTTACCATCGAACTTCGGGATGGAGCAGGACACACCAACAGTGAGAGTGGTGACATCACTCTGCGAACTATCTCTGCTGGCAGCATCAGCGCAGTGAACTACGGCACAACAGCAGGATCAGGCATCACCCTCGCTGCGGGCACTCTTGCGGCAAGCGCAACCAGCGGCAGCAGCATCGTTCTGGCAGGCAAAGATTTCAACAACAGCGCCGCAGTAATACTCTCAACTGCCGGAACCGCACGATGGCTGGTCTATTCAGCAAATCCAGCCTCAACCATCAAAGGCCCGCTGACATCTGACTTCCGTCACTACAACGCAACATACACCAGCTACGACCCTGTCGACGTAAGCGAATCCGGCAACGGCTTTATCTACACCAGTGTTCCGGGGCCGCTTTCCGTCAACACGACACTGGCCAGTGGCAAAACCAGCAGTTATTATGGAGATCCGCCAGATGCCACGTACAGTTATACCCTGACAGGATTTTCAGATAATGAGGATAATGCTGAAAATATCGGCTTGACAGGCGCCATGATGGTCAGTGGTGTTCCGACAACAACGTCAAACACAGGCAATTACACTATTAACTATACCAGTGGTTTATCAAGCAGCGGCGGTTTCACCTTTGCTGCAGGCAACGGACTCCCCTATACCGTTAAACCCCTGCCGATTGATATTTCCGCAGATGATCAGAACAAAACCTATGATGAGAACGACCCGCCATTGACCTGGGATACTGAGACCCAAAGTAATGGACGCGGTCTCATCGCAGGTGACATCTTCAGCGGTGAACTCGCTCGAATGCCGGGAGAGGATATCGGCAGCTATGCGATCACTCTGAACACGCTGAACAACCCCAACTATGCCATTAACTACACAGGCACCAACCTGACCATCAATCAGCGCCCGATTACCTTGAGTGCCATAAATGCAAGCGTGATCTATGGTGAGCTGGATCCTGCACTGGAGATCACCATCACCAATGGCAGTCTCGGCAGTATGACCGTCAGTGATGCGTTGACCGATGTCACTGGCATCCTGAGTCGGCAGACAGGTTCGAATGTCGGCAGTTACGACATTAACCTCGGCTCTGGAAGCAAGGCTGGCAACTACAACATTGCCTTTGTCACCGATAATAATGCCTTCTCTATTACCAAACGCCCGATAAACATTTCGGCCAATGCTCTCAGCAAAATATACGGTGATGTCGATCCAATGTTGACCTGGCAAGCTGACGCTCAAAGCAGCAGTCAACAGCAAGCACTCAGGCTGAGTCAAACATTCAGTGCTACCAAAGAGATCTATGTCAATCCTGACTACACTCCCGGCATGGCCTCCCAAATACCTGAACCTGTGAAATTCACCACCGATTTGCTCGCCATAGACGACAGGAACGATGGTGATCAGTCAACAACAGGAGCCGGGCTCACTTTTGCAAACCAGTCGAGTAACGCATCAAATGGCAGTTTTATTGCAGTCAATGCAATAGAACTGCCCGAACCTGCAGAAAAATTCTTTCTTTTTTCACTACCGATGAGCATGTTCAATCACAGCAACCCGGAGGCAGTTATCTCTCTTGAAGTGGCCTCGGTTAATGGCTCATCCATACCGTCATGGATGTCGATTGATGCTGAGCGGAAGATCATAAGCGGAACACCGCCAAAAGAGGCCGCAGGGGAATATCGGGTCGAAATTATCGCCAAGGACCAGTTTGGTGGCGAAGTATTGACCGTCGTACTGGTCAAAGTCGGATAAAAATGTCTGTCCAGGTCTAAGTTTGCGCATTGTCTATTGACATTTATGGAATCTTTTATGACGGCATCATTGAGCATACTCCTCTTCATCTCAGCCTTTACGGCCAGCACCACTTTCGCTGCTAATCTGCCTGATGCTGGCCGACTTCTCAAGGAAAGTGCTGCCTACCCCACTGTTATGCCACGGCAAGCTCCACCTGATCATCAAAAACATACTGGAACGGAGAAACGAAACCCGGGGAGTACCCGCATCAAAGTTGCGGGTTTTACCTTTACCGGAAACACCCTTTTTTCAGACAGTGAGCTTTCTGCGCTTATGGCGGATTATAAAGGAGAGGAACTGACGCTCGCTGAACTGGATAACGCAGCCTCAACAATCACCAACGCCTACCGAAAAAAAGGGTATTTTCTTGCATCCGCCTTTTTTCCCCCTCAAACGCTGACACCTGGCACTCCTCTTGTCATTGACGTTATTGAAGGCGTCATGGAAACAATCCGCGTTGAAACAACGCCTGCAACAACGAGAACACAGAAATCTCTTCTGGAATATTATGCCAATCAGGTACCCTCAGACCAGCCTCTTGAAACCGGATCCCTTACCTCCATGGTCATGAGAACCAACGAACTGCCCAATATCTCTTCACGCATCCTGCTGGAACCAGGCTCAAGACCCGGCACAACAAAAGCAACTCTTGAAGTCATTGAAGGCAAAGCCAGCAGCTTTTCAGTGAACATTGACAACTATGGAAACGAAGCAACAGGAGCCAATCACATCAGCGGTTGCATGGAGCTTTATTCTCCTCTTCATCTTGGTGACCAGTTTACCCTGCGCTTACAGAGTTCAACAATCGGTGACCTGCAGAATGTGCAAACCGGCTATACAATACCTGTGACCCCTTATGGAACAAAAATCGGATTCAACTACAACTACGTCACCTATCAGATGGGTGGACTCTTCAAGGCATTGCATGCACACGGCGATGCCCACAACCTG
>SESE01000257.1_pt1 | contig 23358 bp, 23 predicted proteins | sample 3171371 | NCBI WGS metagenome assembly SESE01 (sample SAMN06051881, study PRJNA518727) | freshwater metagenome | biome: subpolar coniferous forest; feature: holomictic lake; material: water; isolation source: holomictic Lake 442, 13 m depth | place: Canada: near Kenora, Ontario | collected... | reverse complement strand
AGCCCGGCGTGAAAGTCACCGAGTAGTTCTTGCCGCCCTCACTGCGGCAACCGGACTCGGGCGATCTCCGCGAAGTAGCGCGCCCCAACGGACAGCACACCGTCATTGAAGTCATAAGCCGCGTTGTGCAGCGGCACCGCACCCACACTGTTGCCGTCGCCATTGCCGATAAAGACAAAAGCGCCCGGCACGACCTTCAGGAAAGCACCGAAGTCTTCCGAGACCATCATGGGTGCGACCTCAGGATCGACATTGTCCTTGCCCACAACCGCGGTGGCCGCCTTTAACGCGACTTCGACACAGTTCGGCCAGTTGACGGTGGGTGCAAACTCGTGCGTGTACTCCACTTCACAGACGGCGCCATGGGCATCCGCCAGGCCTTTGCAGATTTCGCGCATACGTCGCTCCAGCAGCGCTTGCACTTGCGGCGAATAGCTGCGCGTGTCACCCTTGATCGTGACGTGGCTCGGCAGGGCATTGCGAAGGCCATCGGTAATGAACTCGGTGCAGGAAAGCACGGCAGACTGACTGGGATCGACGGAGCGCGAAACAACGCTTTGAAGCGCTACCACGATTTGTGCGCCAATCAGCAGCGGGTCAATGGCCATGTGCGGCCTTGCCGCGTGAGCGCCACGCCCGGTAATCCGGATCACGAAGTTGTCTTCGCTGGCCATGATGCCGCCACTGCGCATGGCAATCTGGCCCGCCGGCATGCCAGGCATATTGTGGACGCCATAGATTTCGTCCACCGGGAAGCGCTCAAACAGGCCATCCTTCATCATGGCGATGGCGCCCCTGCCATGTTCCTCGGCCGGCTGAAAAATGAAGCGGGCGGTGCCGTTGAAGTCGCGCCTTTCAAGCAGCAAACGAGCCGCTCCAAGAAGCATCGTCATGTGACCATCGTGTCCACAGGCGTGCATGCAACCAGGGGTTTGGGATTGGTAGGCGCGACCCTCCGCGGCTTCGCTGATGGCCAGGGCGTCCATGTCTGCGCGCAGGCCGATGATGCCCTTGCCATCGCCGAGCTTCAGACTGGCGACGACGCCGGTTCCGCCGACGCCACGGTGCACTTGCAGGCCCATCGCGCCCAGGATCGTTGCGATGTAATCGGCGGTCTTGTTTTCATTGAACCCGGTCTCCGGGTTGCGGTGCAAGTGGTGTCGCCACCGGGTCAGTTGTTCGTCAAATTCGCTAGTGATCACTGGATTGCCTCGGCCTTTTTGTGCAGCGGTCATTATCCCGTGCGCAGTTGCGCCGTGCATCGTCAGCCCTTGCGCTAAAGTCGAGGTCAATGACAAGATCCGGGAGTCTGACTTGACCACGTCCACCAAAGTTCTGCCCAGCAGTGCCTACGAATCGCTGATTGGCGGCAACTACCGCGCCAGTGTGTTGACGCGCGGCCCCTGGCACCCGGAGCACCAGCACGCCGGCCCGCCGATCGCCCTGGTGTGCCGCGCCATCGAGCAGGCTGCCGCTGGGCATGGCTTGACCCACATCGCACGTCTTACTGCCAACCTGCTGCGTCCGGTGCCCATCGGCGAACTCGTGATCGAGATTGCGACCGATTACGCGGGTCGCAACGCCGGGCATTTTTCAGCGCGCCTGCTGGCAGGGGCGAAAGAGGTTGCGCGATTCACCGCGCTGGCCCAGCGTGAGAACGAGTTGCCAATGCCCGAGGGCCTGCCCGGTCACCCGCTGCCGATGGCGCCAAAAACACCGGAAGAATCGACGCCCTGCTACTTCCCCTTTGCCGGCAAGCATGTAGGCTATGCTGATCTGGTTGAAACCCGCATCTCGCATGGCCGCATGTTCAAAGGCCCGAGCGCCATCTGGTTCCGCTTGCGCCATCCCCTGTTGGACCAGGAGTTGCCAAGCGAGTACCAGCGCGTTGCCGTGGCGGCGGATTCGGGCAACGGCATCAGCGCGATTCTCGACTTTGAGCGCTACAGCTTTGTCAATTCAGACCTGAGCGTCCATCTGCTGCGCAGGCCGCAAGGCGAATGGATCTGCCTTGATGCACGCACCCAGCTCGGTCCGAACGGCACGGGACTCGCTGAGTCAACGCTCTACGATGTTCACGGCCTCATTGGCCGTGCCCTGCAGAGCCTGTCAGTGAGTCAGCGCAAATGATTCTTGAACCATAAACGGGCGGCGGCGAGGTCCCAACCGCCCCAGCCGCAACTCTTGAAAAACACCGGTCCGTCGGTCGGGCGAATGGCCTTTTGCCAAGCGGTGGTTTGACCCACTAGATCGGCCAGCGTGGGCAAGGCACTGACATCGATGCCGGCTTGCAGCAAGTCACCGGCTTCGTGGTCGGCGTCACGGCTGTCCACTACCAGCGTGCCGGTGCGCTCCAGCTGCTGGCAGACCTCAGCCGACCACTCCACCATGCGGGGCGTGAAGGCGCCGACCGCAGCGACAAAAGCATCGTTGCGCGGATGGGAAGTCAGCACCACCTGTTGTGCTGGCGTTGTACTCACCACCAGGGAGCAGTTGGCTAGTTCAGCATTCGGATCGTCCACGCGCCGTGCCTGAAGGCCCAGCGCTCTGGCGTGCTTCACCAAAGCATCGGCGCTGGCCGGGTTACCTGAAGCCACCCGAACCTCCTGCACGCCAAGACCTGTGTGAAATGCTTCCAGATGTGCCTTGCCTTGGACGCCTGCGCCAATGATCAGCAGTGGGCCGTCCCGGCGTGCTGCCAGCTTTTGTGCCGCCAGCAAGGAAACCGCTGCTGTGCGCCGGGCCGTGACGGTGGGGCCGTCGAGCAAGGTGATGCGCTGACCGGTCTGCACATCAAACACCACGATGTCGCCCTGGATGGTGGGCAAACCGCGCTGGGCATTGCCCGGGATGAAACTGATGAGCTTGGTGATCGCCACGCAGGCATCGGCTGCCGGCATCACAAACAGACTGCCACCGCCGTGCAAGGACTGCACGATGCGTGGCGGGACATTCACGCTCTGGTCTTGCAGCAGGGCTTCGATTTCTCCGGCCAGCAGGTGGTAGGGCAGCGCATCGGTGGTTTGCTGTGGGCTGAGGATGGCGTGAACAGTGGAGCTCATCGCATGAGTTTAAGACTGCGAATCATCCCTCAAGCCTGACAAGAAATTGATCAGGTATTTCGCTGCGTACAGGATCAGGATGGTTCCCAGAAAATCTCCCAGGGTCGTGACCGCTGTGCTGCTGATGAAATTGTCAGTACGGCCACGAAACGTGAGCCACAACTGGTGAATCGTTGCGCTGAGCACAGCAAATATCCCCGCCGTTTTGAACAATTGGTCAGCCGTCAGGTTCTTCAAGCTTATATCCAGGGCGAACCTGTCGACGCATATCTTTCTTGCCAGCAGGGGAGTCAATCCTGAAATAAGCCCGGCAACGACCAAAGTAACTGCGTCGCCGTTGGGATAGTGAAGCAGGTTCGTCGCTATCGACGCAAACACGATACCAAGTGCGCCCCACACTCCAAACACCAGAACGAACCCAAGTCTCAGACCGCTGGGCAAATAGATCCAGTCTGCATTGGCCGAGAAAGAAAAACTTGAAAAAAGGAGGGCGTTGAGTTCAAACAGTGCGACGTAAGCAGCGCCTGTAAGGACGACGATCGCTGGCTTGCTTCCAATATTCATTCAATCGTGCGTCTGTGGTGAAGATGTTCTTCACACTTCCAAGGAAGTATGCCGACGTAATCAAGACGCGGCCGTGGCAAGGGCAAATTAACCATGCCCGTCAGTCGAGAATGGTGTGTTCGGCTTAACCCAAGGCCTGTGTCAAACACTTGTCCATCTGGGCGAGGTACTTGGTGAACAACTTGGTGCCGATTATGTATTTGATGCGGTTGTCAAATTCGTCTTCTGCAAGGGAGATGAATCCCTTGGCGCGCAACGTCTTTAGTCGCCGATGGACGCTGCTCGGTGAAACATTGGGCAGCATTCCCATTGCCTGAAGAACGCTGATCTTGTTGCCGGTGCTCCATTCCTGAGCCAGTGCATTCAGAGTCTGGACCTCCGTTGCATCCATCTCGGGGTAACTCGGCAGCTGACGGACAGTGTTGACGAGCTGAAGAAACTTCAAGTAAGGCATCGTTAATCGATTTCCTGCGTTGGTAAGAATGAACGAGCGATGATACGACTGAGCTCGAGTGAGCGCAATACTTACTGAAGCACCCCCAAAATAAGCATAAGCACCCATAGGTCGTCACACCCGGTTTTGTCCGCGGCCCTCGCAGAACGATAGTCCAGGGCGTGACAAGCCAGCATCCTGGACGTGCTATCGATCATGTCCTTGCCCCTGCGGCGCAGCGAGCATGCGCTGGCGGCGTGCTGCCTCTTCGGAGCGAGCGTCGTCGATCTCGCGCAGGACGCTGCCCAAATCCACCGCTACAGTTCCTCGATCAAAATGACCACTGAGAACCAAATCGGTGGTAAGAACACCCGTCTGATAAAGGCTCCAGATTTCAGAGCCATAGTCAGTGCTCAGCAATTCCGGTGCAAACTTGCCAAAGAAGTCACGCAGGTTGGCGACATCGCGCAACAACATTCGTTGTGCATGGTTGTTGCCCGCTGCGTCCACGGCTTGCGGCAAGTCGATGATCACGGGGCCATCCCCAGCCATCAGTATGTTGAATTCCGACAGGTCACCGTGGATCAAGCCGGCGCACAACATGCGCACTACCTCGGTAATCAAGGTGGCATGGTGGGCCATTGCCTGTTCTGAGGTAAAGGCGAGATCGTTCAGGCGTGGGGCCGCGTCGCCCTGTGCATCCACCACCAGTTCCATCAGCAGAACGCCATCATGGAAGTTGAAGGGCTGCGGTACACGCACGCCTGCCCCAGCCAAACGGTAGAGGGCGTCGACCTCGGCACTTTGCCAAGCAGCCTCCTGCGCCTGGCGGCCAAATTTGCTTCCCTTTGCCATGGCACGGGCTTGCCGCGTATTCTTGACTTTGCGGTTTTCGGTGTAGTCCACCGCCTGTCGAAAGCTGCGTTGTGTAGCTTCCTTGTAGATCTTGGCGCAGCGCGTTTCGTCGCCGCATCGCACCACATAGACTGTGGCCTCTTTGCCACTCATGAGCTGGCGAACGACCGTATCGATCAGGCCCTCGTCAATGAGGGATTGCAATCTGCGTGGTGCTTTCATGGGTGTCTCCGGCGACCAGAGAAATGCCAGATCGCCAGGACCAGAGCCGTGATCTGAATCAGACTTCCTGCAAAGAGCGGGAGTCCCAGGCGAAGGTCACCCGCTGGCGCATCGGATACCAGTGCCAGCAAGCCAGCCCCTGCCAAAGGCGCCAGTACCGCCACCATGCTGTTGAGCGATGAAACCGCCCCCAGTGTTCGTCCCTGGATGCTGGCATGGGCTGCGCCCGACACAATGCTTTGCAAGGTGGAACTGGTTGCGGCCGACGGCATGTTCAACACGATGATGACAAATACCATCCAACTCTGTGGCACCAACCCGAATGCGCAGAAGGCCACGGCCGAGGTAGCCAGTCCGATGATGGCCAGCCTTTGGGGAGAAATGCGCTTCAACACATGTTTGAGCAAGACGCCTTGCATCAGCACGTTGACACCGCCAACCGCCATGAGTGACAAACCGGTTTCATGCGGTCCCCAGCCAAACTTGAAGGTCGTAAAAAGAACCCAGGTCGAATGCAGCATGAACTGCGCCAGGTTGCTCAAGGCGATGACGGCAACCAATGGGCCGACGCCACGCAGGTCGAACAGTCCGCGCAAGGCGGACACAGGGTTGGCCCTGCGCCAGTCAAACGATGTTCGCCTTTGCCTCGGCAGGCTTTCCGGCAACACAAAATAGCCATAGATCCAGTTGATGACAGCCATCGTCCCGGAAGCAACAAACGGCAGGCGCAGGTCAATATTGCCCAAAACTCCACCCAAAGCCGGACCCAGGATGAAACCCACGCCCATCATGGCACCGAGCAGGCCAAAGCGCCTGGCACGGTCCTCGGGCGGCGTGATGTCAGCGACGTAGGCATTGGCCACGGCAATATTGGCCTGCATCGCACCGCCAATGAGTCGCACCCAGACCAGCATCCACAGACTGGTGGCCGCAGCGGTCATGAAGAAGTTGAAGGCGAGCCCCGAAAACCCGATCAGTAAAACGGGGCGGCGGCCAAAGCGGTCGGACAGTGCTCCGAGGATCGGTGAGCCAAAGAAGTTGGCTATTCCGAAAGAAAACGAAACCGCACCAAACCAGAACGCCTGGTCGGCTTTGGACTGGGTAAACAGCCCGACCAGATGCGGCAGCACAGGAATCATCAGGCCGATCGACATCATGTCGATCAGTACGGCGACCATGATGAAACGCATTGCAGCCTGCCGTTCTACGGGCGCTGCGGCAGGGGCGAGCTTTTCAATCACCGGATGCCTTGTCGCTCGCTTGCGGCTGGTGATGCGTCCGGTGGAAGTGCTGATAGTCGATGTGGATGCCGCCGTCGATGGGGTCAGGATACATCACGTCGTCAAACTGATGTCCCCATAATATTTCTTCGTGGCTATAGCTCTCGCGCACTTGAACCTCCTGCGCAATGCTCTCGTCAAAACCTACGATGCGAACCAAGAAGATCAACTCCTTCGCGGCCATGTCCTGCGCTGAAAGCCCATACAGTGGACTGTCTGGCGTGATGGTGTGCATGATGGACCACGTTAACAGGAACATCGGTTGATCACTGCGTGCCAGTTCCAAATCGTAGATGCGGCGCATCTTCTGGCCTTCCAGCGACACCTCTTGAATCAATACATGCATTCTGGCTGTGGCATTGGCAATCAAGTTGAGCCGCGCATTAGCGGCTCGCAACATGAGTGTGGGTTGGCCGTTGAAGTTGCTGATGACGAGGTTGTTGGAAAACAGGATCCGCGACTTGGGTTTTGAAAATCTGGCAAAAATGAGGCCTGTCAACACAGCGACGCTGGCCATGCCGACAAATACCTCAACCGTCGCTATGCCATGGCTGTACAGGCTTTGCGGATGCATGTCGCCGTAACCCACGGTCGCCAAGGTCTCGACGCTAAAGAAAAAGTAGCCCAAAAAGTTTTGCGGTGCAAGATTGGCAATTCCGCTTGGCTCCAGCATGTAAAGCAGTGCAAACAGGATATTGAGCGCGATGAATCCAAGCGCAGCTGACGCAAAAAATCTCTGCCACGGTGTCGTCAGGCATAAATGATAGAGATCCTGGAACAGATCGCTCTCGTAACTGTGCGCCGTGATCTTTCGCCCCTCAAGTTTGTGGGTGCGCGTTTTAGGCTTGCTGTGCTTGACGGATCGGCTCATGAGTGAGAAATTTATGGAGTGCTAGGGTTCAACGCAGTGTAGGCAACTCACAAGTCTGGCACATAGCGTCGCTCCATGTCCTCCTTCGACTCCAATGGAAATTGGATGCCAGTCTGTTCGCTGATCATTTGTCCGGCCGTTGGCAAGCTAGCGCGGGCGATCTTTGCGGACGCGGACCATAGCCTTGAGCGCAAAAAGGCTTTCGCACAGTGCAAGTAAGCTGCGCCTACCACAACCCGGATTACCGTAGTGGGTGCCCGGCGCTCCGTCGTGCATGCAGCGATATCAGCGGGTGTCGTTGACAGCGCAGCTTTGCCGTTGACGCGCAGCGTTTCATCGAAGCCTGGAATGAGAAACAAAAGCCCGACCTTTCCTGTTGCAAGGATGTTCTCCAGCGAGTCAAGTCGGTTGTTCCCCGGCGCATCAGGAATCAATAGTTCACCACTGGCTGTGACTCTCACAAACCCAGGAGCACCGCCTCGTGGCGATGCATCAAGATTGAATGCTGCGTCTGAAGTTGAGAGTACGACAAATGGCGATAGTGCGATGAAGTTCCTGCAGTGCGCGTCGAGTGACGAAATCTGCTTTCTCACAGCACGATCTTGAGGAGGCTTGTAATAAGCCCGGAGTTCGTCAATTGAGCGCAGTTGCATGGGCGAGGCACCACAGGTTATTTTTGAGGTGCGTATCGTAATGTATCCAGCAAAATCGGGGTGGCAATCCGGTCGGTCAGCCCTTAATGTTCTTTGCATTGTCGAATTTCAAGGTCGACAACTCACTTCAGTTTTACGCGCGGTCTCCTGCATTGCGCAAGCCATTGGCATTGACTACCCAAGGTTTACATAAACTTCATCAGATTTCGCAAGTAGGGGCATACACTGAAATCAGGCAGGGTGAACCTGCTACGTTTGATGGACCTATCGAAGGAGAAACTTATGAACGGAGCTTTGAAGAAGACCCTGATTGCAGCTACTTTGGTGTGCGCGGGTTCGGTTGCAATGATCGCGCTTGCCCAGTCACCCAACCCAGGCGGGCCTCCGGAAGCATTCGGCATGCCTGGGCGACATTTCGGACCGATGCACAGGCCAGACCCGGCAAAAGTGCAGGCAATGTTCGATAAGCGCATGTCCCGGCTTAAGACCTTATTGCAATTGACTCCAAATCAAGAAGGCGACTGGCTGGCCTTCAATTCTGCAATGACGCCCCCCGCGGTAAGGCCGACACCGCCAAATCCGCAGGAGTTCGAGAAACTCACCACACCAGAACGTATTGATCGGTTGAACGCGATGCGAGCACAGCACGCGGGATTGCTGGACAAGCGTGCAGAAGCCGCGAAAAAGTTTTATGCGGCCCTGACTCCTTCGCAACGAAAGGTTTTTGATCTTGAAACGCTCAAATATCTCCAGCCTGGAGACAAGATGCGCTGGCTTCATCAACCGATGCACCGCGAAGATTCCCGTAAGTGAATGGAATTCAGTAGTAAGCTAAATTTTGCCACTACAGCGTGCGATATGGGGCATACCCATCTCCAGTGCATGGGACAGACGTCCGTTGAAATAAAGCAGCAAGGTGGCGAACGACCTTGTCCGTATCGCAGCGCTTGCGGGTGTTCGCCAGCATCGGATTCACACACAAATGGCGGATTGGCCTTGCACTCTGTTTGAACGTCGCCTCATAATTCAGCGATGACCAATATCTTCCAGTTCGGGGAAACCAATCCCGCCTACCCAGTGCCAGTCATCAATGAGCGTGAGGCCAGAGCCGGGGCTGGCATTCTGTTCTTCCTTGCCATCATTGCGTTCATGAACGCTTGGCTCAGTGGTAATTTCGCCCCGACCAAATTGTTGGTGACCGGGTTCTTTGCTGACTTCTTCTTGCGGGTCCTGGTCAATCCACGCTTTTCACCGAGCCTCGTGCTGGGTCGTATTGCTGTGCGAAATCAAATACCGGAATACGTCGGCGCACCTCAGAAAAGGTTCGCCTGGGCCATCGGGCTGACGCTTGCTTCGGCGATGCTCTACCTGGTTGTTTTCAACAACGTCCGGGGCCCCGTCAACATCATGATTTGTGCCCTGTGCTTGTTGCTGCTGTTTTTTGAAGCTGCGTTCGGTATCTGCATTGGCTGCAAGGTCTACAACTTCTTCAATAAGGAACGTGCCCAACTATGCCCGGGTGGGGTGTGTGAAGTCAAGGACAGGCAAGCCATCCAGTTTGTGTCTGCGGCCCAATATGGGGCCTTGGCGCTCTTCCTTGCTGCATTGTGGTTTGCCTCGGGAGTCATACCAGAAACACCTGCTGTGGTGACAGCCGTTCAAGCACCCGGACAGGTCTTAAAGCCACAAAGCGCCGCTGAAGAAGAGAGATGCCGTGTGCCTGAGTTCGCCAAGAAACTTGGTCACGAAGATATGTGGAAACTTCATAACGGGTGCAAGTGATGCTGTGGTGTCATGAAGAGCCACTGGCGCTTCATTGTCTTGATGGTTGAGGAATGCGATGACTACGAACCAATCACACTGGGAAAAGGTCTACCAGACAAGGAACTATGACGCTGTCAGCTGGTATGCGCCGCACTTGAGCGAGTCGCTACGACTCATTGGCGAACTGTGCCCACGCAAGGACTCGGCCATCGTTGATATTGGTGGCGGAGAGTCAACGCTTGTTGACGACTTGCTGGCGCAGGGTTGCACGGACTTGAGCGTGCTGGACATCTCGTGCGCAGCCATCGACTTCACAAAGAAGCGGCTCGGCGCAAATGCCGGCAACGTCAATTGGTGTGTCGGCGACATCACGGAACACGACTTCAAAGGCAAGACCTTTGACCTGTGGCACGACCGTGCTGTTTTTCACTTTCTAACCGATGGTGCCAAGCGCGCCGCATACACAAACCTAGTCAAAAACTCGGTGAAGCAGGGCGGCCACGTAGTGATGGCCACATTCGGTCCCGAGGGGCCACTCAAGTGCAGTGGTTTAGATGTGGTTCGATACGATGAGAGGAAACTGCATGGCGAATTTGGCGACAAATTCAAATTAATGGGCAGTCAAACCAACCAACATGCGACACCGTCTGGCGCCACCCAACAGTTCCTTTACTGCTGGTGCAAAGTGGCTTGACGTTGAACGCTCTCGTTGCAGTCACATTGTTTCAGTTCGTTTAGAGCCAGGATATTTACTGAATTTCATGCGCCTTGAGCAATGGCCTGCATGGTGATGGCCACCCCCCCCAGCACGGCATTGCCGGACAGCGGGTCGCGCAGCTGATCGTCGAGCAGGGCGTTAAGGTTGGCACCGGGACGCTGCGCAGCCAGCCTGAGTTGGGCGCCGGGCAGCTTGTGGCCCCAGCCGTGCGGCAGGCTGACCACGCCGGGCATCATCTCGGCGCTAATCTGCACCTGGGCCTGTATGCTGCGCGGGCCACTGGCAATGTTGGCCAAGGCCCCGTCTTGTAGCTTCAGGCGCTCGGCATCCACGGGATGCACCAGTGCAGTACAGCGGAACGGTCCCTTGGCCAGGGTTGGCAGGTTGTGCATCCAGCTGTTGTTGGTGCGCACGTCACGCCTGCCAATGATCATCAGATCCGGCGCCGCTCGTGCCAGGTCGGCAGCGGGGCGAGCCAGGTCGGCCAGCAGTGATGGCGGCGCCAGTTCCACCTTGCCGCTGGGCGTGCGTAGCATCTCTGGAATACGGGCTTGCAGCTCGCCCAGGTCAATGCCTCCTGCACTGTTGGAGGCCATGACCTTGGCCAGTGTCAGGCCCTCGGGTTTCATGCCAAACATGTCGCCGTAGGGGCCGCTGCGCAGTGCGAGCTCCAGCAGGCGATGTGGACCTTTGAGTCCCCTGGTGGCCTGAATGACCGCAGCGGCATTGGCTCCAGCCAGGCGCTCGGCGTCTTCGGCAAACTGGGCGTCGTCCAGCGCGTCGGCGTCGGCCTGTGCCCCCTCACCGCGGACGATGGCTGCCAGTTTCAATAGGGTTTGCCATTCCTCGGGTACTCCATCGGTGCGCGCCAGCACAGGTGAGCTGTAGCGGGCGTGGTTACGCCAGGAGAGCTGTGGGAAGGCCAGGTCGTAATGAAAATCTTCCAGCGGCGACAGGCCTGGCAAGATGACGTCGGCATGGCGCGTGGTCTCGTTCAGGTAGATGTCCATGCTGACCATGAAGTCCAGTGTGTCGAGCGCAGCGGCAAGGCGCGGGCCGTTCGGGCTCGATAGGACCGGGTTGGTTGCCACCGTGAACAGGACGCGAATTTGTCCCGGCCCGGCCGTTTCAATTTCTTCCGCCATGCAAGTGATGGGCAGCTCACCAAATACCTCTGGGGCGCCACTCACGCGGGCAAAGTGACGCCCGGTGGACACGCCCTTGCCAACGCCGGGCCGGCCTGCGGTGTTGGACGCGAATGCAGCCGATTTGGCAAACATGGCACCACCGGGCTTATCGAGGTGACCGGTCAGCACGTTGAGTACATCCACCAGCCAGCTGGCCAGCGTGCCGTACTCCTGGGTACAGGTGCCGATGCGGGCGTACACACAAGCCCGCTCCGTGTTGGCCAGTTCGCGCGCCAGCGTGCGAATCGTGTCAGCATCGATGCCGCAGCGCGCCGCCACGGCCTCGGGGGTAAAGGCTGCCACCGCCAGACCGACTTCTGCCACGCCGTTCACCCAGGTCGCAACGGTGCCCAGCTGCACCAGCTTCTCGGCGAACAGGGTTTGCACCATGGCGGCCAGCAAGAACACATCGGCGCCGGGGCGGATGAAGTGATGTACATCGGCCAGCGCAGCGGTTTCGGTGCGACGCGGGTCGATCACGATGAGCTTGCCGCCACGCGCCTGCATGGCCTTGGCCTTACCCTTGAAATCGGGCACGGTCCACATGCTGCCGTTGCTGGCCAGTGGGTTGGCGCCGATGACCAGCAGCAACTCGGTGCGCGCAATGTCGGGCAGGGCGACTGAGAGCCAGTGGCCAAACATCAAACCACTGGCGAGTTGCTTGGGCATCTGGTCCAGGGTAGAGGAGGAAAATATGTTCCTGGTGCCCAAGGCGCGGGCCAGCTTGCCAAAGTAGCTGAGCAGCCCGATCTTGTGGGCCGATGGATTGCCCACCACCACCGCGCTGGCGTTTTGCCCGTGGGCCGTCAGCAGCGGCGGCAGGCGGCGTTCAATCTCGGCAAAGGCTTCTTCCCACGTGGCCTCTACGAAGGTGCCACGGCGTTTGATCAGCGGGGTGCGCAGCCGGTCCGGGTCTTCATGCAGGTCCTTCAGGGCTACGGCCTTGGGGCAGATGTAGCCTGCGCTAAGCACATCTTGTGCGTGGCCTTTGATGCTGATGACCTTGCCACTTTGCACTTTGATCTCCAAGCCGCAGCACGCCTCGCACAGGGGGCAGATACGGTGGTGAATGGTCTCAAGCATGGCTGGCCTCGCGAGGATAAGTTGCGGTAGAGAGGCATTTACGCACCCCGGGCGTAGCCCTGTCGAGAACGCAGGTGACAGCGGTCGCCCGTTTGCCGGGTCGCCAGAGATCGCGCCACTGGCGGGCGTCGGGTTTGCCGATCAGATTGAGGCCTGGCGCTGTTACGACTTTCTGTACGGTCCAAATTCACACCAGTATTTCGCGTCGCCACCCGCTTTTTGCTGGTACAGGAATTGCGTAGACAGACAGTTCTGACTGTTGTATTCCCGTCCGTCACTGGCGTCGAAGGTTGCCACGTGCGTGCGCCCATTCGGATTCGTGAAATAGGAGCGATACAGGGTGTAGATTCTTTCGCCCTGCCCGCAACCTGTTAGCAGCAAGCTGGCAGCAACCATAGCAAGCACTGATTTCATGTTCCTTCCTCCATAGTTGAGATCAAGACAACTCAATTCACGGCTTTTTTTGATCCGGCGGTGTTTGATGCTGTCGATACTGAGTTTCGGAGGGTTGAGGCCGTCTGCCAATGTGTTGGAGATACCCTTTTTCCAGTGCCGCTCTACCTCGTTCCTGCAGGCAAAGACTAGTAGGCAAGTACCACGTACTTTGGCGCCCTTGAATCAGTGCTGCCAGGTTCTCTGCCCCTCGTGGCTTGCCCGCTCGTCTTCATCGGGAGCGTTCTCAATCCAGCGTGATGCCAGCCTTTTCAGCCAGGGCCGCGTAGCGCGCCATTTCTTTGCGGAAATACTGCACGGCAGCTTCTGGTGTGCTTGGGCTGATGGTATTGCCCTGCTTGGCCATCGCTTCCTTTACCTCGGCGCTGTTGTAGGCTGCGACAAACGCCGTGTGAAATCGCTTGATCTGTTCGGCCGGAAATCGGGCCGGCGCCAGCACGGCAAACCAGCCTTCCACCTCGTAGTCGGGCAGACCCTGTTCCGCGATGGTCGCAATCTCAGGCGCGGCCGCGGAGCGGGTCTTGCTGCTCAGCCCAATGGCACGCAGGGCGCCACTCTTGAGATGGGCTTGAATGGCAGCCAGAGCAACAAAGCCCAGATCGACCTGGCCGCCAATCAGGTCGGTGATCTGCGGCCCGGTGCCTTTGTACGGAATGTGGCGCACCGTTACCTGGGCTTCGTTAAGGAACATTTCAGCCGCCAGGTGCGTGATGGTGCCGTTGCCAGGTGAGCCGTAGTTGTAGGCGTCAGGCCGGGCTTTCAGCAGGGCGATCAGTTCCTTGAGATTCCTGGCATTGATCTTGGCCGGATTGACCACCAGCACGAAGGGCGTGAAGCCCATCACCGAAATCGGCGTGAAGTCGCCCAGTGTGTCGTAGGGGATCTTCTTGTAGACCGCAGGATTGATGACGTGGTTGTTTGACACCATGCCTATGGTGAGCCCATCAGGCTGGGCTCTGGCCAGGGCGGAAGCGCCGGTAATGCCACCGGCACCCGGCAGGTTATCGATCACCACCGACTGACCACCCAGCGCCTTGATCAGTTGCGGCACGGCGGCGCGCGCAATCGCATCCACACCGGAGCCAGCGCTGACCGGCAGGATGATGCGCACCGGCTTGTCAATCTGTGCCCAGACTGGAGGCAGAACTGCCATCGCCGCGGCGCCGGTGGCCAGGACCAGGGCTGTGCGTCGAGAAATCGAGTGTTGCATTCCATGTCTCCGAAATAGTTTCTCTGAACTGTAGCTAAGAAACCCGGACCTGCAAAGTTGAATTTTGACTTCTCTCAGGTGACAGGTGCCGGGTTGAAGAGCACCAGCGCGTTGTGCAGCCTCCATTGTTCAGCCCAGGTCTTCTTGCGGCCGCTGGCCACATCGAGCAGCAGGCGAAAGAGCTCCCAGCCAACCTCTTCCATGGTGGCGGAGCCGTCGGCAATGGTGCCGGCGTTCACGTCTATCAGGTCATGCCAGCGCCGGGCCAGATCGCTGCGCGTGGCGACCTTGATGACGGGGACTTCTGCCAGTCCGTAGGGCGTGCCCCGTCCGGTCGTGAACACGTGCAGGTTCATGCCGGCCGCCACTTGCAGCGTGCCGCAAATGAAGTCGCTGGCCGGTGTGGCGGCAAAGGTCAGACCTTTGGCCTTGAGCTTTTCTCCGGGTGCCAGCACGCCTGTGATGGCTGCGCTGCCGGATTTCACGATGGAGCCCATGGCCTTTTCCACGATATTGGACAAGCCGCCCTGTTTGTTGCCCGGGGTGGTGTTGGCACTGCGGTCAACACCGCCGCGCTGCAGGTAGGCGTCGTACCAGGCCATTTCCCGGATCAGGGCCTGCGCAACTTCGGGCGTGGCAGCGCGCGCTGTGAGCAGGGCAATACCATCGCGCACTTCGGTGGTTTCGGAGAACATCACGCTGGCGCCCGCGCGCACCAGCAAGTCGGTACAAAAACCCACCGCCGGGTTCGCGGTGACGCCCGAGAAGGCGTCGCTACCACCGCACTGCACGCCGACCACCAACTCGCTGGCCGGCACCGTTTCGCGCCGGCGCACGTTCAGGCGCTGCAGATGCTGCCTGGCCTGGCGCAGGATCGAATCGACCACAGCCATAAAGCCCACATGTAATTCATCCTGCAGGCACACCACGTCCAGCGCGTCGGCACCCAGCTTGTTCTGACCTTGGTCGACGACAGGAATGGAGCCAGGCGGAAGTAGCCGCTCGGGCTGCAATTTTTCGCAGCCCAGGCTGACCACCATCACTTCACCGCCGAAGTTCGGGTTCAGGCTGATGTTGCGCAGGGTGCGGATCGGTACGATGGCATCGGGCGCGTCAATCGCCACGCCGCAGCCGTAGCTGTGCTCCAGAGCCACCACGTCATCCACGTTGGGAAACTGTGGCAGCAACTCGCACTTGATGCGCTGCACCGCAAACGCTGTGACGCCAGCCACACATTGAACGGTCTGCGTGATGGCCAGGATGTTGCGGGTGCCCACCGATCCATCCGGGTTGCGATAGCCTTCAAAAGTGAATCCCTCCAGCGGCGCCGCAGCATCGGGCTTGATGGTGGCAAGCGGCAGATCGTCAAGCGTGCACGCATCGGGCATGCGCAGCAGGCGCTCGTGCACCCAGCTGCCGGCGGCAATGTCCTGCATCGCGTAGCCGATGGGCACACCATAGCGCAGCACCGCCTCATCCTTCTTCAGGTCCAACAGCGCGACTTTGTGGCCTTGTGGCACAGGCTCACGCAGGATCTGACCCGTGCTCAGGACCGTGCCGACTGGCAGGCCACCGTCGTTGGCCACAATGGCGACGTTGTCACGGCTGTTCATCCGGATCGTGAGTGGCTTGCTCGGCACTCTTTTTGGCGCGGCGGGCATCAATATCTCCTATCATGCTGGACGCTATGCGGGCATCGCTTGAATTATTGTAAACTGTTTGGTAGCGGTACCATAACAAGCATCCATGAACGAAACAGTCCATCCCAAGCGCTCACGGCGCAGCAGCGGTGCCATCACCCTGCGCGATGTGGCCAAGCTCGCTGGCGTCGCGCCGATCACAGCCTCGCGCGCGCTCAACACGCCGGCGCAGGTGTCCGACGAAGTGCGCCAGAAAGTGCTCGAGGCGGTGCAGCGCACCGGCTATGTACCCAACCGCATGGCCGGCGGCCTGGCATCTTCGCGCAGCCGGCTGATTGCCGCTATCGTGCCGAGCACCGTCATGTCGGTCTTCATGGAGACCATCGAGTCCCTGAACCACAGTCTGTTCGACGCTGGCTACCAGCTGATGCTGGGCCAGTCGGACTACTCGGCTGCTCATGAAGAGCTGTTGCTGGAAGCGGTCATCGGGCGCCGGCCCGACGGTATTTTTCTAACCGGTATTTTGCCTCCGGGTCGAGCTCGGACCCGTCTGCTGGCTTCGGGTATACCGGTGCTGGAGACCTGGGACCTGACCCCGACCCCGATCGACATGCTGATTGGCTTTTCCCATCTGGACATCGGCCGCGCCGTTGCCAGCTTTTTGATGGGCAAAGGGCGGCGTCGGTTTGCGCTGATTCGAGCGCAAGACGAGCGCGCTGGCCGGCGCGCGACGGCGTTTGCCGAGGCCGTGGCCCAGAGTGGCCACGCGGACGCTCTTGTGATCAATGTCGGCGATGCGCGCTCGCTCAAGGGCGGGCGCGAGGCCATGGCTCGGGTGCTGCGGGAGGCACCCGATACCGACGCCGTCTTCTGCAGCTCCGACCTGCTGGCGCTGGGCGCCATGACCGAGGCCAGGGCGCAAGGGATTTTGATCCCTGAGCGCATCGCGATTGTCGGTTTTGGCGACGTGCCGTTTCTGGCAGACATGGTGCCCTCGCTCAGTACGGTGCGCATCAACGGCGCTGACATCGGGCGCCAGGCTGCGCGTTTCCTGATCGAGCGCGCCGAAGGCCGGGCAGTCAGCCCCAGCATCGTCGATATCGGCTTCACCATCGTCGAGCGCGATACCACTTGACGGTTCAAAATGGTACCGCTACCATTCAGGTCTTGGCGACGACCGATCACCCACCCACCTCAAGGAGATCCAGGATGAAAAAACTGCTCTGCACGCTCGCTGCCTCGCTTGCCCTGACGTCAGCCATGGCCTGGCCCGACAAACCGGTCACGCTGCTCGTGCCCTTCCCACCGGGCGGCTCGACCGACCTCATTGCCCGGACGCTGGCGCCCAAGTTGCAGGAAAAACTGGGTGGCACCTTCATTGTCGATAACAAGGGCGGTGCGACGGGCACCATTGGCGCCGGCATGGTTGCCAAAGCGGCACCGGATGGCCACACCATTCTGGTCTCGTCGCTGGGGCCGTTTGTGATCGCGCCACATCTGCTGGCCAAGGTGCCCTACGATGCGTTGAAAGACTTTGACTACATCACGGTCGCGGTGCAGGCACCCAACGTTCTGGTGGTGCCCGCCAAATCGCCCCACAAGTCCATGGCCGATGTCATCGCCTATGAAAAGGCGAACCCGGGCAAGATGAGCTTTGCTTCATCGGGCAACGGCAGCAGCGATCATCTGACGGCCGAACTGTTCTGGTTGCAGACCGGTACCAGCGGGCTTCACGTGCCCTACAAAGGCGGTGGCCCGGTCATGACGGACTTGCTGGGTGCACAGGTCGACTCGTCCTTCATGAACGTCAACACGGCGATGCCGCAGATTCTGGCGGGCAAGTTGCGGGCACTGTCGATTACCAGCGCCAAGCGCTCGCCGCTGCTGCCGAACGTGCCCACGCTAGAGGAGATCGGCGTGAAAGACGCCAATGTCTACTCGTGGCAGGCGATCGCCGCGCCGCGCGGTCTGCCGGCAGACATCAAGGGCAAGCTTCACGCCGCCATTGTGGCGGGACTCAACGACCCGCAAGTCAAGGCCAGGCTGCTGGATCTCGGATTTGAGATCGTTGCCAACACGCCGGAGCAGTTCACTGCCTATCAGGCCACAGAATTCGCACGCTGGAAGAAACTGATTGAATCACGCAAGATCGAGGCCGACTGAAGCGGCATCATCAGCCACGGCATGAACGAATCAGCAACACCCATCGTCACGGCGCTTCAGGTCATACCGGTTGCCGGGCATGACAGCATGCTGCTGAATCTCTCCGGAGCGCACGGGCCCTTCTTTACGCGAAACCTGCTCATCCTCACCGACAGTGCAGGTCGCACCGGCGTTGGGGAGGTGCCGGGCGGAGAGAAGATCGCCGACACGCTGCGCGACGCCACGGGGATGGTTGTGGGGCAGCAAATCGGCAATGTGCAGGCGGTGCTCAACGCCATGCGCACACGCTTCGCTGATCGCGACGCCGGTGGTCGGGGCCTCCAGACCTTTGACCTGCGCACCACGATTCATACCCTGACGGCAGTGGAGTCGGCCATGCTCGACCTGCTGGGCCAGCATCTGAACCTTCCGGTGGCCGCGCTGTTGGGCGAAGGCCAGCAGCGCAGCGCGGTGGAGATGCTGGGGTATCTGTTCTTCATAGGCGAGCGAAACAAGACCGATCTGCCCTACCGCGATGAAAGCGGGGCCAGCGAGGACTGGTTTCGCCTGCGCAACCAGCAAGCGTTGACGCCCGGGTCGGTGGTGCGTCAGGCCGAAGTCGCTCACGAGCGTTACGGCTTCAACGACTTCAAACTCAAGGGCGGTGTGCTGCGTGGCGAGGAAGAAATTGAGGCGGTGACGGCATTGCACGAGCGCTTCCCGCGAGCCCGCGTCACGCTCGATCCGAATGGCGGCTGGTTGCTGAAAGACGCGGTTCGTTTGATGCGCGACCTGCGCGGCGTCGTGGCTTATGCCGAAGACCCGTGCGGTGCCGAAGACGGGTTTTCTGGCCGCGAAGTGATGGCAGAATTCCGCCGCGCCACCGGCTTGCCAACGGCGACGAACATGATTGCCACCGACTGGCGCCAGTTGACACACGCACTGGCTCTGCAGTCGGTCGATATCCCTCTGGCCGATCCGCATTTCTGGACCATGGCAGGCTCGGTACGCGTGGCGCAAACCTGCCGCGACTGGGGCCTGACCTGGGGTTCGCATTCGAACAACCATTTCGACGTGTCGCTGGCCATGTTCACCCACGTTGCGGCCGCAGCGCCGGGCAAGGTGACAGCCATCGACACGCACTGGATCTGGCAGGACGGCCAGCGCCTGACCAGGGAGCCGCTGCAGATCGTGGGTGGCCTGGTGCAGGTGCCCAAGAAGCCGGGACTCGGCGTCGAACTCGATTGGGTCGAAGTGGAACAGGCACACCAACTCTACAGGCAGCACGGCCTGGGCGCGCGCGATGACGCGATGGCCATGCAGTATTTGATTCCCGGCTGGACCTTCAACCCGAAGCGCCCGGCCATGTATTGTTAAAACATTGCGGGACAGACCCCAGTTGCGCAGCAACTCATCGCCGCTGTTGGCGCGAGCTTGCCAAGGCCTGAATGACTACTCGCTCAACGTGTCACGATAGGAAAGGTACCGGGTGCTATGTGAAGCATGCTGAAGAACTTGCCCAGATCGAGCGTGCTGCCTTCGATCCCGGTGTCAGGTTCGCAAGGTCAAAGCCGCGCACCTGCCAGATGCCATCAATCAGCTTGAAAAGCCCAACGTGATTGTTCAGCATCGCCTGGCGCCACAGGCTGGGGTTCACGGTTGGCGGCGCGGCACCCTGGATAAACGAAAAAGCGTCGAAGTCCCAGACGACAGTGCCCGTCGCATCCTTGATCTGCTCTTTGGGCGCGGCGATGAAACCGCGCTTGGCGTCAGCGAACGAGGGCGCGTCCGCCAGGTCCGCCGCCTTCGCCACCGCAGCGTTGGCTTGCTGCACGAAAGCACTGGCGTCGCTGCCGACCAGCGGCGCCTCCTGAGCCGGTTTGGAGCAGCCCGCAAGCAGCGCCGTTGTTAGCAAAAAGACGGGCCAGGCGCTCAAGGCGGCACCTTGAGTTGCTGTCGTTCGCATATTTTGTTTCCTCGGTAGCGGCGCAGTATCCGTCACTTCTACAATGAAAGCCACCATGACAGACTCCTACCTCAATTTTGCCAACTCGGCCCTGGGCTCCAGGTTTGCAAGTGCACTGGGTCTACCCAAGCCCACAGTACTGGAACGCTACCGTGAGGGCCAGCCGGTGGTCCGGGGTACGGTGCTGCTCGGCGGTGGCGCCAATCCGCAATTGCTGCCGGCGCTGGCAGCGGCGCTCAAATCCATGGGCGCGCAAACACTGGCCCATGCGCAATTGCCACAATGGACGCCGGTGGCAAATCAGGCCGGACTGCTAACCGGTCGCTGGGCGCTGGCCGAGCAACCGGGAGAAAAAGTCAAGGCTTTGCTGTTTGACGCCACGGGCATGACCGACAGCAGCCAGTCGGACGCGCTCTACACCTTCTTTCACGACAGTGCGCGTTCCGTGCTGTCTTGCGGGCGCGTCGTCATTCTGGGTCGAGCGCCCGAGTCCTGCAAGAGTGCGCGCCAGGCGACGCTGCAACGTGCGCTCGAAGGCCTCACGCGCTCGCTGGCCAAGGAGTTGAACAGGGGCATCAACGTGCAGCTGCTCTACGTCGCCGAAGGCGCGCAGGATCAGATCGAGTCGACGCTGCGCTTTCTGCTGTCGCCGCGTTCGGCCTATGTCTCGGCGCAAGTCATTCGGATCGGACTGCCGGTGGCTGCGCCGGCTCTACCTTCGGACTGGAACAAGCCGCTCTCGGGCAAGAAAGTCCTGGTGACCGGCGCTTCCCGCGGCATCGGCGCATCGATTGCCGAAGTGATGGTGCGCGAAGGTGCCACCGTCATCTGTCTGGATGTACCGCAGGCGCAAAACGAGCTCGATCAGATTGCTCAGCGGCTGGGTGCCAGCGCCATTGCGCTGGACATCAGTGGGCCAGACGCGCCGCAGCAACTGGTGGCCGCAGCCAAGGCACAGGGCGGCTGGGATGTGGTGGTGCACAACGCCGGCATCACACGCGACAAGACCGTCGCCAACATGAAGCCGCATCTGTGGCAGATGGTCATCAACGTCAATCTGTCGTCTCAGGAGCGCATCAACGACGCGCTGGTCGACTCCGGCGCGCTTTCTTCCGGTGGGCGCATCGTCTGCGTGTCATCTATCTCTGGCATTGCCGGCAACCGGGGCCAAACCAATTACGCCTTGTCCAAAGCCGGCGTCATCGGCATGGTGCAAAGCACGGCGCCGGTCTTTGCCAGCAAGGGCATCACCATCAATGCGGTGGCGCCCGGCTTCATCGAAACCCAGATGAGCGCAGCCATTCCCTTTGCCATCCGCGAAGCGGGCAGGCGCATGAACTCCATGAGCCAGGGCGGCCTGACGCAAGACGTGGCCGAGGTGATTGCCTGGTTTGCGTCGCCAGCGTCGAGCGGCCTCACCGGCAACGTGGTGCGGGTTTGTGGGCAGAGCCTGATCGGCGCCTGACCCACCATGAAAACCATTGAGATCACGCAGCCTGCCAGCATCGCGGCCCTGTATTTCGGTGCGCTGCGCGGTGGCGGCAAGAAAGGCGCGACGCCGGAGACCTTGCCGGCGCTGACCTTTGTGCAGCCAGCAGTCACGCTGGACGGCGCTCACTTGGCGCAGTACGCAAAAGTCTGCGGCTTCGCGCCAGCGCATGGGGTTCCCATCACTTACCCGCAGTTGCTCACCTTTCCGCTCGTTATGGCCTTCTTTGCTTCGGACGAGTGCCCCTGGCCGGCCATGGGAACGGTGCACCTGGCGAACCGCATCGTGCAACACCAGAGCCTGCATCCCGGTGACACGCTGCGCATCGAAGTCAGTACCGGCGCTTTGCTGGCGCACGAAAAAGGCCAGATTTTTGAGCTCGATCTGAGAATTCTGCGTCGCGATGACCTGGTCTGGCAGGCTACGCAAAGCCTGTTGCGATTGGGTGTCAAGCAGCCCGCTGGAGCTGTCTTTGGCGGCCACGTGCAGAGCGATGCAGCGCTGTCGCACCAAGCAGATTTCTCTGCTCCCGCCAACATCGGCCGGCGTTATGGCAGTGTCTCGGGTGACCGCAACCCGATTCATCTGTGGGCCCTGTCGGCGCGGCTCTTTGGTTTTCGCCGGGCCATTGCGCATGGCATGTGGACCCACGCACGCGCACTCGCGGCGCTGCTGCCGCGTGAACCCCTGACGCAGGCCGAAGTGGCGGTGGACTTCAAGACGCCGCTGTTCCTGCCGGCGCGGGCCTCGATTTGGACACGCCATCAGCCGCAGAATTCATCCGATGCCGGTGTCTTGTTCGACGTTCGCAACGCCAAAGGTGACAAGCCGCATTTGCGTGGACAACTGCGGTACGGATCTTTTCTGAAATGACTCCGAGCCAAACTTCTCGCAGCATGTGGGGTGGATCAGGCCGACGGGGCACTCAGCTCCGCGGCTGTCCCCCGAGTTTTTGGGGTCAGAGCCCAAATTCGCCGAGCCTTCGGCTCGCCCGCAGGGTGCGGCACCGCGTGCCGCAGCGAAATTGGTGTCTGACCCCAATAACTCCTGCGCTGAGCGCCCCATCGACCAGATCCTTCACGTGGATTTGTCATTGCGGGCCACTTCTTGTCATTGCGGGCTTGACCCGCAATCCAGTGGTGGTGTGGCACTGGATCCCGGATCAGGTCCGGGATGACAAACTGGACGTCCGGGATGACAAGACCAAAGGCCCATGACATTCGCGGAGCCGTCCACTGCGTCGCGAGCGGCCCCTACTTTGACGTCCTCGGTCCCCACGGTGGCGCCCTCGACCCACGCCCGACTGAACCCCTGCGTCGCGAATTTCAAAAGTCCCAATAGAGGAACCAGATGACCATAAACAACCGTATCCGCCGCGTCGCCATTCTGGGTGGCAACCGCATCCCCTTTGCCCGCTCCAACACGGTCTACTCCCATGCCAGCAATCAGGAGATGCTGACCGCTGCGCTGCAGGGTCTGGTGGACCGCTACCAATTGCACGGTGAACGCCTGGGCGATGTGGTCGGTGGTGCCGTGATGAAGAGTTCACGCGACTTCAATCTGGTGCGCGAGTCGGTTCTGTCCACCACCCTGTCGCGTGAAACGCCGGCCTTCGATTTGCAACAGGCCTGCGGCACCGGTCTGGAAGCGGCGATCGTCGTTGCCAACAAAATTGCGCTGGGTCAGATCGAATGCGGCATTGCCGGTGGCGTCGACACGACCTCGGACGCGCCGATTGGCCTGAACGAAAAAATGCGCCGCATCCT